>ORJL010570836.1_pt1 | contig 14049 bp, 14 predicted proteins | sample 1779941 | NCBI WGS metagenome assembly ORJL01 (sample SAMEA104232317, study PRJEB22302) | groundwater metagenome | biome: forest; feature: aquifer; material: groundwater | place: USA | collected 2011-08-07 | depth 5.8 m
CCATGGCCCGATCCCACTCCTCGGAGGGAAATTCCTCGACCGGATGCAGGTAACGCACCACCGCGTTGTTGATCAGGATGTCGACCGAACCCAGCGCGGCCTCGGCAGCGCGCATCATCTGCCCGATTTCGGCCGGCTTGCCGATATCGGCGGGCGAATAATCGCAGCGCACCCCTTTCGCCTCGATCGCCGTGCGGATGTTTGCGATTTCCTGTGGCGTGCCGAAACCGTTCAACATGATATTGCAGCCTTTGTCCGCCAAGGCATTCGCGAACGCGCAGCCGATGCCACCGGTGGAACCGGTGATCAATGCATTTTTCCCTCCAAGCATTGCCAGCCTCCAGATCTGTTATCCTTTTCCGCAATTCTACTGGAGTCCAGAACCAAAGGGAGGAACTACACTGTGAAGCTGGGTCTCGAAGGTAAAGTGGTGGTGATCACGGGCGGCAGCAAAGGACGGGGCCTGCCGTGCGCGCGCGCTTTCGCGGCTGAAGGCGCAAAAGTCGCGATTGGTTCGCGCAGCCAGGACAATCTCGACCGCGCGCGTGAAGCATTGGGCAAGGAAGGTTTCCAGGTCGTCGCGATCCGCGCTGACCTCACCCGGCCGCAGGAGGCAAGCGCGTTGGTCGCGACGGCGGAGCGCGAGCTTGGGCCGGTAGACGTGCTGGTGAATTCCGCCGGTGCGGCGCAGCGCCACACCATGGACGAGTATGACGAAAGCGCATGGCGCCAGGGGATGAACGCCAAGTACTTTCCCTACGTAAACGCGATGGACGCCGTGCGGCCCGGCATGATCAAGCGTGGTCGTGGCGCGATCGTGAATATCATCGGCATGGGCGGTAAGGTCGCCAACCCGACGCATCTCGCAGGCGGTGCCGCCAACGCGGCGCTGATGCTGGTCACAACGGGAATGGCGCATGCGCTCGGCCGCAACGGCATTCGCGTCAACACGATCAATCCGGGCGCAACCTTTACCGACCGCGTCAAGCAGTCACTGCGGGTCGAGGCGAAAGCCCAGGGCATCAACGAGGAGGAGACGTTGAAGCGCAATCAGGCGCGGATACCTCTGGGCCGCTACGGCCGCCCCGAGGAAGTGGCCGCCGTCGCGCTCTTTCTTGCCTCCGAACCGGCGAGCTATGTCACGGGGGCAATTATTCCCATGGACGGCGCAACGGTGCCTGTAATCTGACGCAAAGCGGGGGCTGACACCGATCCGGGTGTGCTTCTAGATTGCCTTCAGCCTTTCAAGCAGGTCCTTGCTCTCGGGTATCGTGCCCTGCGCATAGACATGCGAGTGCCGGATGACGCCCTGCGCATCGGCGAGGAATACGGAGCGCGCATCCATGCCGCGTTCTTCGTTGAAGACTCCATAAGCTTTGCCGACGGTCCCATGAGGCCAGTAGTCCGAGAGCAGCGGGAAAGGAAGACCGCCCAGTTGCTCCGCCCAGGCCTTCAGGCTCGGAACGGTGTCGGCGCTGACTTGCAGGATTTCCACATCGAGTGCTTTGAATTGTGCGTAGTTCTCACGGAACCCGCTGACTTGATTCTTTCATCCGCCGGTAAACGCGAACGGCAGGAACGCCACCACCGTCCGGTGGCCCCGGAAGCTGGCGAGAGTCAGCATTTGACCTGTATGGGACGCCAGAGAAAATTCCGGCGCTGCGGTACCTGCTTGAAGTGCAGCCATGTGTATCCTCCTTGAATGATGGCAACATCTATCATGACACATTTGGTGGCGATAATTAACCACGATCTCGGCAGGGTCGTGCGTGTCTTGTTTTCGCTTGACTGCGGCATCGAGCAGGCGGGAGCTTGCGCGGGAATTCACTCCGGAGTGATTCCCGTGGCTTTCACCACTGCTGCCCATTTTACGAGTTCCGCCTTGATGAAGGCGGCAAACTCCTCCGGCGAATTCGCAACCAACTCGGAACCGTCGCCGGCAAGGCGCTCCCGCATGTCCGGCGCGCGCAGAATGGCAACGGTTTCCCGGTGCAGCCTGGCGATGATTTCCTGCGGCGTTCCCGCGGGCGCCAGCAGGCCCGACCACTGTACCGATTCGTAGCCGGGCAACCCCGCTTCGGCGATGGTCGGGATCTCGGGTGCGGCGGCGACACGGCGCCTGCTGGCGACTCCCAGCGCACGCAGCTTGCCGCTTCGCACGTGCGCGAGGAGCGTAGCCACGCTGTTGGTCATGAGTGCGACGTGACCCGCCATCAGGTCGATCACACCCGGCGTACTGCCTTTGTAAGGAACATGGACCAGGCGGATCTGCGCCATGCTGGCGAATAACTCCGTCGCCAGATGCGAGTTGGTGCCGCGCCCCCCCGAAGAAAACAGGATCTGGCCCGGCCGCGCCTTCGCCAGCGCGATCATTTCCTGCACCGATTTGGCGGGCACGGAAGGATGCACGGCCAGCAGATTCGGCGTGAACACCGCCACCGTGATGGGCGCGAAGTCGTGCAGGGTGTCGTAGGGGATTTTCTTGTACATCGCCGGACTGATCGTGAGCGCGGCGCCGTTCACCAGCAGGGTGTAGCCGTCGGGTTTGGCCTTGGCGACGATCTCGTTGCCGATGATCGTTCCCGCGCCCGGCCGATTCTCAACCACCACCTGCCGGCCCAGACGTTCGGACAACCCCTGCGCGATCAGGCGCGCGACGGTGTCAGTACCGCTGCCGGACGGAATCGCAACGACCATGCGTATCGGCCGGTTGGGGTATGCCTGTGCCGGGCTTGTCGCAGCATCCTGCGCCAGCGCTTTCGGCAGCGCAACCGCCAGGATTACTGGCGCGGTCAAGAGCAGCCGCGTGTAACCGGATGAGCGAGTGACCATGCTGCTGCTCCTGGAATTGGTCTGCACCGCAATAGTTCGAGCGCTGAAGAATAAAGGGCCACGAGAACAGGGTCAAGGATCGGGTACCGGGACAGGCCACTAAGTTACAATCGGCTTCGATGAAATTGTCTTTTCCATGGTTTCACGGTTAAATAAGCGTTTCCCCGAGGAGAACATCATGACGACAGCCGAATTAACACGCTACGAAATCGACGTCGAGGATATCGAATACATCCGGCATGACAACAAACCACTGCTCGCTCGCGTGTACAAGCCGCGCGGAACGGGACCCTTCCCGCTCATCATCGACTTGCACGGCGGCGCCTGGTGCAACAAGGACCGCACGAGCGACGCTGGAACGGATGAACCGCTGGCAAAAAGCGGCGTGGTGGTCGTGGCGCTCGATTTCCGGATGCCGCCTGAAGCCGGATATCCGGCTTCCCTCGCCGACATCAATTATGCGATTCGCTGGTGCAAAGCCCGGGCCGCGGAACTGGGAACTCGCCCCGATATGGTCGGCATACTGGGAGTCTCAAGCGGCGGCCATCAGGCGATGCTGGCGGCGATGCGGCCGCGCGACTCACGCTATGCAGCGCTGCCTTTGTCCGCCCCAGCGGCGGTCGACGCCACGCTGCGCTGCGTGGTTCTTTGCTGGCCGGTGATCGACCCGCTGGGCCGTTATCAATATGCAAAGAAGCATAAAGAGGGCGGCGATCCGAAAATGGCGAAAAAGGCGGAAAATTGGCTGTCCTGCCACGACCAATACTGGCCGGGTGAGGCGGCCATGGCCGAGGGCAATCCCACGCTCGCGCTCGAACGCGGCGAGCCGGTGCCAATGCCTCCCGTGCTGTATCTGCAGGGCACCGCCGACATCGCGCATCCCAAGCCCAACCGCGACCTATTCATCGCGAGCTACCGTAGAGCGGGTGGCCGCGTGGACCTGCACCTGTTCGAAGGCGTGGGCGAAGCTTTCATCACCGACGATCCGGGCTCAGCGGCTTCCCGTGAGGCCATCGAGAAGATCATCGAATTCGTGCACCGCGAAATACACTGAGCAGCGCCGCTGAGCCGTGATTTAGGCGTGATTCGGGCGCCCCCCTCTCTAGCTCTCCCCCCGCGAGCAGGGGGAGAGAACAGAGTGTGAATTGCCGGCGCAATTCAGGTGCTGGAACTGGCAGGCAGTTCCGCGAGTTCGATTAGGCAGTTCTCGGTGCCGGCGGGGTCAAGGTAGGCAATGCGGCAGCCGGCGTGGCCGAGGCGCGGCACTTGATCGATCAGCGGTATTCCTTTCGCCTTGAGTTCGGCCAGCGCTTCGTCGATGTTTTCGACCTCGAAGCAGATATGATTGATCCCGCCTTTGCCTTCGGCGCACATGCGCGCGAACTTGCTGTCGGGCGAGGTTCCCGCGAGCAACTCGACCATGGATTCGCCGATGGGATAGAGGGCGAGCTTATGGGGCCGTCCGGCGGTGTGCTCAACGCCGCCGAGAGGAATTCCGAAGCAGTCTTCCCAGAGCCGCCGGCTCGCCTCGAGATCCCGCACCACCACGCCGACATGCTCGATACGCTTGATCTTCATCGTTGCCCTCCCTGAAAAGTGAAATCGCTGACGCCACCGTCACTCGGCAAGAATATCACGTCGTGCGCCGGGTTCGCCGGCGTTCCGATGATGGCTGCTTTGCGCGCGGATTAGCTCCGACCCGCGATAACCGATAGAATTGAACACGGGCAAGGGGAGAGGACGGATGTTCAGCGCCGCGCGATCATCAAGACACCTGGCGTGGGTACTGCTGGCAGCGCTGCCGTCAATGGCCTTGGCGCAGATTCGGGCGGGCAGTTATCCCGACAAGCCCGTCAGGGTAGTCGTTCCGTTTGCGCCCGGTGCTTCCACCGACATGGTCGCCCGCCTGCTGGGGCAGAAACTCGCGGAGGCGTGGGGCCAGCAGTTCATCGTCGATAATCGCGGGGGCGCGGGCGGGGCGCTTGGCGCGGAGACTGTCGCGCGCGCCGAGCCCGACGGCTACACGCTGATGGTCACCAATCCCGGCCCCAGTCTCAACAACATCCTGCTGCGGAAAAAACCAACCTACACGTTCGGCGATTTCTCGCCCATCGTCTATATCGGTTCCGCGCCGCTCATCGCGGTGGCCCATCCGAAGTTCCCGCCCAACGACATGAAGGAGCTCATCGCGTACGCGAAAACAAATCCCGGCAAGGTGAGCTGGGGCTCCGCGGGCACCGGCAGCAATCCTCATGCGGCGCTCGAGTTGCTGAAGGCCGTGACCGGGGTGAACATCGTGCACGTGCCTTACAAAGGCACCGGACCGGCATTGACCGACGTAATTGCGGGCCAGATCCACGGGCTTTACACCACGACGATTTCCGCCGATGCCTTCATCCGCAGCGGACGCGCCAAAGTTCTCGGCGTCGCCAGCCCCAAGCGGCAGGCGGTCATTCCCAATGTGCCAACGCTCGCGGAGCAAGGCATGCAGGGCGCGGGCAGCCTGCTGGGGATGGGGCCTGTCACCACGGCGAAAGTCCCGCGCGCCATCGTCAACCAGCTCAATCGCGAAGTGAACCGCGTGCTGCAGCTGCCGGAAGTCAGGCAGCGTTTCGACCAGCTCGGCCTCGATATCGAAGGCGGCACGCCCGAGCATTTCGGAAAATTCATCAAGTCCCAGGCGGACGCAATGACCGCGCTCATCCGCACGGGCGCGCTGCAACTGGACTGACGGCAACGTTTGTGAGGGGTGACGAGTGATCGACAAAGCAAAAAATGTATCCCAGCCCAAGTACTACAAGCTGATCGTCGAAAAGGATGTGAAGATAACGCTGCGCGACGGCGCGATCCTGTACGCCGACATCTTCCGGCCCGACAGCGGCGTGGACCGCTTTCCCGCGATCATGAACATCGGTCCGTACCAGAAAGACCGGTTGTGGATTCCGCCGGATGACCTTGAGGAAAAAGCCAATCCCCATCTCGCGTGGGAAACCGCCAATCCGGTGTGGTGGTGCGCGCGCGGCTATGCGTGCGTGCGGATAGACTCACGCGGCTCTGGAAAGTCGCCCGGCCTGTCGGACCCGAGCTCGTACCAGGAAGCCGTCGATTTCTACGATGCGATCGAGTGGACCGCGAAGCTGCCGTGGGGTTCCGGCAGCATCGGCACGCTCGGAGTTTCATACCACGCCAACTGCCAATGGCGCGTGGCGAACCTCCAGCCCCCGTCGCTGAAGGCGATCATTCCGTGGGAAGGCCGCGCCGACCTCTACCGCGACCAGACTTTTCACGGCGGCATTTTCGCGATGGGCTTCCTGCACACGTGGATCGCCACCAACATGGCGCACCACCTGATGGGCAGGCCGCGCAGCTACAACCCGAACGCTTTCAACAACAACATGCTGTGGCAGTGGGCGTCCAACAGCCTCGATTCGGAATTCTGGCGGATGCGCAGCGCGCGGTGGAAGCGCATCACCGTGCCGCTCTACAGCGTCGGCAACTGGACCGGCACGGGGCTGCACCTGCGCGGCAACATCGAGGCGTTCATGCACGCGGCGTCGAAACACAAGAAGCTGCGCATCCACAGCGGCACCCATTTCCATCCGTTTCATTCGGAAGAGGGGCGCCTGGACCAGCTGCGGTTTTTCGACCACTGGCTCAAAGGCATCGACACCGGGATCATGGACGAGCCGCCGGTGAAACTGATGATCCGCACGGGCGGCGGACTGAAGAACTACCAGTTCCGCTTCGAGCACGAATGGCCGCTCGCGCGCACGCAATGGACGAAGCTGTATCTCAAATTGAACGCCGAACGGCAGAGCGCGAGCGGGCAATGCGAGGGCGAGATCGTCGCCGCGCCACCGCAGAAGGCGAACAAGGCGACTTATGCCGCCAGTCCGCCGTCGCATGCCGGCGTGAGTTCCTCGGCGCCTTCGCACGCTTCGGGAAGCGTGGGGCGTACGGGGATTTCCTTCGAGACCGCGCCGCTTCCGGAAGACACCGAAATCACGGGGCCGATCGTGCTCGTGCTTTTCGTATCGAGCACGACGGAAGACATGGACATCTTCGCGACGATCCGCAATATCGGGCCCGACGGCAACGACGTGTGGGAGATGGGCCAGCAGGGCAACGACGAGATCCCCGTGGCAAAAGGCTGGCTGCGCGTCTCGCATCGCAAACTCGACCCCTAACGCTCGCTGCCGTATCGCCCTTATCACGCGCACGACGAGCGGCTGTGGCTCAAGCCGGACGAGGTCGTCGAATGCCACGTGGAAATCTGGCCGACGTGCATGGTGTTCAAGCGCGGCCACCGCATCCGGCTCGACGTGCAGCCGCGGGACGGCGTCGGCGCTTCGGCATACCGGCACTACCACGCGGACTACAACATCGGCGCGCAAAACACCGTCTATGCCGGCGGAGACAGGATCTCGTATCTGCTCCTGCCGGTCATTCCGCCCGTAACGGGATAAACACGCATCTTCGAGGAGAAACCATGGAAAAGTTTCGCTACGTCGCGCTTGGCGTTTGGGCATGCTTGGCGAATACCGCGTTGGCGCAGGCGCCGGGCGCCGGCCCGTCGACGGCCTATCCTGCCAAAACGGTGCGTATCCTCGTCGGCTTCGCGCCGGGCGGCGGTATCGATGCTATGGCGCGCTTTTATTCGCAGCGGTTCAGCGAATCGCTGGGGCAGTCATTCGTGGTGGATAATCGACCTGGAGCAACCGGCAACATCGCTGCCGACCTCGTCGCCAAAGCGGCTCCTGATGGCTACACCCTCTTGATGACCAGCGCCGTGCACGCCATCAACGCCAGCATGTTCAGCAAACTGCCTTTCGATCCGGTCAAGGACTTCGCTCCAATCAGCACCGTCGCCTCGACGCCGGACTGCATTGCCGTTCATCCGTCCCTGCCGGCGAAATCGCTGGCCGAGTTGGTCGCTCTGGCGAAGGCGAAACCCGATGCCATCAGCTACGCATCCGCGGGCAGCGGCACGTTGATGCACGTCGGGATGGAATTGTTCCTGTCGATGGCGGGAATCAAACTTCTGCACGTGCCTTATAACGGGGCCGGTCCTTCCACGATCGCAGTGATCGGAGGACAGGTACCGGTGCTTTCAACCAGCCTGGGAACTGCGCTGCCGCATGCACGAGCCGGCAAGCTCAGGATGCTGGCAGTGACCAGCCTTGAGCGAACGCCGCTCGCGCCTGATTTTCCGAGTGTGGCGGAAGCCGCGAAGTTGCCGGGATACGAAGCGATCACGTGGGTCGGGCTGCTGGCGCCGGCGGGGACCCCTTCCGCCATCATCAATAAAATGAACGCCGAGATCGAGCGTCAGACCAAGCTTCGCGAGGTACGCGAAAGGCTGGCGATCCAGGCCTGGGATCCCTTCCGTCACACGCCGGGGGATTTCGCCGAGTGGATCAAATCGGAAATCACGAAGTGGGGCAAGATCGTTCGCGAGTCCGGCGCCAAAGCCGATTAGTCAAACGCAGAGGGTTCTATGGAAACCTGGAAGGGAAAACTGGGACTGATAGTCCCGTCATGGAACACGGTCATGGAATACGAAATGCAGCGCATGGCGGCTGGAGCCGTGTCGGTTCACTCCATGCGCATCGAGCATACCGCCGACACCGAGGAGCGGCTGTTGTGGATGGGAACCCAGGTGCCGGCTGCGGCCAAGCTCCTGGCCCACGCCAAAGTCGGCGTCATTTGTTACGGCTGCACCGGCGGAGGTTTTCTCAAGGGCGCGGGCTATGACCAGGAGATTTGTGCCGGGATCAAGGCCGCCACCGGAATTCCCGGGACGACCACGATTGCATCGGTCACGGATGCGCTGCGCGTCTTCGGCGCCAAGCGGCTGAGCGTGGCTTCACCCTACGAGCCGTGGCTGAATGAAAGGCTGCGGGTTTACCTGCAGCAATCCGGTTTTGAAGTGATGGCCATCGAGGGGCTCGGGACGCAGGCGCATTCGACGATTACACCGGAGCAGGTTGCGGAACTGGTGGCCGGCGTGGACCGGCCCGAGTCTCAAGCCATCTTCATCAGTTGCACGAACTTCCGCACCCTCGAAATCATCGAATCGCTGGAACGCAAACTCGGCAAACCGGTGGTGACCAGCAATTCCGCCTCGATGTGGAAAATGCTTCGCGTGATTCAGGATTCCCGGGTGATTCCCGGCGCCGGCCGCTTGTTCCGGGAGGCCTGAAAAACAAAAAGCCGGGGGCGCCCCGGTTTTTTTATCGGGCTAGACCGTCCGGCGCGCTGAAGCTGCGCCCTACGACTGCACCCTTGCCCAGCTCCACCGCGTAGGGCGCAGATTTATCGCGCCATCGATCCGGCTAAGCCGCTGCCTCCGCTGCCGCTTTCACCGGTATGCCGCCTTGGCGCACCCATCGATAGCGGCCGGCGAGGGCATCCGCAAGCGGCCGCCGCCGCGCGTCCGAAACCGCAATCCACATTCGCAGCAGATGCCGCTCGCGCCCGGGTGCGTCGTTGTCCTCGTACGCTTCGCGGGCGTGCATGGTCATGTGGTTGTTCAGCAACTGGATATCGCCCTCCTGAAAGTCCATGGACAGCATCAGCTCGGGCCGGTTGGCGATGTCCTGGACCGTTTCGAGGGCCTCGCGCTGGATATCGGTGGGCCGGTACTGCTCGCCGAACCGCGCGGCGGATTCGAAATAGATCCGGCTGCAGATCCGCGTAGTCACCTTGCCGTCGCAGGCGCTGAACATGGGAATGGTGTACCAGGGCGGTTCACCTTCAGGCTCCTCGCCGCGCCAATCGATATTGAACATTCCGTAGAGCGCGTCAAGGAGGTCAGGGCGCTCGTTGCGCAGTATGTTGTGAACGGTAAGCGCGCTCACCACTTTGCTCGCGCCGCCGGACTTGGCAGTGCGCAGGCAGAACAGCCCTAGCACGTCCACGGGAAGCAGATCGGTGTGGAAATCCATGCGCTGGTTGGTCTGATAGCCGCGCGCGTTGGGGTCGGCGAATATCCGGCCTTCGTCGCGCACGTGGCCCAGGCGGTGCCCCCGCGCGTTCTGCGACACCGGATTGCCCAAATGCACGCCCAGGCCCCAATAGAGCAGCTCGCATTCCTCGTCCGTGTAACGCTCGCGCGGAATACCGCGCAGCAGCACGAACCCGCGCCCGTTTTCGATCTCTTCCAGAATATTGCCGAGCTCGGCGGCAAAGCGCGGCAGGGGAAAGGCGTCCGCCGCGAATGGAATGCGCGACCCGATGCTACTGGCATGAGCCAGCGCGGCGTCGATTTCCGCCACGGCCGCCGCGTCGAGGCGATAAATCCAGGAGTCGTCATGCTGGGGTTCCGGTCCGACCCAGGCGCCCGGACCGGTGATGATATCGTGTTGCTGATCTGCCATGGGAGCCATTCTGCGGTGAGACCGAACCGTTAACGTCGGCCCTCACTATAAATCGGGACCATCCACACCGCAAATAAAAGCAGGATCGTCACGCAGGGCGCGCGAAGTAACTCTATTTCCCTTCTATGTTTGTTAGAATGGCGCGCCATTCATAACGTAACTTGCTACCGGTCGAAAGCTTGATGAAATTCTCTTCGCAGTGTGTGCTGTTCGGCGTGTGTGCCGGCCTCGGCCCGGTCACAGCCGCGCAGACGGCGGCGCAGTCCTATCCCCAAAGACCGATCCGTTTGGTCGTGCCGAGCGCGCCGGGCGGGCCGCTCGACATCGTCGCGCGCAGCGTGGGCCCGGGCCTGTCGGACGTGCTCGGTCAGCAGGTCGTGATCGACAACCGCGCCGGCGCGGGCGGCCTCATCGGCACCGAGACGGTCGCCAAATCACCGCCTGACGGCTACACGCTGCTGCTGGGCGTTTCCGGGCTGCTCTTCATCGTTCCGAAGATCAATCCGTCGGCAACGTATACGTTCAGCGATTTCGCACCCGTTTCGGTCGCGGCCACAATGCCCATGCTGCTGCTGGTGAGTCCGGCGCTGGCGGCGAAATCCGTTCCGGAGTTGATCGTGCTCGCCAGGACGCGCCCGGGCGAACTGAATTACGCGTCAGGCGGAATCGGCACCGGCATCCACGTCGCGTTCGAACTCTTCAACCTGGTCGCCGGCGTGAAGATCACGCACGTACCTTATAAAGGCGCAACACCCGCCATGACCGGCATCATGGGCGGCGAAGCCGACATGATGTTCAATGGATTGCCACCGGCGCTCCCGTTCGTGAAGCAAGGGAGGCTGCGCGCGCTCGCGGTGGGCGACAAGAAACGCACCCAGTTTCTGCCGGGCGTGCCGACCGTCGGCGAAAGCGGCCTCGCCTTCGAATACACGAGCTGGTATGCCATCGTCGCGCCGCGAGGCACGCCGCCGCCCGTCATCGCCAGGCTGCACAGTGCGATCGTGCAGACCCTGGCGAAAGCAGACATGAAAGAGCGCTTCACCAGTCAGGGCATCGAAGCGATCGGCTCCACGCCCGCGGAGTTCGCGAGCTTTCTGCGGGAAGAAAACGTCCGGCTGGACAAGGTCATCGACGCCACCGGCCTCAGGGCGAAAAAATAAGATCCAGGGCAAACGGCGCAAGTCCTCGTTCCTATGTGCGCAAGAGCTTCTCGTCCAGCCAGTTCCACATCTCTGCGACCGCGAGCGTGAGGTAATCGCGCTGACAGTGCTGTGAGCCGCCCTCTTCGAGGGTAAAGACCCGCAGCGTCTTGTCCTTGGAGCCTGCGGCATCGTAGAGCGCCTGCGCATCGGACAAAGGAACCTGCTGGTCGTTCGCGCCGTGGGTGATCAGGATCGGGCAGCGTATTTTCTGCGCCACGCCGTCCAGCCGGAACGGCTCGAGCTTTTTCAACGCCGCTTCGTACGAGTCGACGCCGAGTATCCACAGGATGTGGTGACCGGGGACCGAGAGTGCGGTTTTCTGCGTGTCGAATGCGGCCTCGATGCGCTTTTTCCAGAGCGCGTAGTGGTCCCATTGCGCGCCCCAGGCGATGCACGCCGCAAAGCGGTGGTCCATCGCCGCGCAGCGCGGGGCGTAATAGCCGCCGAGACTGATCGCCATAATGCCGATTTTTTTCGGCTCGACATCGGCGCGCTTCTCGAGGAAATCGAGGCACGCCGAACCCGCGATTTCGTAGTCGTGGCGCAGGTAATGGCCGCGGAAACGGATCGCTTCGCCCGTGCCGGGGCCGTCCATCACCAGCACCGAGATTCCGCGCTTGATGAGGTCGGTGACGCCGCGCATGTACTGCGTTTCCTTTGTCACGTCGAGACCATCGAAGAAGACGACGCACGGCACGCGCTTCGACTTCGCGTTCTGCGCATGCACGAAGTAACCGGGGAGACTCCCGTCGACGAACGGGACTTCGACGATTTCGATCTTGACATCGGTCAACCTGGAGTGACGGTGAAAGCACTCGACGCCGGTGCGGTAGACATCCAGCCCACGCTGGTCCTTCGGCGTGCGAAAGCGCTCCCCGAAAAGATAATAGTTGCAGGCGCGAAGATAGGCATGCGCGGCGGCATAGCGATGGCCGCCCTGCTCGAATTTCTCCGCATAGCCGCGCACCCCGTCGGCGACTTGCGCGCAGGCCTCGAACCAGGCGACGTCATCGTCCGGCGCCTTGCCTTTGAGCAGGCCGGCGATCTTGTTGAGCTCGCCGATCTCCGAGCCGCCATACGGCCCGGAGCTCATCATGTTGATGAATCCCGCGGACCAGCGATAGTTGCCGGGGAAGTAAGCGAGCAGCGGAGCGTAATCATCAGTCATGCGGTGTCCTTAGCGTTGGGGGCTTCTGTAGGATACTCTATGGAGGCCCATTTTCATCCGCTTCATTCTTAACCGTCACGCGAAAAACTCGCGGGGGAGTGCGGCGCCTATTCGGGCCGCGCGACCGCCGTGGGTTCCTGCCGGGCCGCGCTGCGCCGCCGGATCTGGTCGAACACGTAGTTGAGTATCCCGCCGCTCTGATACCAGCCGACTTCCCGGCGCGTATCGAGGCGGCAGCGCAAAGCGATTGTTTCGCTGCCGCCGGCCGCGCGGCGTATGGTGCACTGCACGGTCGCGCGCGGCGGCATGTCGGGACGCAGTCCCACGATATCGATGGTTTCAGTGCCGTCGAGTTTCAGCGTCCGCCACGATATGCCCGGCGGAAGTTCCAATGGCGCGACGCCCATGCCGGCGAGATTCGAGCGATGGATGCGCTCGAAGCTCTCGGCGATGATCGCGCGCACGCCGAGCGCAGCCGGCCCCTTCGCCGCCCAGTCGCGTGACGAGCCGGTGCCGTATTCCTTACCCGCGATGACCACCATCGGGATTTTCTGCGCAGCGTAACGTTCCGCCGCATCGTATATCGGCAGCACCTCGCCGCCCGGGAAATGGCGCGTCAAGCCGCCTTCGGCCGGCGTGCAGACGTGGTTGCGCAAACGGATGTTCGCGAACGCGCCGCGGATCAGCACCTCGTGGTTCGAGCGGCGCAACAGATACGTGCCCCACTCCCGGTACGGTATGCCGAGCGAGGCAAGGTAGTTCGCAGCTGGAATATTTTTTGTGATCGCGCCCATCGGTGCGATGTGGTCGGTGGTAATGCTGTCGCCGAGCAGCGCGAGGACACGTGCGCCGCTGAAATCCCCGCGGGGATTCTTGTTGAGCCACGACGCTTCGAAATACGGCGGGCGGCGCAGCATGCTGCTCGCAGGATCCCAGCCGAAAGTCGCGCCTTCCGGCGTTGTCAGGGCCTGCCAGTTCGATTCGCCCACTTCGCAAGTACCGTAGCAGTCGATGAACTGCGAGCGTTTGAGGTGGCGCTCGACGGTCGCGGCAATTTCCGCATCGGATGGCCAGATGTCCTTGAGGTAGACGGGCTCCCCGTCGGCGCCCGTGCCGAGTGCGTCGCGCGTGAGGTCGGTCAGAATCGTTCCGGCGATCGCGTACGCGACGACGAGTGGAGGAGAAAGCAGATACGCGGCACGCACTTCGGGGTGGATGCGGCCTTCGAAGTTGCGGTTGCCGGAAAGCGCCGCGCACACCGTGAGATCATTCTTTTCGATCGCTGAGCTGATTTCCGGAGTCAGCGAGCCCGAGCCGCCCGCGCAGGTCATGCAGCCGTAGCCGACCACGTGAAAGCCCAGCGCGTCCAGAGATTGCTGCAAGCCGGAAGCGTTCAGGTACTCGCTCACGACCGCGGATCCCGGAGACAACGACGTCTTCACCCAGGGCTTGCTCTGCAATCCTTTCC
>ORJL011466971.1_pt1 | contig 14049 bp, 9 predicted proteins | sample 1779941 | NCBI WGS metagenome assembly ORJL01 (sample SAMEA104232317, study PRJEB22302) | groundwater metagenome | biome: forest; feature: aquifer; material: groundwater | place: USA | collected 2011-08-07 | depth 5.8 m
CCGGATCGGCGCCCGGGCCCGGACACGAGCGCACGTTCCTCGCGCTGTGTGGCGCGACCGTCGCGCTCGCGCTCCTCCTGCAGGCCGCGGGGGTGCTGCGCCGCGACGTGCACTGGGACGAGTTCATCTTCCTGTCCAACGTGCACACCTGGCTGCGCGGAGGGGCCCTGCGGCTCTTCCAGACCCCGTACGTCCACTTCTTCGGGTGGCTTCCGGTCGCAGGCCCCGACGAGCTGGCGCAGGTCCGCCTCGGGCGCTGGGTCCTCCTGGCCTCATGGGCCGGCTCGCTCGCGCTCCTCTACCGGGTGGCGCTGCGCGTTGGGGACCGCGCGGTGGCAGCGGCCGCGGTGGCGGTGGCCGCCGCGCTGACGGAGAACCTCGTGCACGCGGCGAGCTTCCGGGTGGACGCGCTCATGGCCCCGGTGTTCCTGGGCGCGTGCCTCGGGGTGATGGCTCCGGGCCCCCGGCGCTTCGCGCTCGCGGGCGCGTTCGGGGGCGTCCTGCTGGCGCTTTCGCTGAAGGCGTTGCTCCTCCTGCCGTTGCTGGTGGCGCTGGCGCTCGCGAGCGCGCGGGGCCGAGCGGACGCCTGGCGACTCCTGGGGATGGGTGCGGCCTCGCTGGCGGCGACAGCCGCCGCGATCTTCGCCGTGCACGGGGCGCTGCTTCCCGACGCGCCGCCCGCAGCCGGCGGACCCGCGACGGCGGGGGTGTTCCTCAGCAACGCCGGAACCCGGATGCTGCTGGAGGGCGGGATCTTCCCGCGCCTGGGGACCCTGCGGGCGTCCGCCTTGGCCAACCTCCCGGCCTGGCTCCTCGCCGCAGTGGGACTGGGGACCGCGGCGGGCCTTTTCCGCGAGGGGGAGGACCGTTCCCGCGCCTGGCTCCTCCTCCTGTTCGCCACGCCCGTGGCCCTCTTCGCCGTGTACCGGAACCTCTGGCCCTACGCGTTGGTGAGCCTCCTGCCCACGGTCTGGGTGGTCGCAGGGGTGGGTTGGGCGCGGGCCCTCCGCTCTCCACTCCGCGCCGCCCGCCTCGGCGCGTGGGCGGTGTTCGTGTGGATCCTGGGTGCCCAGATCGTCACGGCGGCCGAGCTCCGGCGGGACGGGAGCGAGCTGCAGCGCCAGACGCTGGACGTGGTCCACCGGCTCTTCCCCGAGCCGGTGCCGTACATCGACCGCGTGGGGATGGTCGCCAGCTTCCCCCGTCCGCTCTTCAACATGACCACCTTTGGGCTGGAGACGTACCGCGCCCGGGGAGTGCCGGAGCTCTCCCGGTACATCGACGCGCTCCACCCGCCGCTCCTCATCCTGAACACGTCCACACTGGCCGTGTTCGGCAACGCGGTCGAAGCCGGCGCGGACCCGCGCCCGCCGCTGCTTCCCGAGGACGAGGCCCGGGTGAGGGAGAGCTACGCCCGCTTCTGGGGTCCGGTGTACCTCGCGGGACGGGGATGGGATCGCCTCGACGCCGGGCAGGAGCTCGCGTTCCCGATCCACGTGCCGGGGCCATTCACCCTGCTCGCCTCCGGTCCGGTGACGGTGGACGGCTTGGTCCTGGCTCCGCGCGAGAGTCTGGAGCTTACCGTGGGGACGCACACCGTGGTCAGCCAGGAGACCCAGGCGGGCGTGCGGCTCCTCTGGGGCCGCGACCTGGTCGAGCCGTCCTTCGCACCCGCGGCCGGGCCGGTCTTCCGGGGGCTCTGAGCCAGACGGGGTCGCTCAGCGGAGCAGGCGCGGAGCGCCCGCGTCGCCGCGGGACGGCCCGCCGTCCCCTCCGACGCGCTTGCCGCTCCGGTACGCCTCCACCTCACCCGACACGCGGTGCAGGAGGAGGCATCCGTGGGGGCTCCCGTAGCGCTTCATGAGGTCGTGCATGAGCGCCTCCTCGCCGCTCCAGGGGTATCCGTATACGACGTCGAACTCGTCGAGGGGGCGTCCGAGCTTGACGTACCCCGACAGGCCCTGGCCCACGGTGCCTGTCCGCCCGTCGCCGTCCTTGGCGTGGAAGGCGTAGCCATCCGGCAGGAAGCTGCCCGTGGCGAAACTGGCTCCCGAGCCGTAGCGGTCGGCGAGTTCCACGGCCATCGCGGCCAGCCCCCCGTCCAACTCGATGCCGCAGGCGTCGAAGCCGAGGAGGTCCGCCATGATCGTGATGACCCCCATGGCCGATCCCCATTCGAGGAAGGTGCGCCCGGGCTGGCGGAGCGGGAGGAGCGCCTCGAGAATGCGCGCGTACTCGGCGGGCACGAACGAGTGCCAGCGATGGCCCCGCACGTCCCGATCGAAGCGCGCCCACATCTCCCATCCCTCCTCGCCGAGCTGCTCCAGCCGACCGCGGAGGCGCGGGTCCAGCAGAGGTGCTTCGGAGGGGGTCAAAGGGAGGGCTCCGAGGGAGGGTTCGGGGACGGCTGAGGCCAATTGACTGGCCCCGGCCGGGTAGCGACATTCTCCTAACATACCTGCAGTGTAGGTCTTTGCAGCATCCGTAAGGAATGGCCGGGAAGCCCTCACACGACAGGGCTTCCCGTTTTTCGTGGCATGACGCCACCCCAACGCGAGACGGAGTGCGGAAGATGCGTATCAGAGGCACGGTCAAGTGGTTCAACGATCAGAAGGGCTTCGGCTTCATCCCCCCGGAGGACGGGAGCAAGGACTGCTTCGTCCACCACTCGGCCATCCAGTCCCAGGGCTTCCGCACCCTGAGCGAGGGTGACAAGCTCGAGTTCGACGTGACTCAGGGCCAGAAGGGGCCCGCGGCGGAGAACGTCACCAAGGTCTGAGCCGCTCGAACCACACCCCCACGCCTCACCGCCCCGCCCATGATCGCCACCCGCCTCGCCGCCCGCGCCCTCCTCGCCGCCGCGCTTCTCGCCCTTCCCGTCTCCGCGCAGGTCCGTACTGATCCCGTCTTCCCCGGGGAGACGTGGGAGGTGGTGGGCCGGGCCAACCTGGCCGGGTACGGTTGGGATGCGACCAAGCTGCGGGCGACGTCCGACTTCCTGCGTGACAGCTCGTACGCCACGGGCGTCGTGGTCGTGGACCGCGGCCGCGTGGTGTTCGGCTTTGGCGACGTCGAGGAGCTGTCGTACCTGGCGTCCGCACGGAAGAGCATCCTGTCCATGCTCTACGGCGCCTGGGTGGAGAACGGCGTCATCGACCTGGACCGCACGCTCGAGGACCTCGGCATGGACGACGTCGGGGGCCTTCTCCCGATCGAGAAGCAGGCCCGGATCCGCCATCTCATCACCGCGCGCTCCGGCGTCTACCACCCGGCGTCCAACGGCGGCGACGACCTGGCCTCGGCCCCTCCGCGAGGCTCGCAGCAGCCGGGAACGTACCAGCTCTACAGCAATTGGGATTTCAACGCCTCCGGCGCGGTCTTCGAGAAGCTCACGGGCCGCGACATCTACGACGAGATCCAGGCCCAGCTCGCCATCCCCCTCGGGTTCGAGGACTGGAACCGGAGCGCGCAGCAGAAGAGCGGAGACCTGAGCATCTCGGTGAACCCCGCGTACCACATGTGGCTGTCCACGCGCGACATGGCTCGCGTGGGCCTGCTCATGCTCAACGAGGGGAGCTGGAACGGGAAACAGGTCATCTCGCGCGACTGGGCCCGGGAGATCGTCCGCCCGGTGACGCCGCTGGGCGAGATGAACCCGGTCCGGCGGAGGGACGGCTATTTCGGCTATGGGTACATGTGGTGGGTGTGGGACGGCCCCCGGGCCATCGGGCCCTTCGAGGGCGCGTACACCGCGCGCGGCGCCGTCGGCCAGTGGATCACGGTGCTCCCCGCCGCGGACCTGGTCGTTTCCGTGAAGACGAACTCGGTCTACGGGCGCACCATGAGCTGGGAGTCGTGGGAGCGGATGATGGAGCTCCTCTTCGAGGCTCGGGGGATCGCGCCGGCGGACCCGTACCCCTGGGGGTAGACGCGCCAGGGCAGGCACCCCAGACGTGCCCGGGGGTATCCGCCTCTTCATTCTGCGGGAGGGACGGCCCCCGAAACGCCCGAGCTCGCCCACTGGACGTTGGAGTGGGTGGCCCCAACGTCCGCAGGACGGGTCATCTTCCACGCCGCGGCCAACTCGGCCAACGGCGACAACTCGCCCTTCGGGGACCTGATCTACACGACCGAGCGGACGGTGGGGGTGCCGGGCCGCTGACGAGCCATGGCGGTCCTACCGCCGCACCGCCTCTGCCGCCTCCATCCAGCGCTCCATCGCGGCGGCGAGCTCGCCCTCCAGCCGGGCCTGCTCGCCCTTGAGCGCGAGGGCCTTCTGCACACCGGCGCCGTCGCCGGCGTACAGCTCCGGGTCGGCCAGCGCCGCGGTGATGCCGGCGACCCGGGCTTCCAGACGATGGACGGCGGCCTCCGCTTCCTCGGCGGCCCGGCGGAGCGCGCGCACCTCTTTGCGGCCCTCCTTCTCCTGGGCCGTGCGCGCCCGCGCGGCCTTCCGCCCCTGCTCGTCGCGCGCCATGCGCTCCTCGGCCCGGCGGCGCGCTTCGGCGTCGGCCGCGGCGGCGCGAGCCGCCTCCCACTCCTCGAACGTGCCGGGGTAGTCGGCGATCCTGCCGTCCTCGAGCGCCCAAACGCGGGTCACCAGGTTGCGGAGCAGCGCGCGGTCGTGGCTCACCAGCAGCACCGAGCCCACGAAGTCGCCCAGCGCGTCCTCGAGGGCCTCCACCGACTCCACGTCCAGGTGGTTGGTGGGCTCGTCCAGGAGGACGAGGTTGGCGCGCGTCAGCATGAGCATCGCGAGCGCCACGCGGGCGCGCTCGCCTCCCGACAGGTTGTCGGCCTTGCGCTGGGCCTCCTGGCCGGAGAAGCCGAAGCGCCCCAGGTGCCCCTGCACCTGCCCGCGGTCCCACGTCGGACGGAGGTCGTTCACGATGTCGAAGAGCGTCTTGCCCATGGGGACCTGGGCCATGTCCTGCCGGTAGTACGCCACCTCGATGGAGGGCCCTGGCCTGACCGCGCCCCCGTCCGGCGGGCGCTTGCCGGCCACGGCCTCCAGCAGCGTGGACTTCCCCGTGCCGTTGTCGCCAACGAGTCCCACCACGTCGCCCCTCTGGAGCACGGCGCTGAAGTCTTCGACGAGCGTCCGTCCCCCCACGGCCAGACGCACGTGGTCCGCCACAAGCACCTGGTTGCCGCCCCGTTGGGACGGCTCGAGCGCCAGGGACATGACGCTCTCGTCGCCCGGGAGCGCGCTCAGGCGGGGGAGCCGGCCCAGGCGCTTCCTGCGCCCCTTCGCCTGGGAGCTCTTCTGCCCCGCGATGTTCCTGCGGATGAAGTCCTCTTCCTTGGCGATGACCTTGCGCTGCTGCTGGTAGGCGCGTTCCTGGCTGAGTCGGGCCTCGGCGCGCTGGGCCACGAAGTGGCTGTAGCTCCCCGCGTAGGCGGTCGCGGTGCCGTTCTCGAAGTGGAGGATGTGGTCGGTGACCTCCTCCAGGAACGCCCGGTCGTGGCTGATGACGAGCACGGTGGCCTCGAGGCCGCGGAGGTACTCCTCCAGCCATCGCGTGGTGCCGAGGTCCAGATGGTTGGTGGGCTCGTCGAGGAGCAGCACGTCGGCCGGGGCGGCCAGCTGGCGGGCCAGCCCCACGCGGCCTTGTTCGCCCCCGCTCAGCCGATCCACGGGCATGGTGCGGGCCGCCGGCGGGTCGAAGCCCAGCCCGTGGAGGACGGCATCCACGCGGGCGTCCATCTCGTATCCGCCGTCGCGAGCGAAGCGCTCCAGGTCCCGGTCGTACCGGGCCAGGGCCTGTGCGGTCGGCTCCTCGTGCGCCATGGCGTCGGCCTGCGCGTGCAGCGACAGTTCGAGCTCGACCAGGCCTCCGAACGCCGCGGCCGCGGCCTCCCACGCGGTGGTCCCCGGCGCCCAGGCCCGGTGCTGGTCGAGCAGCGTGAGGCGAAGGCCCCCCGGACGCGTGAGCGTTCCGCGAGACGGGGACAAGGTCCCCGCGACCAGGTTGAAGAGCGTGGTCTTGCCCGAGCCGTTGCGTCCCACGACGCCCCACTTCTCACCGCGGCCCACGGTGAAGCCGACATCACGGAAGATGGTGGTGGCGCCGAACTCCACGGCGACGCCGGACGCGACGATCTGGGACAACGGCGAGGGGGTCTCGAGGTAGGGAGGGTACCGGCCGGTTAAACTAACGGAGCCTCCCCCCGGACCCCAGGCAGGGGAGGCTCCCGGGCGCCCCGGCGCCGCGACGCCTCAGCCGCGCGGCGGCGGCTTCTTCTGGTCGATCTGCCGGGCGATCTGCTGCGCGATCGAGATCGGAGGCGCCGGGGCGCTCCCCTTGTCGGCGCCGGGAGTCCCGGGGCCCGACGGCGCTGCTGACGACGCCTTGGCGGCGGTGGCCGCCGCGGGGCCTCCCGGCGGCGCCCCTTCCTTCTTCGGAATGGTCACCAGGGGCACGTGGCGGTGGCGGTCCGCGCGGGCCTTGGCGCGGGAGCGCGCCAGGTTGCCGACAAGGAGGACCACGCCCGCGAGGACCATGATGAGGGGCATGTTCCACGTGGTCTTCCCCACGGCGAAGCTCGCCACGATCGTGCGCAGGCTGTCGGGCCGCGACTTCAGGCCCGGCTCGCCGGTGAGGAAGTCGACCGCATAGGTGATGGTGTCGTAGGGGATGGCGGCGCGGAACACCACGTACTGCAGCCCTCCGTTCTCCAGGCGCCAGGTCTCACCCCACCCCAACGCCGTCCGTCCGTCCACCTGCAGGGACTCGATCTCGCCGAACGCCACCCGCTGGCCCTCCGCCGCGGCCATCGCCGCGCGCCGCGCCCCCTCGACCTCCGCGGACCCGAGCACGCCGGGATGCCCGTTGATGTAGATGCCGCTGAAGTTCCCCCAGGACGCCTCGACCCAAGCCTCGTGGAAGACCACGGCCCGATCCGGGAACATGGGACGGTCTTCGACGGCCTCTCGCTTCATGGTGAACGCGGGCGGCGGGTCCTGGATCTGAGGCCCCTCGAAGTTGGGGAGGGTGCATGCTGCCGCCACGAGGCAGAACGGGGTGGCGAAGGGGAGGATGCGGGCGCGGAGCGCGTCGGGCAGGCGTGCGGGCATGTCGTCGTCTCCTGGATGGCTTGCACAAGTAAGCCCGCCAACCCCCGATCGGGCAAGGTCGGTGTCGCGCTCGTTGTCCCCGCCGGTGTTCAGGTTCCGATCGTACTTGGGGAACCTGTGATCTCCGTGGCCCCGGCCAGCGGAGCGGTGGTATAGACGAGCGCGTCCAGGGCCGCAGCGGCGGCGTCGGCACGGTCTGCGCAGGCCCAGGACGCGAGGGCCAGGGAGGCGCCGCACAGCGCACCCAGGGCGGCGGAGCGGGAGGCGCGGCGGGCGCTCATGGCGGATCTCCGACGGAGTCGGCCTGCGGCAGTGGGAAGTCGTCACGCTAGGCCGCGGGGGGGGGGCTGGGGCAAGGCGGGTTCGACGCCCCCGAACTTGACGTTCCCGTTCCTCCTGTTGCAGCCTATGATCGCAGGATGAGACCGACGACGTCCCTATACCTCGACCCACCCCCCCGAGCGACCGCGAGGCTCGAGAACATGCTCCGACGACCCGTGCCATCCACCGTGACCAGCGCCCTCCTTCTTCTGGCCTCCCTCCCCGTCGGCGTGACGGCGCAGGTCGTGCTGGAGGAGCAGAGCAACTTCGGGCCGGCGCTGGCCTTCATGAACGACAACATCTACCTGGGTTGGACCGGGAGGGACTCCAAGATCAACGTCATGAGATCGTCCGACGGGATCGACTTCCGCGCGAAGATCATCCTCGAGGAACGGACGGCGAATCCGCCCACGCTGGCCTCGCTGAGCGACCGGCTCTTCCTCGCCTGGACCGGGCGCGACGGCAAGATCAACGTCATGCGCTCCGAGGACGGCATCGACTGGGGTGGCAAGGTCACCCTGGAGGAGCAGAGCCTGTCCGACCCGGGGCTCGTCTCCCTGGACGGCAGGCTCTTCCTGGTGTGGCGCGGCAGGGACGACAAGATCAACATCATGCGCTCGTCGGAAGGGATCGACTGGGGCGGCAAGGTCACGCTGGAGGAGCAGACCCTGGTCCGCCCGGCCTTCACGTCGTCCGGCGGCAGGCTCTTCGTCTCCTGGACCGGTCGGGACGGCAAGATCAACGTCATGCGCTCGTCCGACGGAATCGACTGGGGCGGCAAGGTCATCCTGGAGGAGCAGAGCAGGCTCGGGCCGGGCCTCGCGACGTTCCGGGATCGGATCTTCCTGACGTGGGCGGGCAACGACGACAAGCTCAACGTCATGCGCTCGTCCGAGGGGATCGACTGGGGCGGCAAGGTCATCCTGGAGGACCAGACGACCAACTCTCCGATCATCACGGCCCTCGGAGACCGGCTCTACCTCGGCTTCACGGGACGCCCCAACGCCCAGCAGCGGGGGGACCTGAAGCTGAACATCCGCCGCTCGGCCGAGGGGATCGACTGGCGGTAGGTAGGAGGCACGGCCGGCCTTCGTGTCCCCGAACGTGGAGGTGACGATTCCAGGTATCCCACGATGGCTCACTCCGCACGCATGGCCACGACGGGATCGACGCGCGTCGCGCGGTGGGCCGGAACCAGGCTCGCCACCAGGGCGGTCACGACCAGGATGGCGGTCACTCCCATGAAGACACCCCACTCCACTCCCGACACGCCGAAGAGCACGAACGAGAGTCCGCGGACCAGCAGCACGGATAGGACGAGGCCGATGAGCATACCGATGACGAGCTGCACGGCGGTCTGACCCAGGACGAGACGCACGACCTTGAGGGGAGACGCTCCGAGCGCGACCCTGAGTCCGAGCTCGTGCCGCCGCTGGTTCACGCTGAACGACAGGACGCCATAGAGGCCCACCGACGCAAGAAAGAGCGCCGCGCCGCCGAAGATCGTGAACATCACGCCGAATACGGAGAAGAACACGGTTCGGCTGCGGATGGTCTCGGCCAACGTGCTCACCTGGGAGATCGGGAGGTTGGGGTCCAGCCCGGTGACGAGCTGCCGTGCCTGGGCGGTGAAGTCGAGGGGCTCTCCACGGGTGTGCACCATGAGGTTGACCGCCGACCCTGTACGCTGTGCCATCGGGAGGTAGATGGCCTCGGGGTTGAGGATGAAGACGTCACCCTCGAGGTAGAAATCCGGGGCCACCCCCACGATGGTGTACCAGTCGTCTCGCTCCCGGATCTCCGCCCCCGCCTGGGCCACGCGGTGGAGCTTGAGACGGCGCCCCAGCGCCGATTCCCCGCCAAAGTACGTGCGCGCGAACTTCTCGTTCACGATCGCGACGGGCAGCGATCGCTCGTCGTCCGAGGGCTCGAAGGGTCGGCCCTCCCGCATGCGCGCCGAGATCGTCTCGAAGTAGCCCGGATCGATCGAGCCGATGCGCGCGCTCGGGTAGTCCCGGTCCCCGAGGTAGGTCTCGCCCTCGAGCTCGAAGCGGCCGTTGCCGAAGCCCGCCGCGGGCAGCTCGTTGTTGATGCTGGCCGAGATCACCGCGGGCTCGCCCTCGAGGCGCTCCAGGAGCTGGTCGTAGAGCCGGAGGCGGTGCGCGTCCGTCGGGTAGTCGGCGGGCGGCAGCGACAGGGAGGCCGTGAACACGTTCTCACCATCGAAGGGATAGTCGACGTTGGTGACGTTCGTGACCGTCTTCACCATGAGGCCGGCCGATACCAGGAGCGCGAAGGACAGGGCGATCTCCACCACCCCCAGACCTCGGCTGAGCCGTCCGATGTTGAGCGACGACGTCCCCCGGGAGTTGTCCTTGAGGATCTCGTTGACGTCGGTGCGTGAGGCCCGCACCGCCGGAATGATCCCCGACAGCAGGCTCGCGCCCAGCGTGAGCGCGAGCACGAAGACGAGCACCGCGGGCTCGAGGCCGATGGAGAACCAGAACGGTGCGCCTTCCGGAAACGTGTTCAGAACGCGGTTGAACCCCTCGATGGCGAGTTGGGCCACACCGATTCCCAGGAGCCCCCCCAGCATGGCGATGGCGGTCGAGTCGGCGAGAAGCTGGACCATGACCCTGCCGCGGCTTGCGCCGAGGGCCGTCTTGAGGGCTACCTCCTGGCTCCGCAGGCTCGCCCGGGCCAGGAGGAGGTTTGCGACGTTGGCGCACGCGATCAGGAGGACGAGCGAGACCGCCGCCAGCATCGTGTAGAGCAGACCGGGTGTCTGGTACCCGATGGCCTCATTGACGTACGGCCCGATCACCACCGTCATGCCCTCGTTGGTGTCGGGATACTCGGCGGCGAGCTGCGACATGATGCGGGTCAGGTCGGCCTGCCCCTGCTCGATGCCGACCCCGTCCGCGAGACGCCCGAACGCCAGCAGGCTGGGACCGGAGCCCCGCGGGAGCGACAGGTCGTAGGCGCGCAGGGGCTTCCAAACCTGTTGGTTGTACGGGAAGCTGAAGCCCTCGGGCATGACGCCCACGATCTCGGTGGGCTCGCCGTCGAGCCTCACGGTACGCCCCACCACGTCCGGAGCCGCCTTGAAGCGCTCGCGCCAGAACTTGTGGCTGATGAGAGCCACCGAAGGACTTCCTGGGACTTCGTCCGCGGCCACGAAGGACCGGCCCGTCAGAGGGGGCGTGGTCAATACGTCGAATGCGTTGGCCGTGATGGTCACGCCGGGCACGAGCTCCGGCGGCCCCTCGCCGTCGCTCAGGTTGAACGCCGTAAGCTGGTAGGCCGCGAGCCCTTCGAATGTGGTCTGTCGCTCGCGCAGATCCACGAAGTCGTGGATGCGGCTCAGCAGCCGGCTGCTACCCTGGGCGGGCGTGATCCGGTTGATCGCGACGAGCTCGTCCGGCTCCTCCACGGGGAGCCCCCCGAGGATGACGCCGTTCACGATGCTGAACATGCCTGCGGTGAGGCCGATCCCGAGGCCCAGGGCCAGGATGGCGATCAGGGCGGGGCCGGGTCTGCGCACGAGCCCCCGGAACGCGATGCGGATGTCCTTCAGGAGGTCGTCAGGCACGGCTCGTTCCTTCGCGTGGGTCTCTACCACTACGTGTGGAGGAGCCGAGGGGGTCAAATCTCCCGGGAGCTTGAGCTTGTCGGGCGGGCCCCTGCGCCGGTCACACCAGGCTCCCCAGGAGCGCTACCGCTTCCTGCCGTAGCGAAAGCCTCGTGGCCTTCCCCTGGAAGACGCGGCCCGAGCCGCCGCCACGACCGCCGAGGAGCTCGGCTACCCGTCGGCCGGCAGCGGGCACGTCGAGCGGGCTCCGTTCTCCGGCCGCCACGAGGAACGCTCCATGTTCCCCTTCGCCGGCCGTCAGGAAGACCACGCGGTCGGGGGCCAGGCGCCCGGTCTCCCGGGCCACGCTCTGGAGGAACGGGAGGTCCCGCCGCGGCCAATGAGCGGCGAGGACGCCGCCGAGCCCGACCGCGAGGGCCTCCGCCGACGCGGTGGCGAGCTCCTCCTCCAGCGCCCGCAGGGCGCGCTCCATGTCCTTCAGCTGCTCCAGCTTCGCACCCAGCCTGGCCACCAGCTCGTCGTCGGACGTGCCCAGCAGCTCCCGGAGCTGCACGTTCCTCAGGTGATGGGCCGCGTGGATCCGCCGCAGCCGCGCGCCGGCCGCGTAGAAGAGGCGCGTCCCGCCCCGCATGGGCTCGGTTCCAAGGAGCTTGAGTGACTCGATCTCGGCCGTCGAGCCGCAGTGCGTTCCGCCGCACGTGTTGAGGTCGATGCCCTCGATCTCGACGAGCCGGATGCTCCCGGTGTGCCCCTCGGGAAGGCCCCGCGACCGGACCGGCAGCATCGCGTACTCCTCCGCATTCACTCGGCGAGCCGTGACGGAACGCGCCGCTCGGATCTCGGCTACCACGGCTTCCTCCAGCTCGGTCAGATCCTCGGGGCGGAGGCCCTGCGTATCCAGCTCGATGTCGGAGAGCCGCTCCCCCAGGTGGAAGGCCGTGGTGTGCCACCTGAACCGCTGGTCGGCCACCGCCGTGAGCAGGTGCTGCCCGGTGTGCTGCTGCATGTGATCGAACCGGCGTGCCCAGTCCAGCTCGACGGTCACCCGGCCCGACGGGACGGCGCCGCCCAGGACGTGCCGGATCTCTGGGCCCGCCCTGCGGACGTCCAGGACGTCGATTCCGCCCACCGTCCCGCGGTCGGCGGGCTGGCCTCCGCCCTCCGGATACAGGACGGTGTCGGCCAGCACGACGAACGGGCGGCCCTGGTCCTCCCCGGCGGCCACCACCTCGGTCTCGAGTCGCCTCAACCGGGGATCGCGTTCGTAGGCGGGCAATGTGGGCATGCCGGGACGGTAGGGACGCGACTGCACGGCGGGCAAGGTCGGGACGGAGGGTCCCGCCCGCTACGACGTCGAGATCGGCGCGCACGTTGCCGACGCCGTGCGGTCTCGAGGTCGGGGTGTCGTACCCGGCCTGGACCTTCTGAAGGCGGCTTCGGCCCCCGACCCGTGCGGGACCGCTGGGCGCGGCGTAGTTTGGCGGCCTCGGCGAAAACGTCCTCGCTTCCGAGGTCTACCCATGTCCACACGACTCCTGCCGATCGTACGCGCCGTATGGCTCCTCGCCACGGCGACGGCGGCGGCATCGGCGCTCCCGGCCCAGCAGGCGCCTGGCCAGATCGTCCTGGACTCGACGTTCCTGGCCGGGTACAGGTGGCGCAACATCGGCCCCGACCGGGGCGGGCGCTCGATCGCCGTGACCGGAGTGAAGGGGCGCCCCGCCGAGGCGTACTTCGGCGCGGTGGGCGGCGGTCTCTGGAAGACCACGGACGGCGGAGAGCGTTGGGCGCCGGTCACCGACTTCCAGATCAACAGCGCGTCGGTGGGTGCGGTGGCGGTGAGCGAGACCAACCCCGACCTGATCTTCATCGGGACCGGGGAGACGTGCATCCGGGGCAACATCCTCCCCGGCGACGGCGTCTACCGGAGCCGGGACGCCGGCAAGACCTGGGAGCATGTGGGCTTCAATGAGTCGCAGGGTATCAGCAAGATCCGTGTGCACCCCACGAACGCCGACATCGTGTTCGTCGCGTCGTTCGGGAAGTACAGCGTGCCCAGCCCGGAGCGGGGCGTCTTCAAGAGCACCGACGCGGGCGCCACCTGGAAGCGGGTCCTGTTCCGCAACGACGTGACGGGGGCCATCGACCTCGTCATCGACAGGAACGACCCCGACGTGATGTACGCCGCGCTCTGGGAAGCGTACCGCAAGGAGTACCAGATGTCGTCGGGGGGCCCCGGGAGCGGGCTCTTCAAGAGCACCGACGGCGGCGAGACCTGGACAGAGATCACGCGGAATCCAGGACTCCCCGCTCAGGGGCTGGTGGGGCGCATCGGCGTGGCGGTGTCCGGCGCGAGCTCCAATCGGGTCTACGCCTTGGTGGAGAACGACAACGGCGGTCTCTTCTCCAGCAGCGACGCCGGGGCCACATGGACGCTGGTGAACGACAACCGGGCCATCCGGCAGCGCGCGTTCTACTACACGCACGTGTTCGCCGACACCAAGGACCAGGACGTGGTCTACATGCAGAACACGTCGCTCTTCCGGTCCGCGGACGGGGGCAAGACCACGACCTCAGTCGGCAACGGGACCCACGGAGACTTCCACGACATGTGGATCGATCCGGACGACGCGACCCACCTGATCGTCGGCAACGACGGCGGCGGCGCGGTGAGCACCAACACGGGACAGCAGTGGACGGCCCAGGACTACGCGACCCCCCAGTTCTACCACGCGGTGACCACGAAGCACGTCCCCTACCACGTGTGCGGCTCCCAGCAGGACAACAGCACGCTGTGCGTGCCCTTCAACTGGAACGCCGCGGCCTACGGGTTCGGCGCCGCGGGCAGGCGGGGTGGCGGCGGCGGAGGCGGGGACATCACGGCGGGGGCCATGCAGCTCGCCTACCAGGTGGGAGGCGGCGAGCCCGGGTACATCGCGCCCGACCCGCTCAACACCGACATCTTCTACTCGGGGACGAACAACGGCGGGTACGTCGACAAGTTCAACCGGAGCAACCAGACGTCCCGGGAGGTGAACCCCTACCCCTGGTTCTACTC
>ORJL010571130.1_pt1 | contig 14047 bp, 11 predicted proteins | sample 1779941 | NCBI WGS metagenome assembly ORJL01 (sample SAMEA104232317, study PRJEB22302) | groundwater metagenome | biome: forest; feature: aquifer; material: groundwater | place: USA | collected 2011-08-07 | depth 5.8 m
TCGCCGTCCGACAATGCGACGGGGGTGGCGGTCGGGGCCAACCTGGTGCTGGGCTTCAGCGAGGCGGTGAAGGCCGGTTCGGGCAACATCAATATCCACAAGAACGACAACACTCTGTTCCGCAGCATCGCGGTCGGCGACGCCGGGCAGGTGAGCATCTCGGGCAGCACCGTGACCGTCAACCCGGGCGCCGACCTGGCGGGGAACACCGGCTACTACGTCAAGCTGGGCGCCGGGGCGATCAAGGACCTGGCGGGCAACAACTACGCCGGCATCGTCTCCAGCGCGACGCTGAATTTCACCACGGGGGCGCCGCCCGACATCGCGAATTCTCATTGGTACGATATGGTTGTCGTGAAGACCTTTGTGCCGGACATAAACCATGGCCTTACGACCCCGGACTCGACTTTCATGAGTTCAGATAAAGTTCTCGGGACACCGACAGGGACATTGACGGTGGATGACCAACCCGGATTAGCCAGTCAGATTGTCAAGAATTTGCTGGTAACAGCTGACATCGATCCAAGTTCAGAGTTTGTAACCGTTACAGGGATCGCGCCGGCCGTCGCAAGCCTCCAACAGATTTTCGATAGTATCTACCTCGATCATCCCGACTTGATGCCGTTTCTCACATCAGCTGGCATGCTGAGTGTCAGATTGCAGCGTCCGACGAGTGGTGAAGTTACCACGGCCATTTCCAATCATGCATGGGGCGCCGCAATAGACCTGAAGATGCTCGGAAAGTCTGCGGATGGCACGCCTGATGGCAAAACATACGAGGGCATCGCTGAAACGATAAAGTATTTCAATGACGCGGGATGGGTGTCAGGAGCCGGATACAAGACGGGCTCCCAAGACGACATGCATTTCGAGGTTTCAAAAGAAACGCTGACCAAATGGTTCATTTCGGCACCGTCACTCACAGAGACGGCGGACCTTTTCACCGTCAAGGCTGATGGCCACGATGTGCACGCACTCGGAGGCAACGATGTCGCCATAGGCACATCCGCTGGTGACGCCATATTTGGTGATGGCGGCAACGACTGGCTGTTTGGCCTTGACGGCAATGACAAGCTCGTCGGAGGAATTGGTAACGACAGGTTGACCGGCGGTACTGGAAACGATGCGTTCGTTTTAAATGCGGCGCTTGGCAACACCAATGTCGATACAATCGTCGACTTGAATCACTCTGATGACGATAAGATTTGGCTCGACCACAGAATCTTCACCTCTCTGACATCCGTGCCATTTAATAGCTCGATTTTCGCGAACGATTTTTACTCCAGCGCAGACGGAACGGCGCATCTTCCGGCTGATCACATCGTATACAATACCAAGACCGGTGCTTTGTCCTACGACTCCAATGGCTCCGGTGATAGTGGCGCTGTGCAATTTGCAACGCTCACAGATCACCCTGTCCTGGTGGCCAGCGATTTTTGGTTGGTATGAGCTTATTGGGTGACGTCCAATCACTCGACTCTTGGAGCTCAATCTGCCTCGCACCTAAGGTCTAACGCTACCTGCCGCCTTACTGGCGGTAACATTAGGGGTAACTCGTTATCTGAGAGGGTGACACTCCAGTCGTATCAATGGCTTAGAGTGCCTTTGTGCTTCCCACTCTTCTGCCAAATTCCGTTTCCGCGAGATCCCGTTCGGCAATGCTGGCCTGACTCAGTGCCCTGCGCGCCTGTCCTGCCAGCCATGCAAACGCCGATTTGCAGGTTCGACAGGATTATGATAAGAAAATAACTATCTTGGTGGAGGTGCGCTTCCGCCGCCTCCGAGTTCAGTCCCACGAGTTCCTCCGGCCCGCCCGCGCCCCGTTCCCAGGCGTTTTGGCGGGCCTCTTCATGTCCAGGGAGTAGTCCATGTCCCCGATCGTTCGCCGCCGCCGGATCACCGCCGCCTCGCCCACGCCCGAAAAGCTCGCCACGTTCCTGCGTCACCTCGAGGAGAGCGGCTCGGTGAGCTTCGCCGCGGAGCGCACCGGCATCGGCCGCAACACCGTCTACGAGCGGCGCAAGGTCGATCCCGCCTTTGCGCGCGGCTGGGAGAAGGCGGCGGCGATGGCAGTCGAAGCGCTGCGCGACACCGCCATCGTCCGGGCCCGCGACGGCACCGAGCGCGAGTTGTGGCGGCGCGGCAAGCGGGTGGGCACGATCCGTGCGTACGACAACCGCCTGCTGCAGTTCCTGCTGCGCGCACTGAAGCCGGAGGTCTATGGCCAAAGCGGGGGCCGGCGCGGGTCGTCGCGAACAATCCGAACAACTTGAACACGAACAGAATCGAAGACGCGTTGGTGTCCTTTCCGATGTGCCTGAAAGGCCCGGATTACCGGCGCTTTTTCGGGAGCTGTTCGCGAAAAAGCGCGATTCGGGACGATTGAACGTCAAAAACCGTTCATTCCACCAGTTCGGCGAGCCCTTTGCTGATGCGGGTGGGTAGCTCGGGTTTCCTCGTCACGGGGGGACACCCTAACGCGGAGTTGAAGACCAAATACTCTGGCGAACGGCGACCAAGGCTGATCCACTGCGGCGAGGAATACCAGAGGACACGCAAAGACGATGAGGGTGAACCTTGAGCCCCCGGTCAGTCTGGACTTTCTCGATGGCTACCTGTTCCGTCTCCTTCAGGAGATCGCGAGCAAGCACGGTCTCGAGCAATCCGGCTTCGAGAACTACTATGGTTACCGCCTCAAGGAGAAGATCGGCGGATTGATCGAATACGAGGAAGGGCTGGCTCGATATCTGCTGGAAGGCTACCCCGGCCGCCGCGTCGTTCATGCCGGGATCGGCGTCGGCACTCTGGCTTGCGCGCTCGCCTGCAACGGCATGACCGTGGCCGGTGTCGAATACTATCCTCGGCGCGTAGAGTCGGCGCGCCACTTGCGGGCGGCCCTCATCGAGATCTGGCCCGAGGTCGAAGCTCGATATGAAATCCTGGAGGGCACCTATCCACAGGCCCTGATGCCGGCGCCGGCGCCGGCGCCGAACCCGGCGCAGCGAACATCCCGCTTCTTCCTGCCGTGGCGACGCCGGCCGGAGAGACCGGCGCCCGCCGCTGAGCCGGGGCCCGCGGCGCTGTGGTTCGATTCGAACGCCATCCTGATCTTCACCAACGTGGCGGCTGGCTGGGATGAGCCTGCAACGGCTTCCATAATCGAGACCATGCCCAGGTTCGCCGAGGCCATTCTCGATCTGCGGCTTTTCGGATCGGACAGGGAGGACGAACGCGATCGAACTGCCTTGTTCGACCGGATCGCTTCAACGGCCCGCTCGGCGGAGAGGTTGCCCCAAATTGCGCGCGGGTCTTACTTCGCCCGGTTCGTCTTCGCCTAAGTCAGCCACTTTCTCCGCCAAACTTTCTGGCCGGCTGCGGTAAGGCGGCCTTTGTTGCCATAATCTCGTTCCGGTTGACCTGTATCAACGCTGCGGCCGACCGGGCGGTCATGTTGATCAAGATAGTCGAGGCGGGCATTACCTGGGAACATGCGGCCTGCTGTGGCGTTTCAATTGCTTCGGCGGCGACTGTAGGTTTACGCGCCCGTCAAGTCCCCGGCCGAGCCGGACACAACCGAAAGGAATGACAATGTTGCGATCAGTTCTGGCGACGGCAAGTGCCGCACTGTTGCTCGTGGCCGCCGCAAGCGGGGCCCAGGCTCAGACTCCCAGCAAGTCCGGCGCCAACGTCGGCTCGCTGACTTGCACCGTCGCTGGTGGCATGGGCTTTATCTTCGGATCGTCCAAGGACCTGAGCTGCCTGTTCACCCGTACCGACGGCGTCGCCGAGAAGTACACCGGCAGCGTCAAGAAATTCGGTGTCGATCTCGGCTTCACCAAGGAAGCGCAGATGGTGTGGCTGGTGTTCGCGCCCGGCAGCATTGCTCCTGGCGCCCTGACCGGCGGCTATGTCGGCGGTACGGCATCGGCCACGGTTGGCGTCGGCGTGGGGGCCAACGTGCTGATCGGGGGTGGCAGCGGGCAGGTCACCCTGCAGCCGGTCAGCGTCGAGGGCAGCAAGGGCTTGAACGTTGCCGCTGGCTTGGCCGAGGTCGCGCTTCAGTACGTCAAGTAGGCGACGTGTCGGCTTCTCGGAACTTCGCGGAGTTCCGCGAAGTTTTGCGATAGGCCGACGACGCTTTTGTCGACATATTTTGGCCCGCCGGCACTGTGCCGGCGGGCTTTTCCTTGCGAGGACAGTGACGCCATGCATGAGGGAGTACCCGCCAACTACACACCGTTCCTCGAGAGTGACGGCTACATCGGTCTGAGTGGCCCCTATTATTGGGCGAAGGAGCCCTCAGGGCTTGTTGTCTACGGGTTTCAAAGCGACGCCCGGCATGCCAATCCCAACGGCGTGCTGCATGGCGCTGCCATCACGACCTTCGTCGATACATTCCTGGGCCACACCGTGGTTACCGCGACCGGGCGTCCCTGCGCGACGGTGGCGTTGAACACCCAATTCGTCGCCGGCATTCCCACTGGAGGTTGGATTTCAGGGCGTGCAACGGTTCGCAAGCTTACACGGACCATGGCCTTTCTCGACGCGGAGGTGAGCGCCCAGGAGACCTTGCTGCTGACTGCCACGGCCATTTTCCGGGTTTTCGAAGAGCGTACGACGACGAACAAGCGCGGCGGTTGACCTCCTGTCAGGAGATCGCAGAATTTCCCCGTTATTTCAATGATTTGCAGAGATCAGCAGAATGGCTTCGGGATATGCTGTGTTCGGAAATTCGACGGGCCGACGCTTGCCGGCGGCCCGCCGGTCGGGTCAACTTGATCCGTCATGCCGACCGCCGCTGAAACCCTGATCGCCCGCCTGCAGGCCGACTGCACCGCCGCCGAGGCGGCCGAACGCTCGGTGCGCGCCAACGTCGAAGCACAGATTCAGGCGGCCGAGCGCACCCGCGCTTTCGCTTGGCGGCGGTTGAGCGCTCTCTCCGACATGGCTCGCGTCGCCGCTCTGGAACCTGATCGCGAGCTCGCCGTCGAGCGCCAGCTCGAGGCGCTGTTTCGCGAGATTGGCTGGATCGAGGGTGGTTTGGCCGAGCTGGGCGCAGGCGCCCGGCCGCTGCTCGATTGGCTGCGGCCGATCGCCGAGGCGTTGCATGCCGAGGCGCATCCGGTGCCGGCAGGCTCTGATGGCGCGCGCGGGCCGTCCGCCGAAGATCGGCCTCTCGCTGACCCCCTCGCAGCCTTCCGCGCCTTCGAGGCCTGGTACGAGGCCGAGCGCGGCGAGCCGTTCCTGCAGGTGTATGAGCGCTACATGCCGGCCACGCCGGTGGTCGAATTCTAGAGCGGACATGAAGACCGATTTCGAACATTGGCTGGCCGCCCAGTTCGCGGACACCGGGGCATTCACGGCCTTCATCGTGCTGGTGCGTATCGCCGACGACGCGGTCGTCCCGGTGAAATCGAGTTATGCCCATCTGGTCGGTGACGACATGCCATGGCCCGGGATGCGTGCCCTGCTCGACGGTGCACGCACGTCCTGGGACGGTGTAGCGTTCTTCATCGGCCTGGAACATGACGGGGGGCCGTTGCCCGACGCAGCGGCCGCCCGCAAACTGAAGGAAGTCGAGGCCGACGTGAAGTCCGATCCCCTGGCGCTCAATCGCGGCTTGTTCTTCGACCGCGAGGGCCGCCACCTGCGGGTCGATCAGGTTGCGGGATGACCAATCCAGAGTCCGGTAGCGGCTCGGTCCATCGCCCGGCGCGACGGCTCACGGCGCACGGTAGCGAGAGCCTCGACGAGATCGTCGCCGAGGAGAGGGCCGTGGCGCTGGTCTACAACGGCATCAGTCATGCCGTGATGATGGCGACACCCTGCGATCTGGAGGATTTCGCCCGCGGATTTTCCCTCACGGAGCGTATCATCGACAAGGTGTCGGAGATCTATGACATCGAGGTCGAGGACATCGGGATCGAGTCAGGCGGCCGTGGCATCGAGGTCCGGCTTGAGATCTCCGCCCAGCGGATGGTCGCGCTGCAGGAGCGGCGGCGCAGTCTGGTGGGCCGTACCGGCTGCGGCCTCTGCGGCGTCGACAGTCTTGAGGCCGCTCTGCGCCCGGTACCGCCTTTGCAGGCCGTGGGCGTGGTCTCTCGCGCCGCGATCGAGCGTGCAATGGCGTTGCTTCCCGGCCTGCAGCGCATCAACAAACTCAACGGCGCCACCCATGCTGCCGGCTGGGCGGCGGCGGACGGTACGCTCGTGGTCGTGCGCGAAGACGTCGGCCGGCATAATGCGCTCGACAAGCTGGGGGGGGCGCTGGCGGCATCGGGCGTGGCCGAGGCCGGTGGGTTCGTGGTGGTTACCAGCCGCTGCTCCTACGAGATGGTGCAAAAGGCCGCTGCCCTCGGCGCGGTGGCGATTGCTGCCGTTTCGGCGCCGACGTCGCTTGCCATCGAGACGGCTGAACACGCCGGCATCACGCTGGTTGCCTTCGTGCGTGACGACCGGTTGACAGTCTACACCAACGTCGAGCGGATTGTTTCGTGAGCCACAGAGTATGAGCGGGCAGCGCGTGTTTGGCGTCACCGGCTGGAAGAACGCCGGCAAGACCACGTTGGTCGAGCGGCTGGTGACCGAATTCGTCCGCCGCGGCTGGCGCGTTTCGACGATCAAGCATGCTCACCACGACGTCGATATCGACCAGCCGGGCCGCGATTCTTTCCGCCACCGCATCGCCGGCGCCAGGGAGGTGGCAGTTGTCGGCGGGCGGCGCTACGCGATCATGCGCGAGCAGGCTGAGCCTGCGTTGGCCGATGTGCTGGCGCGCCTCGCGCCGGTCGATCTGGTGCTGATCGAAGGCTATAAGCGCGAGGCTCATGCCAAGATCGAGGTGCGCGCGGCGGACGCGCCGTCTCTTGCGGCGGAGGATCCCAACATCGTCGCCATCGCTTCGGATACACGGCCAGCCGAGACGCATCTGCCGTGGTTCCGGCGCGACGACATCGCCGGTATTGCCGACTTTATCGTTGCGCAGAATCGCTAGACAAAAGTCTATTGCTTCTTGCCGACAAAGGTGCCGCCGGCTTTGTAGTTGGCGCCGGTGACGGAAAAGTTGCCGGCTTGGCCAGCGACAGGGTTGGCAGCGCCGTTGCTGAAGAAGGAACCGTTGAGCGAACCGGTACGACCGGGGGCGCTGAGCGGGCCGCGGAAGTTGACCGTCCCCGATTGCAGGGCGGTGGTGCCGGTATAGGTCCTGCCGTCGAAGTTGCCGATGGTGACGTTGCCAGTCTGGCTGGCGAAGTTCCAATTCTGGGTGAAGGTGCCCGCTGCGACGTAGGATTTTCCGTGGTTGACGACATTGCCGACGGCATGGCCGGAATAGGTCGCGGAACCTGTATTGGGCAACTGCACCACGTTCGTCAGGGTGCCCGCCACATAGGTCGCGAGATTGAGGCTGTCGGTCGGGCCCCGGTGGAAGCCGTGGCGGTCGTAGCTCACGGTGCCGCTCCACCAACCCCAAGTCATGAATGAGCATTCGCAGGGCGTCACGCCACCAGGCAATTGATTGTTGGGAAGAGGCGCGGAGTTGTAGCTCGCGAGAACGGTATCGGACTTGATCCTGACGTTGAACCAGTCACCGATCGTCACATGCGAATGCCGCTCTCGATCGTTGGTCTGGTCGCGCATGCCATAGATGCCGTTATTGATGAAAGCGCTGCTGGCCTCGTTGGGCTTGCGGCTGCTGCCCGGGCCGGATGCGCTGCCCAGCTCGAATGTGGTGGTGGGCGCACCAAAGCCGGACCTGCCTCCGAAATTCTGGACGATGATCGTGGCCTGGGCCCGGTTGGTCTCGGCATTGGTGGTGATCGACACATCGCCGGGATTGCTGGCGCCGACATTGAGCAGGCGATGCGTCACGCGTCCGTGGTTATTGGACTCCCCGGAGCCGTAGTTGTGGGATTCCCCGCGCCTGGGGTTGCTGGATTCGACGATGCCCCCGACATAGCCGTTCATCGTCTGGGTAGTGCGCGCCTGTCCCAGCGCCGGGTCGAGGCTATTGTCCTTGATCGCCACGGCACCCTGGAAATAGGGCGTTCCACCTTGATTGGGCATGGGCTGATCGAGCGATGCTCCAGGGGTGCGCGTGGTTGTTGCCACCCCACGATCTACGGTCGTGCTCAGTTTGTCGGGCACATAGAACATGAAGTTGTCGCTTGGGCCGTAGATCGCATTGCCCTGGGCGGTGGCGGCGGTGGTTTCGTTCGAGACCAGGCGGCCGGCGCCCTGCCTGGCGGCCATGCGGTAGGAGCCGGTGTATTGGCCGGCATTGGCGACAGTGTCGCTGTTGGTATCGATGAAATTGCTGCCGATGAAGACGCCCATGTAGGATTTCTGACCGGCGCCCTGGCCGGCGATGGAAACCGTTGTCTGGAGCGACACGGAAGCCTGCCCATCCGGAACGCCGGGAAGAACCCCGGGGCCCAGCCGCTGCGAGTAGGCCGTGTACATGTTCGAAAGGCTCGCGGCGGCCTTGAGCTGCGGGTCGCTGGCGACCCGCTCGCTGGCGAATGGCAGGTCTCCCGAACCGCTGATGTTGACCACGACGTGCTTACCGATGCCCGCGGTCGGGATGCCCGAGGTTGGTGTCGGCGTTCCACCGACCGCGCCGAACTTCCCGCCATGGGAGTCGGTAAAGACATATGCGAAAAAGTCGCCGTTGAGGCTGACGAAGCCTTGAGCATTGACCGCGCCGGAGGGTGCGCTGCCGCTGAAGTCGAAGCTGCGGCCGGGAATCCACGGCACGTTCAGAACTCGGCCATCAGAGGTGGTGATGGTGGCCCTTCCGCCGAGAACCGTTCCAGTCGGTGCAAGCGCCTGGTCGTTCTGCGGATTGTGGGGCACCGCGAGCGTCTTGCGGTTGAATTGATCGGGATTGAATATCGGGTCGGCCAGATACCGGCCTTGAGTCACGATCACGGTCGGTGTCGGTGCTGGCGGGGCCGTATTATTGGAAGGGGCCGCAGCCTGTTGTGGAGGATCGTTCACTCCGGGGTTTACGGCGTTCTGTGGCGGATTGTTGCTGTTTGGAATTGCCGGAAGCGGATTGCTCGGCGGTGGGTTGATACCTCCGGGGCCAAGGGCAGAATTCTGGTTCGAGAGGTTCTGAGCGCCCGGACTGGGATTTCCGCTACCCTGGCTCCCACCACTGCCACCGCTGCTGCTGCTGCCTTCAAGTTGATTCATCGCGCCGCTCAGCGCGCCTTGGCCGACGAGTGTCGGCGGCCCCGGCGGGCTGCCAAAATTCGCCGTCACCTGCGAACCAGGCCGCGTCACCGTCTGAGTCTGGCCCATGCCGCTCACGGTCATGCTGTTGCCGAAGACGAATGTCGACGTTGTCCGGACGGCGGTCGCGGTGAAGATGGTAATGCCGCCGCGAATGCCGATCGTGCCTGACGGTGTGACTATGGCGATCGGCTTGGTCTTGCTGATCTTGCCGCCGACCAGGCGAAACACGCCCTTGCTGGCGGTGATCGCGAGATCGCCGGTCTTGGTGGCGGGATCGAAGACGAACCTGTCGATGGTGAGCTGCGCATTGGGGCCGACAGTGAGCGAAGTGCCATCAAGGAACACGAGGTGCGCCCGGTCCTTGGCGTTGGTGGTGATCACCTCGTTTGCCTGCACGTCGATGCCGATGCGCAACACGCGTTCGTTTTCGGCCGGTGGCTTGCCGAGCGGATCACCTTCAGTTGCGGAAGTGACACCGACGCGGGCGGCGGCGCCCGAGGTGCCGAACAGCGTAAGCGCCGTCGTCCCCAGCAGCACCGTGCGGACGATCGAAAAGCCCACAGCAGCGACCTTCTCCACCATCGCCTCCCTGACAAAAGTCATGGTTACCAGTCTATACCGAGTATCGTACCGAGATCGAGGGCCCCGGGGCTCCAAATTCTCGTTCCCGGGCCGGCGCTAGAATCGCCAGCTCACGCCGAACATCGCGCTATTGTTCGTAAATGCGTAGTTGGGCACGGTCGCGGCCCGGTTGAAGCGCCCACCTGAAATGCTGAAGGTCGTACGCTCGTCGAACGGAATGGCTAGCATGAGGCTGAGGATGGTGTCTGCTTGAAGGCGCATCGTGCCCGGATCGACAACCGGATCCGGCGCATCGTAGGTCCACCATTGCTGGTTGACCGACAGGTTGATGCTCCAGGGCAATGTGCTCCTGAACAGCGGGTCGGCAAAGCGGAAGGCCATGCCGCCGCCGACGCCCCATAGCGTGTAATTCTGCCATGGTGTCTGCTGTGTTTGGTAGAGCTGACCGTTGGCGATCGCATAGAGCGTAACGATCTCGGTGAGCTGGTATTGGAAGGTTGTGGTGCCCGAGTACTGAGTCCCGGTGAACTGGCTGTTTGCCGGCAGATAGTTGGTGTTGGGATAATTCTGCTGGCGCCAACTGAGGATTGAGATGTTGCGCAGCTTGTCGGTCAGCAATACCCCCGTCTCCAGGCCCGCGCCGTAGCTGCCGTAGTACTGTGTGTCGTTGACCCAAACGTATCCGGCCGCCAGGAACGGCTTGATGATGACGTCTTCGAAGATGCCTTGGAACGCCTGGAAGCGCGGCCCGGTCGTGAAATCGATCAGCGAGACATTGGCCTGCGAGAGCTGGAACTGGCGGTTGGCGTAGAGTGTGACTTGGCTCTCGATTGCGGAATTGTCCTGAAGGCCGAGATCGTAGGTGTGACGGATCTGGGCCGAACTCACGAAGCCCCAGTCCGCCGTACCCGTCGCCGCCTGATTGAGGTTGGCGACCTGGCCAAACAGTCGAACCGACGAAGTTGGTGGTCCAAGATTTGCGTTCGACTGATAGCGTGTGCCCAGGAACAGCTCACCGGAAAACTGCGACGGGCTCTGGCGCTTCTGTATCTCGGCCATGAACTGTTCGGCGCGGCCGCGGACGTCCGGCGGCAGCGCCTGCGATTTAAGCGCGGCTTCCAGATAGGTGCGTGCCACTTCGAAGGAACCGAGGCGATAATAGAGGACACCGAGTTCCAGCCGCACCCGAGGCAAGTTTGGATTGATCAGCAGCATACGCTCGAGCGCCGAGATCGCACCCTCGAGGTCGCCGGTCTGGGTGGCGAGCGTGGCGAATTTGAATAGCACGTCCAGGTCGGCGGGTTTGCGCAGCGTCTCCTGGAAGGCGGCATCGTACTGCCGCTCCAGATCACCGGCCGCCGTCGGAGCCTGAGCCTGAGCAACACCGGAAGGCACGAGAAAGGCCAACGCCACGCATTGCCAAAAAATCACGGCGTACAAGAGACGCTTTAAACACCCCAAGATGCCCTGTCTCCCCGCAGATCGTTGTAGGCCTAGCCTCGCCTGTTTTCCGGGCAATCGAACGATGAAGCAGTTAAGGCGTCAGATCAACCAACTCCAAGCGATGAGAACGCATCCTACCAAAGGTCCCATGCGCGCCGCTCGCATGCGCAGCACCATGCGGCGATACTGACGGTCACCGAGCGCTACGATGAAGCGCTCGCGATCGCGCATCATTGCATTGAGCATGCGATCAAGCATGCGGGCGTGGGTATCGCCCCAGTTGCGGCTCGACAGGTGAAGGCGGCCACCCAGCACGGGATTGTCGGCGGCGCCGTTGCGGCCATGCAGCCGGTACGAATAGAGCGCCTCGTCGATCAGCAGCGAGCCCGCGACCATCTGGGCCATGACGACGATGTAGAAGTCCATGTGCAGGCGGAACGCCTCGTCATCGTCAGGGAAGACGAGGTCGATCAGAGAGCGTCGGAACATCATCGACGAAGTGCTGACCCAGACCCAATGCACGGCACGCCTGGTGTAGAGCCGGTAGGGAGTCTGGGTCTGCCAGCTGGCGGAGCCACGTGCGGAATCGAGGCGAGGGACGCGCGCCGGGTCGATCGGCGCGAAGGCCTGGTCGCGGTCGACGCGGGCACGATCCTTGCCGAACCAGTAGACGCAGCCGGCGATCAAGGTGCCCTGGCCATCGATCAGCCGGGCATTGCAGGCGGTGAAGCCGACCGCATAGGTCTCGTTCAGGTGGGCGGCCAAGTGGCGTTCGAGGAAGTCGTCGTTCCACAGATCGTCGGAATCGAGGAAGCAGACGAAGGTTGCGCGGGTGGCTGCCAGACCGCGGCGGGTGGCGCCAGTCTGGCCGACATTCTTGTCCAGCCGGAGCAGCGTGAAACGCGAATCGGCGAGTTCGTCGAGCGTATGCTGGACAACCGCAGTGGAATCATCGGTTGAGGCGTCGTCGACAATGACGCATTCGAAGTCGTGCAGGGTTTGTCGCGCCACCGATCGGATGGCGTCACCGATGTAGTCGCGGCAATTGTAGCACGTGACGACGACGGAAATTTTCGGGAGCTTGGCGTCGCTCACGTCGTCTCCGCCGGACCGAGAAAGTCGAAATCGACACCTTCGTCGGCCTGCAGAACTGTCTTCCGGAAGAGGCCGGCGTAGCCGCGATCACTGCCGAGGGGCGGGGACGGCGCTTTCCAGGCCTTGCGGCGTCTCGCCAATTCCGCGGATGCAACCAGCAGTTCGAGGCGGCGCTTTGGCACGTCGAGACGGATGCGATCACCGCTCCTCACGAGGGCGAGCGGACCGCCCACAGCCGCTTCGGGTGCCACATGCAGCACGATGGTGCCGAATGCCGTTCCGCTCATCCGGGCGTCGGAGATGCGGATCATGTCCTTCACGCCGGCGCGCGCAAGTTTCATCGGAATGGGGAAAGAACCGGCCTCGGGCATGCCGGGCGCTCCCTTGGGGCCGGCATTGCGCAAGACCAAGACATCGTCGGCCTTGACGTCGAGGGCCGGATCGTCGCCTCGCTTGGCGAGATCCTCCAGGGAATCGAACACGACGGCGCGGCCGGTATGCGTCAGCAGCGCCGGGGAGGCCGCCGAATGCTTGATGACGGCGCCGCGCGGCGCAAGATTTCCTCGAAGCACGGCCATGCCGCCCGTGGATTTGATCGGGTTCCTGCGTGTGCGGATAACGGTCTGGTTGGGCACCATCTCGGCCGCGTCGATCACCTGCTTCAAGGTGCGGCCGGTGATGGTCATGGCCTTTTCGTCGAGATTCTTGCGGATTTCCTTCATCAGCCGCGAGTTGCCGCCGGCCCAATGGAAATGCTCCATGTAGTGGTCACCCGAGGGCTTGAGGTCGATCAGCACGGGTACATTGCGGCCGATCTCGTCGAATTCCGCGAGATCGATTTCGATGCCGAGACGGCGGGCGACCGCGGTGAGGTGAACCAGGCCGTTGGTCGAGCCGCCGATCGCCTGAAGTACGGTAAGCGCATTGCGGAAAGCGGCCTTGGTCATGATCGTGCTGGGTCGCGGGCCCTGCTTCTTCGCCATTTCTGCGGCGAGCCTGCCACTCTGCTCGGCGACGCGCAGGCGGTCGGCGTGAGTGGCTGGAATCGTGCCACTGCCGGGCAGGCCCATGCCAAGCGTTTCGACGATGCAGCCCATGGTGCTGGCGGTGCCCATCACCATGCAGGTGCCCTTGGTCGGCGCCAGCCGTTCGCTGACCTTCTCGATGTCCTGTTCGGAGAAGGTGCCGGCGCGATACTGGCCCCACAGGCGGCGGCAATCGGTGCAGGCGCCCAGCACCTCACCCTTGAAATGTCCGACCAGCATTGGCCCCACCGGCAGCACGACCGCCGGCCGGTCGGCGCTGGCCGCCGCCATGAGCTGTGCCGGCAGTGTTTTGTCGCAGCCGCCGATCAGCACCACCGAATCCATCGGCTGGGCGCGGATCATTTCCTCGGTGTCGATCGACATGAGGTTGCGCAGGAACATGCTGGTCGGGTGCGAGAAACTCTCGTGGATCGAGATGGTCGGAAAGACCATTGGCAGAGCGCCAGCCAGCATGACACCGCGCTTTACCGCCTCGATCAGGTCGGGGACGTTGCCGTGGCAGGGGTTGTAGTCGCTGAAGGTGTTGGTGATGCCGACGATCGACCGATCGAGCGCGTCGTCCGAATAGCCACCGGCCTTGATGAAGGCCTTGCGCAAGAACAGCGAGAAGCCTGCGTCGCCATAAGTGGCGAGCCCCTGACGCA
>ORJL011237022.1_pt1 | contig 14047 bp, 12 predicted proteins | sample 1779941 | NCBI WGS metagenome assembly ORJL01 (sample SAMEA104232317, study PRJEB22302) | groundwater metagenome | biome: forest; feature: aquifer; material: groundwater | place: USA | collected 2011-08-07 | depth 5.8 m
CCATAGTCATCGACATCGTTCCGTTTCCCAACCTGCCACAATCCGGTTATGCCGGGCTTCATAGAACAGTACAAGCCTCCATTTTCTTTATAGTAATCAAACAATTCCTTTTCCACGATGGGTCGGGCACCAACAACGCTCATTTCTCCTTTCAATACATTGATAAACTGAGGCAGTTCGTCCAAACTCGTTTTTCTGAGAAATCCTCCAATCCTCGTCAGTCGCGGATCATTTTTCAATTTAAAAGATCGCGCCCATTCTTCTCTTGCATTAGGATTGGTTCTCAAAATCTCTTCAAGTTTCTTGTCCGCATCCACAAACATGGTCCTGAACTTCAGGCATTTAAACTCTTTCCCCGCCATCGTGATCCTTTTGTGCCCATAAAAAATAGGACCACCATCCTCCAATTTGATAAGAACTGCGATCGCCATGGTAATTGGAAAAGTAATGATTACGGCAAGCAGTGAGAAAAGGATGTCGAAATAACGCTTCCATTGGATTGCCGGATTAAAATTGATCAGCAACATCTCGCCGAGAGTTTCAATCCTTGAATTAAACAATTGATAGATAAATAGATCCGGCACCACAAAGATTTCCGCTCCCAGCGTCCGACATTCATGAAGGATCTTTGTTATTTTCTTTTCGGCATGCATGGGAAGAGTTACATAAACGTAATCTACAGTATGGTCTTTGAGATAATCCTGCAACTGATCAACTGTCCCCAATACGGGTATCTGCACCGGGAGATCACCTGTCTTTTTCTGGTCATCAAAGAAACCAATAACTTTTATACCCGTCCAGGATGCACCTTCAAGAATCTTCACCAATTTAGTGCCCAAAAATCCGGCGCCAACAATTATTACGTACCGTTTATTAAATCCTTTCTTGCGAATATAACGAAGGAATAACCGGAGGAACACCCGCCAGGTAACTAAAGAGAACAAGCTGAAAAGTATCCAATAGGTCAATACATTTCTGAATTTCTCTCCTGCCATAGCCAGGAGGAACGAAATTAGAAGAAGAAAAAGCACAACGATCGTCCAGCATTTTAATATATTAAAAATCTCGTTTAGTATTGAGCCACTCCTCCATGATTCATAAAGGCCCTTATGAGAAGCAATAAAGAAGTAAGAAATGACAGCAATTAAAGCCAGCACGGAAAAATGGGGGTTCCAAGTAAAACCAGTATAAAGAGAGACAAAGATAAGAGAGCAAAGGACGAGAGCGGCATCAACCACTTTCATTATAATATTAAAGACTGAATTTTGTGTACGAAGCATGGCTTGTTGATCACTCTCTACTTTAGGTTGCGGTAACTTAACATATGGAAGGGCATGTCTTCTTCTGAAGTAAATTTTCCTGAAAAATTATTTCCAATAGTCTTTATGCATGCTCAATTTTTTCTTGATGTCTCCGGGAATTCGACGTTCCATGCATCCAAGCCTGTAGCCTGAGTACTTTAGACAATTACGGAGTAGGGCGGATGGAATATGCCATAATGAGTTCTTAAGTAGATATCTAAACTCTGAAATAACAAATCTTTTGCCTTCGCCTTCCGCTTTACCGAGCGCTTCCAAAAACCATTTTTCTCGAGAATGAAATACACCGGTATCAAAATATCGCTTTAACTCTAAGAACATACCATAGTTGTGAGAATGATAGACGGCGGCCGTAGCACAGTACAAAATCGACCACCCTTCAAGGAGCATCTTCGCGGCAACATATGCATCCTCGCCGACAATCACGTCCTTTGGAAATCCTCCAATAGCCACCAGCACGTCCCGGCGATAAGCTGCAAATGAGTCTGACATAAAAGCGGCCTTTACACCTATGTCAACAATGTCATCGCTCGTTTTCAATGCAGAAACAGGGGGATAGTTGAACAGCCGGGCATGAGCTGCGATGGGCGAAGCATCTGGCTTGGGGAGTTGTCGCCCACAGGCAGCACCAACTTTTTCGTCATCGAAGGCTGTCAAGAGATTCTTGATAGCTTCAGGAAAGGCTAGGAAAGAGTCCTGGGTCATAAAAATCATGATGTCAGCATCGGGACAGAGCTCCACTGCAAGTTGGCGTGTGGCGCCGTGGTTGAATGATGATCTTGGAATGGAAAAAACCTCAGCTCCGGCATTCCGAAAGATAGAAGGCGAGCCATCATCGGAATCCGAATCAATCACCAATAACTTATCAATTTTAAACGTCTGTCGATCTAACAGCAATAGAAATTCATGGGCGGTTGCTTGGGCGTTAAGTGTAGGAATGCAAAGAGCTATCTTCATTATTAGCTACTGGAATGCAAAATGTCTTCATAACAATATTCCAGCCTATCTATATGCTTATCGAGTGTATTGGGCGATTGCCAGTATTTATCGTAGGCAAATTTCCCCATCTGTTCGGCAGTCGCGCTATCCATGAGGATTTTCATTTTCTGGCATAAATCGTCCAAATTACCGCTCTGGAACCACAGGCCAGTTTTGCCATCTGTCACCATGTCTCTGGCAGCGCAATTGTCCGGTACAATAGCCGGAACCCCCAACGCAGCAGCCTCGGCAACGACCAAGCCTTGAGTCTCATACCACAGCGAGGGTAATACCAAGGCGCGTGATGCCTTAATATACTCTACTACACTTTCGCTGGACACCCACCCGGTAATCTTTGCTTTTGGGCAAATAGCCTTGACACTTTTTTCGCACTCACCCGCACCGACAAACACCGGCGATAATCCCATTTGTTTCGCTGCCTTGGCAAACAATTTCACCCCTTTTTCCTGTGACAATCTTCCCACATAGCTGAAAATGTCGGACTTTAAGGAAGGAAGGTAACTTTGGCGATCAATATTGACCGGATTCTCGATGCGATATACCACTGCATTTCTTGGTACGAATGGCTTTAACAGGGTTTCGCTAAAATCAGAAATTGTAATGAAGTGATTGATGCCCGAAGGTATCAATCCCAGCGTACACTGCACTTCCTGACGTGCAGCACGCCAAAGCTTTTGCAAGTAACTTCTGGCATCGCAATTCTTAAGTAAACAAGCAATAGAAAGAGGCTCTTCTGAACAGCTTACTTTGCGTTGATAATCGAAAAAACCACCGTTAGGACACGCGACAAAGTAATCATGTAATGTGCAGACGACCCTGAATCCTTTTTTAATCGCCACTCTAATCACACTTGACGACAGGGCCTTTGTCCAGGAATGGATATGGATGATCGTGCTGGACGGATCAAGCGAGGCCAATAAGGCAGTCATTGTCTTTCGCGCCTTTACATTCCATAACCCCTGCGTAGCTGCGCGTAACATATTTGGATCATTCAATATATCGCATTGCCCTGTAATGATAACCTTAGCACTTGAGTGTTGCAACGCTTCCATCACAGGTCCAACTGCCGCCAGAACAGAAACCCGATGGTTTCGCTTAGCAAGGCCGATCGCACTGGCCAACGCAACTTGCCCCGCACCGCCATTGATGTGGGCATAATCATTAATTATCACTATATTTTTCAGCATATACTTAGAATAAACAAAATAACCCTCCCATATCCGGTCAACGAGGTCGTCACCAGGCATGCAGCATTACCGGCCCACCATTATGAAAATGTTCGATCCCTTTTGTAAGTATTTGGTAGGAGGGAATAATGCTCAATAAATATTCTGATATCTCATCAGCATGATGTGGCTTGTGATAAGTCGTTATGGCAATCTTCGGCCGATATGCACGTATTACCTCAGCGGCCCCTTGTAGCAAGTTTGTTTCATAACCTTCTAGATCTGCTTTTATATAAGACACCTTAATGTCATGTTCCAGACAATAGCGATCGACTGTATCAATATTTACCTGAGTATTGGTCTCCTCTAAAGTTATCGATGACGCGATCCCGGCTCGAATCAAATACGCTGTCCCGGCTCGTTCAGCCAAGGCACTGTTTACAATAGTAACATTGTCTGCGTGCTCGAATGTCTTCGCTAATCCGGCGATATACTCAGGCAAAGGTTCAAAGGCATATATATGTTTTGCGGTCTCCTGATTTATAAAAGAGAAGATGCCTTCCGCACATCCACAATCAACCACGATATCACTAGGTAAGACTTTCGTTTGAGGGATTTGATAATAATGCCATTGCCAATCATAAAGTTGTTCTGCCAAAGTCTGATACAGACTAATAATAGGCAACATCTTACTGAGATAAAGGTAATTGTTATAGCCACGGATGCGTATTTTATGAAATTCTGCCTCCGAATAAAATTCCTTAATGACTCTTTTTGCTAAAACATTGCAAGTAGGTCCGAAACAGCTGAGAAACCAATTCGGAATGGCCCCCCCTAAGCTTCTGTTCCGGACAGTGTATTTGAGCAATTTCCATCTGCGGTTCTCATTAACATTCAGCATGTTAAACCAACTTTTCTAGTGTGTCGCGAGTCTATTCCCACCGATTGAGCCGTATAAGCCCATGCTACGCCAAGTAATATCCAATAACCGAAGAAACGAAAGGAGTCCGCATTGAATCCGGAAAGGAACACGCCGGCAATACTGACCATCAAAGCCAAGCCGAGATAATCCACCCGTCCGGAGGCGATGGTATTTAATCGATAACGCTTTAAGCAACCCAACAGCACCGAGCCCCAAAGCGAAACCCAGATTAACAGACCAGCAATGCCGGTTTCGGATGCTATCCGGGCATAGATGCTTAGCGCCGTTGCCCAAGCCCCGGTTGGGCTGATCCACTCCTGAATTTCGGCACTCACCAACGCCCAGTCGGGCATGTAATTGGCCGCGCTAAAACCAAACTGACCAAGCCCCACACCAAATACCGGATGATCCAGCGCCATCTTGTAACCGGCTAGTTGCGATCCGAAACGAGCGATATTTGACATGTTGTCTTCTGTTGCCAGAGACAAAAAGATGCCGATTAAACTTTGCTCTCCAGAGAATTGAGTTACGGCAATCATACTCAACACCAGAACTATAGCGAAAAACACAGCTAACGTCCGCAGGCGGCGAGCTTTATGCCTACTGATACCAATTAAGTCGACCAGGAAAAAAAGACCCAATTGAATGGCCGTAATAACGTAAGCTGTGCGTGACTTCGTCAGCACCACCAGCAGCATGAAGTAGGCAAAAAAAGTTAAATGCAGCCAGCTGCGGCGACGGTCACTTAACAAATAACTTAATATCCAGGGCAGCACCAAACTGCAGTACATGGCAAACCAGGAAGCTTCGCCGGAAACTGAACGCACTCTGCCAGGATACAAATTCCCGGCATCGGAAAAGATGTAGTAATTGACCCCGGTCAGGATAGCTTCGGCGCTGCCGCTACCCAACAAGTAAGCAATCTCAATAACCGAATAGAGACCGCAGACCAAAAAAGATACAAAGATATAGCGACGAAAGCGAACGAGGCACCGCGGGACGCGGACCATTGAGTGATAAACAAAAAGGGCAGTCAATATGCAAAAAGAGAAAAGGACAAATTGGAGCGACAACTTCTCCAAACCGCTCCGTCCTTTGGTGCTGGCTACCAAAATTTCAGGGATGTTAATGCAGGCCGAGACAACAACCCAGATTAAAAAAAGAAGTAGTAAATGAAAACTTCGCTGCTGGGGAACTCCTATCTTCAAGACCTTTAAATAACTTAATGACCATATTAACACGGCTGCTGCCAGGGGATAGAAGGCCCCTTCGTTAGACATTTCACCTAAAACCGTGTGCAGGTAGGGAAGTGCGTTGAAAGGGATCAAGAGTATGGCAAGGGCTAACAGCAATGTTGTGTTGTCACGCCTTGCTATTACGACTCGACTAATTACGGACGGCAACTTTTCGCACCAGAGAAAACCTTGAGTGATATAGGCGAACAAGTCTGACCATGCCGACCTTTACCAATATCCTTTGTGCACTCCCCTTCACTAAACTAAAGACATAATAAACCCAAGTAGCTATGAACGGTGATGAATTTTGTAATCGTTTCGCCTGAGCAACCTCACGGAGTGCTTTTCGCCACCCAGTATCAGAGAGCCCCCCCCTTCGCATATTTGCCAGACAGCGATCAATGTAAAGAAATATCGCTCCATTATTTTTGGCGCGCAATAAGAATTCGTAATCCATGGCATAGCGAAATACCGAGGAGTAACCGCCCAGGCGATCATATAAGGCTCGCTTAATAAAAACCGTCATATGGTTGACTGTCATATCTCTATAAAGGAAGCAGTGATTTCCCATGACCAAATCAGTTTTTTCCTGATCCCGCCAATATTGTAGCTGACCATGGACGATATCAGCCGCGCCATCACCCGTCGCAGATACAATTCGCTCTACCGTATCAAGCTCATACCAATCACCGGCATTAATAATGCCGATAATAGGACCAGTTGAGGAATTTATTCCCTTGTTAAAAGCGTCACTGATCCCCTGATCCGCTTCACTCACCCAATAATCAATGTGGTCCTCATGTTGCCTTATGATGTCGACCGTTCTATCGGTCGAACCACCATCGATAACGATGTATTCAATATTATCATAGGATTGATTGAGAACCCCCTGAATCGTCTCTTCCAGGTACTTCTCGCCATTGAGCACAACTGTAATAACCGAAACCAATGGTTTATTGGGAAATGACTGTTTTACACGGCCTTTTTTCCGCAATCCCCCCTCCATCCGCTGCGAAAGGAGGTGGCTTTTATCGTCATCTAGCGACATTGGCGGAAGTCTATGTCGCACCGACCGTTGACTTTGCGCTGGCGAATTCTTTACCCACCGGTTGCCACTATTTTAACTTTCATTGGCTCGTCGTCGAAAAAAAGTCGCATCAATTTGCAGGAGTCTCCCACTTTGAGGATCAATAAAAACGGGGGAAATTGCCCATAACTCAAAATCTTGAGCGGTGATCTGTTCGAGCAACTCAGAAAACAAACTCTGCCCTTCATAAAGCGGAACCAGAGACAACTCCACCTGCAATCCGATGAGACGGTCAAGCAATCCCCGTGACCCCTCCAACACGCGGTCCTCATAGCCCTGAGTGTCTATCTTTTGAAAAGCTACCGAATCTTCGCGAAGATAATCCAAGGCTATAGCATCAAAACGGACCATTGGCACCCGCTCGATTTCGACATAACGCGATTCCGGTACGACATCTGCATGAGAAGCAAGCATGTTCAATACCGAACTGCTTTCCGAGTTACCCGCCACGTTGATATCAATAGCTCCATTTTCACTCCCAAGAGCGGCACGGGGAGCGACCTCCCAGAGGGGGTCATTGCGACTAGTTGCCAGCAATTGTCCTCGCGCTGATGCAAGTGGTTCAAAGGACACGATACGGCCACCATAACCCGCTTCTCGTAACGACCGCCCAAACTGACCGGCGTTTGCTCCGACATCAAACACCAGATTCACTCCATGGGACGATAGCATGGCCATGAATTGGGCTGGCTCGGAACTCTCTGGTCGGTAGCGCCGCAGATCAAAACCCAAACGACGAAAAGCTCGTTTAACAAAGGATTTCAGCATTTGTTAATAATAACCTGCCTCATTGTAACGAGTTATTGACATCCTGCAGTGTCACCCGGTTAAGTGCAATGCCACGCACCTCATCGCTCACTGCACGCGTCCATAATGCCAACCCATGGGACTTATAACGGACCCTTATGAGACTCCAAATGGCAGCCAATAAGAAGCCGGGGAATCCACCCCAAAGGAACTTTCCAAACTTGATTTGATTCCTGATTCTATTGTAAATGAACATAGGTTGGCTATCTGAGGACATGCCTACCTTGTGCAAAATAATTGCCTCCGGGTGAACCATGATGCGAAATTTGTGTCTTCTGATGCGCAAAGCAAATTCCGCCTCTTCGTAAGCCAGAAAATATTTTTCAGGTAAACCGCCGACCATATCCCAAACGCTCAGCCGGCATAAGATCGCTGCCCCGGGTAAATAGTCAACCTCGTACGGCTCAGGTCTTGCTATTACCGATAAACCGTGCACATCTAAGTGGAACTTTCTGATAACACCCCCGCATGCCCATACCTGATCAGGGCTGCTGGCAAAAGGCATGCAGGGACCGACGGCTCCCACTCTCTCCGAATCGAGTAGCTTTCGTAACCGCTGCACCGCGCCTGCCAATACTACCGTATCGTTGTTAAGAAGCAACACGGAGCTGTGCGATACATCGCGTCCCGCAAGCACGGCCATATTGTTAGCCTGTGCGAAGCCAGCGGCGCCGCCAGTCCTAAAAATACGAACTTTATTTAAGAGGCCTTGCGGAACTTCGATTTTTTGTGTCGGATCATTGTCAGCTATTAGTATGTCGAGGTAGTCGAGAGCGATGAGACTATTGACACAGGCCCACGTGACCTTCTCATCGCCGTAATGAACGATTACACAAAGAGTCCTATTCTTATTCACAATCCGATGAACTCACCTGTACGCAAAAATGTTTAGTTGTAAATCCATTCCATCTAAAGTGGTGCGATCCATGAATGGATGTTCAGATGCGAAAGCTTCCTTGATAAAATATCGCAGGCCTGCTTCTTTCAAAACGCGCAGAATTTCATCTAATTGCTGTGCCGCGTGTTGATGCGAATGATATTCCAAGAATATTGTAGATACATTATGGAGCCGATCGGCACAATCAACAATGACTTTGTTTTCCGCACCTTCAATATCAACCTTCAACATATCGACTGACTCTTCCAGCAAGTCCCGCAATCTAATGCCATTAACTCTGGAAATATTGGAATCATCACCTGTCATTGCGACGCGACCGGAGTAGCCGCCCTCAGAGCGAAATTCAATTGGATCATTGGAAATCCAAACTGCGCGATTGTTTGTTAGAACATTATCAAACTTTGCCTCTGCAACATTGCTGCGCAGCGTCTCGAAAATCTTGGGATCTGCTTCAAATGCCTGAATCCTGCTGAGTGGATAGAGGCGTTTGAAATAAAAGACCGATAGTCCGACATTGGCGCCACAATCAATGATTAAAGGGCTTTGAGCCTGCGCCTGAAATTTATAACATTGCTGAACAAAAATTTCACTGAGGCCACTCAATAACGAGGCCGCATCGACATAAGAAAAATCGATACCTAATAGCGAGACGTGCCCTGCCTGGTAGCGTTCAGTATACCGAAGGCGAAGCCAATCACAAAGACTTAAACCGCACCGCGATGATAAGGTTGATAACCTACGCACTTTATCAATCATTTTGTCGGTCACTATTTATTGATTCCGTTACCTGAAGTTTTGTCATGAACAAAAGATAGGAGCCAACTTATTTTTTAATCTCAACTGCAATGGAGGAGACACATTCTGCTTAAAAAAACGCATATCTGATTCATGATTTTCTATCATTCCTAATGGATGCCTTAATGGAAATTGTACGGTATCCAGCGGGACATTATCCAATGCTCCCGATAGCACGGTGTGGGTCGCATCTGGGCCGAATCCAATGTTTGAAATCAGGTTTACATTAGGCAGAATCGCTAAACGTGAATGCAACCAACAAGCAAACATCCACTGAAAATCCCATGTGTCAATTTCTCCCTTGTACACCTTTTCAAAATTTGCCACCCAATGTTTAGCTACCCGGGGATTAGGAAAAATATCGTGGATCCAACGATCATCGCGTATCCTTGGCCAATGAGCCATGTTGACATCATAGCAACCTTGCCAGCGATCACGCCATGACGCCCAACCCCAAATGTGTATGCATTTAGAAAAATAATAGCTATCTTCATTGCGGCGGAAACCGGATTGGAAGTTACACCCACTTATCTGCGCAATGCGCAGATCGTGGCGATAATATTCAAGCAATTCTTCGCAAAACCGAAAAAAGGTTGAATGGGGCAGGCAATCATCCTCCAAAATGATAGCCTCTTCTACATGTTGAAAAACCCAATCAATACCTGTAGAAATCCGGACCTTACAACCGAGATTCCTATCAGAATAGTTTGTAAGTACTACACAGGGCCAATCAACAGCATCAATAACCGCTCTTACAGCTTCGCACCTTTTCGCCTCACCCGGCACACCTGCACGCGGGCCATCAGCAACAACAAGCAGTTTCGGTGGCCGCGCATTTCTTATTTCCTCAAAAACCTTTTCAGTGATGTCCGGACGATTAAAAACCAAAAATGCCACTGGAGTATTCAGTTGGAACGTCATGTTATTTAACACCTTCTGCATATATTGACTCATATTGGCGCGCAACTTGATCAAGTGCGGGATCAAAATTTCTCATACGTGCTTGTCTGAAACCACCCTCTTTAAGGACAGTCAATAAGCTATCCTCATCGAACATATGCTGATGGTGCCCATCCATATAAAATATATAATTCACGAAATCTATTCTTGATTTGTAAGTCAATCCAAATTCGTACCTACAAAATTCTTTATAATCAAAATCACTATTATCATTATTGTAGTAAGCCCTTAAATATATCGAGGCGTCAGGAACCGCCACACTAAATACACCATGAGGCTTTAACACGCGGTAACAATCTCTTATAAGGTTCATAAGGTCCTTGTAACTAAAATGCTCCAAAACGTGTTCTGCATAAATGACATTTATGGAATTATCAGGAAATGGAAGACCTAGCCTTAAGTCGTAGGGGAAATCAGTTGATAGACTTAAGTCAGATGATATGAAATTTTTCTTTTTTATTGATTGGCCGAGGCCAATTTCCAATTTGTTAATTGCCTTAGAATTAAAAACAATTTTAGACTTAACAAAGCCCACAATACAACAAAGGTGGCATTTAAATTCAAATTTAGCGCTCTTTATAGTTCTTTTCAGAGCCTTTATATAGTTCTTTGGCATTAAGTTACCAAATGACCTAACTGATTCTCGAAGTGTTTCTGATCGCAACAATATTTTGAAAGGCAAAAATCTCGCATGTCAAATGATCATATTCCATAGGTATCAACCCATCAGACAACATTCTGTAAAATGAATAATTCGGCAAAATTTCAAAGAAATCCTTCATATATATTCTACTGATGACATTGAGACCATTAAACTCAAAATGTATAATATCAATTATATTATTTCTCAATGATACCAACGCACCTTTTAAAACATTTAACTCGTTACCCTCAGTATCTATTTTCAATAGATCGATTTTATTAATATTATTATCACGGATAAAATCATCTAAGGTGATAATATCAACATCAAATTGCTGCGCTTTGCTTTTATGGAATTCTTCGATTACTTCCTTGTACACAGATGCATGCTGTGAGCCTAGTTCCGTATAAGAGTGATAATCGTAAAGTCGTAATTTTTCTCCCTTATCTCCTAATCCGCAATTGAAAGCCTTGAACCCGTGTCTGGCGGCTGAACAATTCAACACCTTAAACGTCATTGGATGCGGCTCAAATGCATAGATAAGCGCTTCTGGGTATTTTTTCAATACAGCCAATGAATAATCACCCACATTAGCTCCAACGTCAAAGACTATTATATCATGCTCGGCAACCTCTTTCTTGAGGTGAGCGATAAAAAAACGTTCACCACTCACTCGATCATTCTGATAGTTCAAAATGCCCATACCTCTTAAACTCAAGAAATATAAGTAGCGATTAATTTTGTATAGGCCCTTACGACAAAATATTCTTGCGTAAAAATCCTGAATAAGTCTCATTGTGCACTACTTCTTAATAAAATGGCTCGAGTTTCCATCTTAAAAATTATCCTCGTTTTTGGAGTAGCTAATAACGCTAAGTATGCGGCAAATATTTGAGATACAAGAGTTGCTATCGCAACCCCTTTTGGCCCCCAGAGGGGTATGAACATGAAGTTCAAAGCAATATTAATTACTGCTCCGAGAGAAGTTTGAAATAATGAAAACTTAAACATGTTTTCATTTATAATCCAGGGCGACATAGCTACTCCCAAAAAAATAAAAACGGAACTCCAAATATGGATTGACAATATGATGCCAGCATCGGAATAACTCTCTCCGTACAGGAAAACAACTAACGGACCGGATAAGAATGTCATTGGTATTGATACTGAGTAAGCAATTTTTACCAATGCGTCAAAAACTTTCTTTAGCTGCTGGTAGTAGGCTATCTCTGAAGCGGCTTTGGCCCTCGAAATATTTGGCATAATAGACGAGACGACAATTGCTGGTATAAAGTACCATATTTCAGACAATCTGAGCGCGGCTGAATAGACGCCAACCTCTTTTTGTCCCAACAACTGCCCTAACATTATTTGACCTATTCTTATATATATCATGATAGAGAAACCTGATAGTATCAGGGGCCAACTTTCGCTCAATAGTCTCTTAGCCGTTGCTAATTTAAACTTCGATGCTTGGAACACTTGTCCATTGATACGATAGGCAATAATGAGATTAATTGCGCCAACAATTATTTCTGCCAATCCAACCCACGCAAAAGCAATGAGTTGCGCATGTCTTAAAATTAAAATGATCTTTACAACTGCAATCAGGAGAAAAGCTGAGCTTCTTGCGATCGCTGTATATTTAGACTGAATCTGCGACTGAAACCATAAATCGACTATGTCAAAAGCTTGGAACAACATCCCCGCAGCAATAATACCAACGAGCCAATGTGCTTGACTATCGGATGGGCGCATCACCCATATTGCTAACAAAGATACGCTGAACGCTGCTACACCGCCACAGATTTTCAGCATAAATGCTGATGCCAGAATTTCGCCACTTTTTTGAGTATCTTTGACGATATCACGCACTACAATTCCATCAAGACCCAATATCGCCAGTACGCCAAAAATCGCAACAAAAGCAGTGGCAAAACTTAGAGCCCCAAATTGCTCAGGCCCCAAATAGCGTGCCATCCATGCGCCGACAATAACCCCAACGCCCATCCTCAGAATTTTATCAAGGAACAGCCAACCGGTATTGCCGAGGATTTTTTGAAGATTATAACGGCCTTCAATTCTGTTTCTTATGAAGGGGGGGAGTAATAATAACCACTCAGAGTCTAATTGCGTTGTCAATTACTTTCCAATCTTAACCCTTTATAAATAGGGAGTCTAAATTATTTTGGGTCTTAACTATCATTGTCTTTCTTGATCTTATGGAATTCCTAATGTCCCTTTATTCCACATGAATAACCGGCATCGAGAAGGGTTTTTTCCTTCTTGGCAATTTCCAGATCCGCCGTAATCATCATATCTATCAGTTGGTCAAAATTTACTTTCGGCTGCCAGTTGAGGGCTTTTTGTGCCTTGGTTGCATCTCCCAGCAGCACATCCACTTCCGTGGGACGAAAATACCTTGGATCGGTCGCCACGTGTCGCTCGCTGTCGAGATCGAGTTTGCCGAAGACCCGTTCCGTAAATTCGCGCACCGAATGGGTCTCCCCGGTGGCAATGACGTAGTCGTCAGGTTCATCCTGCTGCAGCATGAGCCACATGGCCTCCACATAATCGCCGGCAAAGCCCCAATCGCGCTTCGCCTCCGTATTACCGAGATAAAGCTTGTCCTGGAGTCCCAGCTTTATCCTGGTTGCCGCCCGAGTAATTTTCCTCGTTACAAAGGTCTCTCCCCGGCGGGGTGATTCGTGGTTGAAAAGAATACCGTTGGAGGCAAAGATTTTATAGGCATCCCGGTAATTGCGCGCCACGTAATAGGCGTAGACCTTGGCCGCCGCGTAAGGGCTTTGGGGCTGAAAGGGCGTCGACTCGCTCTGGGGGGGTGGCGCAGCGCCGAACATCTCACTGGAGGAAGCCTGATAAAAGCGGGTCTTTATGCCCGTCTTGCGGATAGCTTCCAGGAGGCGGATGGTCCCCAGGCCGGTAACATCTCCCGTATATTCCGGCATATCGAAGCTGACCCGCACATGGCTTTGGGCGCCCAGATGATATATCTCATCGGGTCTGATCTCCTGGAGGAGATCGGTGAGTTGCCCCGAAACGGAGAGATCGCCATAATGCAGATAGACCCGCGCTTCCGGGTCGTGGAAATCGCGATAGAGATGATCGATTCGGTCGGTGTTGAAGGTGCTGGCCCGGCGGATGAGGCCGTGAATTTCATAGCCCTTGTTGAGGAGCAGCTCCGCCAGGTAGGAG
>ORJL011318774.1_pt1 | contig 14046 bp, 8 predicted proteins | sample 1779941 | NCBI WGS metagenome assembly ORJL01 (sample SAMEA104232317, study PRJEB22302) | groundwater metagenome | biome: forest; feature: aquifer; material: groundwater | place: USA | collected 2011-08-07 | depth 5.8 m
ATATTAGTACAGTCACACAAGAAGAATTAAATGAAATTCACTCCTTCTTAAATGACCGACCGAGAGAAGTGCTTGGATTCAGGACTGCTTCAAGTTACTATTATCAACAAGAGAGTGTCCTACTTGAGGGGTAACTGGAGGCTAAATCACCTAGTGAAACCATATCTTAGAAACCTCAAGAAGTCAATCCCTCGTAACTGCTTATGTTTCGGAGAAGATTAAATAAATTGGGTAGCGACCGCACTAGCCGAAAGAGCGCCAGCTTGTTAGAATATCCGTATGACCGACAAGGAAAAGAAAACCCTCTCCACCGAGCCATACAAAGGCGTACGGGATTTCTATCCCGAGGATATGGCGGTGGAAAATTATATTTTTGGAGTGTGGCGCGCGACCTGCGAAAGTTTCGGCTACCAAGAGTACAACGCGTCAATTCTTGAACCGTCAGAGCTGTACCGTGGAAAGACGAGCGAGGAGATTGTCAACGCGCAAACCTACTCCTTCACGGACCGAGGAGGTCGCGAGGTAACGCTCCGACCGGAGATGACGCCGACGGTCGCGCGAATGATTGCCGCGAAACGAAAAACGCTCTCGTTTCCGGTCCGGTGGTACTCAATCCCAAACGCGTTCCGCTACGAACGACCCCAAAAAGGGAGACTACGCGAGCACTTCCAGCTCAATCCTGATATCTTTGGCGTAGCCGGTATAGAAGCCGAGGTTGAGATTATTTCGCTCGGTGTTGAGATTCTCCGCGCGTTCGGAATGAAGGATTCCGACTTTGAAATCCGCGTCAACTGCAGGAAGGTGATGAACTACATCATTTTGCACCTGCTCGGACTTTCCGGAGAAAAAGCGCGCGACGTATCACAGCTTATTGACCGCCAGGCGAAGATGGAGAAAAAGGCGTTTGAAGACGCCGTCAGCGAGCTTCTCCAAGAAAAAGACCGCCTCCTACTGACCCTCCTCTACTCGCAAAACTTTGAAGAGTTTGTTTCACACCTGCCCGAAGACGCGGAGCTTGAGAAAAATCTGGCGAACATCCGCGAACTTATCGCGTCGCTTGAAAAACTGGGAATCGCGAATGTCGTGTTTTCCCAGACTCTCATGCGCGGTTTTGATTACTATACGGGTATTGTGTTTGAAGCGTTTGACAAAAATCCGGAAAATCTCCGTTCGCTCTTCGGAGGCGGACGGTACGACAATTTGCTCAACATCTTCGGCGTCCAGCCAATTCCGACCGTCGGTTTCGGAATGGGAGACGTTACGATGCGAGACGTGCTTGAAACCTACAAGCTTCTCCCCGCGGTTACCTCCAAAACAGAGCTGTATCTCTGCGTCGCCGATTCTTCATCGCGCGGTTTCGCGAATGACCTGGCGCAGAAACTGCGCGCGCGACATGTCGCCGTCGCGCTTGATCTGACCGACAGGAAAATCGGCGACCAAATAAAATACGCGGATAAAAACAGGATTCCGTATATCGCCGTCATCGGCGACGCTGAAAGATCCGGCGGAACAATCAAAATAAAAGAGCTCGCGACCGGAAAGGAAACGGCGCTGACAGAAGAAGAGGTTGCAACGTGGATGAAATCCACGAAATAACTCCACCGTGCCGTTCTTATTGTATGAGAAAAATTGTTTTTGATATTGAAACGACCAACTTTTTCACCGATACCGGGTCAAACGACCCTGCGTCTTTGACTCTCGCCTGCGTCTGCATTCACGACTCCGAAACGGACGCGTACACAAGCTACTTTGAAGAAGACCTGAAGAAGCTATGGCCGATTTTGGAAAAAACCGACCTCCTCATCGGCTTCAACTCAGACCATTTTGACATTCCTATTCTCAATAAATATTATTCCGGTGACCTCACCGGCATCAAAAGCGTTGACCTTATGAAGGAAATCAAGAAGAAGCTCGGACGGCGCATCGGATTGAATGCTGTCGCCGAAGCGACGCTCGGCAAGAAGAAAAGCGGGGATGGAACGCACGCGAACATCTGGTGGCGACAGGGAGAAAGGCAGAAGGTCGTAAACTACTGCATTGACGACGTGCGTCTCACCTTGGAGCTCTACGACTACGCTCTCAAAAATAAACACATCAAATACGCCGACAATAAAATAATCAAAGAACTTCCGCTTGAAACCGAAGAGTGGGAAAAACAACACGAGTCCGTGTTAACCCACACCCTCCCGTTTTAAAAGCTTTTGGTGTCCCATCCCGTAAGGTTCCGCCTTGCGGGATAATTTTTTCTTTGGATTCATCCGACAAACGACAAAAGATACATCACCGCGAACCCGACGGCGATACTCACAATCTGTAACACGGAGCGAGTGGGGCTTGAGGTGCGGTGTAACTCGGGTACGAGGTCGGAACCGGCAATATAGAGAAACGCTCCCGCGGTGAGCGCGGATGCCACTGGAATGAACCCTTCCGTCGTTGCGCCGAAAGAAAGTGAGATTACGACGCCTATCACCGCCGAGAACGCGGAAAGAAAATTCCACATAAGCGCTTTCCCTCGGCTCCAGCCGGCGTGAATGAAAAGACCGAAATCCCCTATCTCCTGCGGAATCTCATGGAGTATGACGGCAATCGTAGTGGAAATGCCAACGGGAATACTCACTAAATACGATGCGCCTATTATGACCCCGTCAAGAAGGTTGTGGAAGAAATCGGCCACGAGAATAAGCGGGGCGAGAGACTTGGGAGTATGATCATGCGATTCTATACTCTCAATGCATTCGGCATCCTCCACATGCCGATGTCGCCACAGAAAAATCTTTTCCAAGAGGAAAAAAAATAAAATCCCACCCATGATGAGGGTGCCCGTCTGCGCCGTCCCTCCCCCCTCCGCAAGCGCCTCCGGAATGAGATGAATGAGCGCGTCTCCGAAAAGTGCCCCTGTCGCCAAGCCGACAAGAAGAAAGAGAAGTTTCTGCAGAGTTTTCTCCCGCAGAGAGAGCATCACCACCCCGATGAGTGAAATAATGCTTACCAGTGCCACACTTCCGAGCGCATATGCCGTAACCATGGCTATACAGTAGCAAGATTTTCGTCTATAGTATAGACGTTCGAGTTAGTCATTACTGGCTTATACTTACTAACCCTAATTTATATTCGTATGGAACCTGAATCATCTACGACGAAAAGTATCTTATCAGTGCCTATTGCCATTGTTCTTGCCGGCGCTCTCATCGCGGGAGCGGTCTTTTTGTCGCGTGATGATGGTAGCGCGGAGAAAAGAGCCGAGACGGAAACGCCTGAAAATATTCCTCCCGTAACCACCCCGCAAAAAATGGATACCCGTCCGATAACCGAGAAAGATCACATCAAGGGAAATCCTAACGCTACCATTCTCATAGTTGAGTATTCGGATACCGAATGTCCGTTCTGCAAAAATTTCCACCGCACGATGGAAACCATCATTGACGAGTACGGAAAATCCGGCAAGGTCGCGTGGGTATATCGTCACTTTCCGCTCCTCCAGCTTCATCCGAAAGCCCCGAAAGAGGCGGAGGCGCTTGAGTGCGCGGCGGAACTCGGAGGCAACAGTTCATTCTGGGAGTACATTACCGATCTTTTCAGGGTTACTCCATCAAACAACGGGCTTGACCTTGGAGAACTCCCGAACATCGCGGAATGGGTCGGACTTGAGAAAGAGGCGTTCCAAACTTGCCTTGACTCATCCGAGAAACTCCCCATCGTCCAGGCGGATTTAAACGAAGCGGTCGGCGCGGGCGGAAACGGCACGCCGTTCAATATATTCATACTCAAACAGACGCTATCGCAGGGCGACCAAAATCGGCTTATGGCAATCAATCAAGAACTTCTGCGCCAACTACCGCAAGGATCTCCCGACCCAATCGTGATCAGCTCGGATAAACAAAAGGTATCCATTGGCGGAGCGTTCCAGTATCCGCTCATGAAAGAAATTATTGATTTACTTCTTACTAAATAGGTTCGTGTAGCAAGCAAACTCTACGCTACTTATTGTTATCGTATTGCCTCGCGGAGACGGCAGTATTCGCATGCTCGGTCGTCACAGCGCGTATTCCAAAACGCAAGTTCATAAATATCCTTCCCTACCCGTTTCACTTCTTCCGTAACGGCATCCACATCCGCGGAGGAAACCGGAAAGACTTCCCGATGATAGTTTCCCTTCGCGTCGGGTTCAACGAAATCAATGACCCCCGTCGTCATTCGATATGTTCCGTGCTCAAAATGATCAAGAAGCAATTTATAGAAATCAAGCTGACGCTTGAGATTCCCTTCGGATGATTTGGTTTCGCCCAAAATATGCGCCCGTGATTTCGGCTTGCCCGTTTTGTAGTCCACCACGGTAACGGTTCCGTCGGAGTTTCGCTCTATTTTATCCAGTTTTCCACGCAGAAGAAGCTCCGTGCCGTTTTCAAGCGGTACAAACACTCCCGTCACTTTGAATTCAGTAAGCGTATCAGTCGCGAAACTCCCTCCCCATTTTTTCAGGTAGCCGGAAAGCGCGATCTTTCCACGATCCCTATATTCTCTGAATTCACGCAATGGTAAGGGAGAGTGCTCCAGCGACTCGCTGAAAAACCGCAGAAGCTCTTTTTCTCCGGCTTTTTTCCCTTCACGCACGACATCAAAGTAACGGCGTAGAGCATCATGCACCGCGTTTCCGAACGAGAGGTGTGGCTCGGGAAGTTTGGGCAGACGCACCAAATTCTTGAAAAAATATTCCCATGGACAGGAAAGGAAATTATTGAGCGAGGTAACCGTAAGACCCTGTTCCAGAAATACTTTTTGCAGGTACTCGCGGAGGGTAACTGACGGACCGGTATTGACGCGTGGTCGAAGGTAGAGCGGTGTCTGCGTCGACAATCTCTTTTCAAGTGTTGCCGTATCCTCGCGGAGAAGAAACCGAGGGTTAATATCCTCCACAAACTGCGACGGTAGTCGCGCTTTCCCACCGTGTGCCTCTCGCGACATGGTAATCGCCACCTCTTTGCGTGCGCGGGTGAGCGAAACAAAAAACAATCGCCGTTCATCTTCCGTATCCTCATCTTCAATACCCTTCTGTCCCATCGGCATGTAAAACGTTTCGCGTCCGCGTCTTCCGCCCCAGTGCCCGTCCACCGCGCCTACCACATATACATAATCAAACTCAAGCCCCTTGGCACGGTGCGCGGTAAGGAGCGTAATTGAGTCAAAAAATTCAGGCCTCGCTCCTTTGCCTTTGAGCCGAAGGTGGTGTTTTTCCAATCGTTCAAGAATGTCGAGGAATTCAGCGAGCATAAACTCCCGTTTGTTCTCCGAAAGTTCCTTAAGGTGGTCAAACAGGGTATCAAGCCGTTCAAGTCCGCGAAGCGACCCGCGGGTTCCGAGGAGGTAGCGCACGAATCCGGATTCGCGGGAGATTTGTTCTACCGCTTCTCCGGCAGGACGATTACGCGCGACGCTTGCCCATCGGTCAAAGTCCAGAAATACGCGCATGAGTGGCTCGTCATCCTTGATGCGGGCTTTCTCCCGCAAGGAAGGACTGCGAAGCACCTCAAAGAGAGAGTGCCGGTATGAATGACAGAAACCGAGCACCTCATAGAGCTTCACGGGAGGAACGCCTAGGAAATCAACATGGAGCATTTCCGCGAATCGTTCGTCCGTCGGAGTTGCCGTCGCCCGCAGAATAACCATGAACTTTCGCAGTTCTTCGTCAGCGAGAATATTTTCATCGGAAAGCACCGAGAACGGGATGGCGGTGCGCTCAAACGCGGTAATAAGAGGAGCCACATCCGCGTTATCCCGAAAGAGCACGGCGATTTCCCCCGGCCGACATCCCGCGCTGACGCGAGACCTTACCTCGTCAACGAGAAACATGATCTCCGATTCGGATCTGGAAAATTCAAGGAACCGTATATTGTTCGGCTTCCCCGCCGATGTTCCGGTAAGACGAGGACGAAGTATCTCGCGTGGCAGAGCGTTCGATACCGTTCCCTTTTCCATGAGCGAGTGAGCGGCATCAAGAATGAACTGCGTTGAGCGATAGTTCTCCTCCAAATTGATGAGAGCCGCTTTCGGATACAATTTCTTAAAGTACAAAAAGTTTTCAAGTGACGCTCCCTGAAAACGATAAATCGCCTGTTTTTCATCGCCCACCAAAAAAAGATTGGGGGTATCATCAAACGAGGTGAGCAGTTCAAGTATCCGATTTTGCGCGTTATTCGCGTCCTGGTGCTCGTCCGCGAGGACGTACTGGTACTGCTCCTGAAGCGTAAGTAAAAGATTTTTGTCTTCTCGAAGCGCCCGGATCGCCTCAAGGAGCATATCCTCAAAATCAAACAGACGATCTTTGGCGAGCGCCTCTTCGTACGCTTGGTACACGACGGATAGTTCAAGCGATTTTTCTATCAGACGCTCACGGTCTCGGAATTTCGCCTTTACCTCTCCCTTGAAACGACCACTGGCGTGCAACCGATCCGGTGATTTCTTCAACTGCTTACGTTCCCTCCGAAGCGTACTCTTGAACGCTTCCGGAGAAATATTCTCCCGTTTGAGAGCGTGAATAGCGTGGAGCGCCTTCGGAACGTAGTAAAAAATGTCGCCGAACGGACGGATGAGCGTAAAACGATTACGGGCAAAGATTTTCTCAAGAATACGAACCTGGTCCGCTACCGTGGCGCTCCGCCCTCCCACGATCTTCGGAAACGATTCGGAGAAACGCTCAATGATGGAGTTCGCAAATCCGTGGAAGGTGTAAATGCCGACGCGATACGCGGCTCCTCCGATAATCTCAACCAATTTCCGACGCATTGAGTACGCTCCCGATTCGGTGAAGGTGAGCGCGAGAATTGAGTCGGGTGTGGTGTCGGTCAATCGCAGGATGTTCGCGATGCGAAGCGTCAAGATACTCGTCTTTCCGGTACCCGGTCCCGCAATCACCATCACCGGTCCCTGAATCGCGTCCACGGCTTCTCTCTGTTTTTTATTCAGCGTCGTATAGAGCGTCTGAAACTGCGCTTCTAACGCAAATGCCCGTTTCTTTGACACTCGTGCCGTCTCCTTGCTCCTCCTTTTTCTCCCTGAATTGCCCTTCATATCCAGAGTATACCCCACGAAAACCTTGATACAAAACGGGGGCTGGAATTGCATCTCGGCATGAATGTGGTACGCTCATCTCCGATATGAGCACAAAACTGGGAAATCCCATTCTTGTGTCGTCGGCTGAGGAATATGTCGTTGATTCAATCGGGATGCGAGCGAAGTCGCGGCGACTCGTACGATGTGCTCATCCGAAACGGCACAAGCTCGGGAGATGAAGAAGTTCTCCGCATAACACCCGCTCCGGTTCGCCACGCGAATCGGAGCGGTCTTCATGTTTGATTTCACTGATACCATAAAATCCGAAAGATGACCATATGTAAATAGTGCACGACCGTGTGTTATTTACATATGGTGAGTTTGACAAGGAACGCGGAGCGTGTACGATTAGCCAAAATTTCAGTTCTTTGAAACGTTTGTCCGAAGATATGAGATGCGAGAGGCGCGCGTCCGGTCAGACTTCCGAGGGCTGAAACTACCATAAAAACGTATGAGACTCTTTGAAAACAGTGGAATGTACGTACTTAACAGCAATCGTCTGGTGGTCCAAATCAGACCGGAAGGTGCTACCACCGCGATCACCGACCAAGAAGAGAGCACCATCTGGCTACCGAACGATCGGCGCATGGAGTTCTTCTTATTACGAAATAAACGCCAGTTCATCGTTGTCAGGAATTGGAATGGCAGAAACGAGGAGGGGGTCAGCGGGTGGGTGGGAGGCATTGACGGTGACGACGCACTTTTCTATTTTCAAGCCGGGCACTGGCTCCTCTGGCACTTCCTCGCTAATCCGGAAAGATTCCTGGAACAGCGCGACCTGCTGGAGCTCACCAAACCATCGGCCATTCGGGAACTTGAGAAACAAGGAACTTGCAAGGTGATACGTTTTGGATCCCTCTTCTGCGTACCGCAGGCCGAGTGGTCCCATGGGCAGATTAACAAAACCGCGACACTCTGGCCGTATCGTATCACGGGACGGATCATGTACTTGCAAACTCCACGTGTTATCCTGGCGGAAGGAACCATCAAAGGGAAGGAGGACGACGACTCAATCACCTTATGTGGACCTCATGCCATCGCTCGGAGCGATGAACTCCTCCCGGTCTCCGTCTAAACAAACCTCTCGTCTAATGGTATACGCAAGCGCAGTGGGAGTAACCATGTCCACTGCGCCTTTTCTTGGCTGAACGACATGAACTCGTCGAAACGTTACCGTGATGGAATAGCGAACAAACGTTTCAAAAATCAGGATTACTTTCAACCCGACTCCTCCATACACGGCGGGGTCGGTTTGTAAATGAGCCCAATTGAAATCCCCCGACTTTGTCGATGGAGCTTCACTCCAGGACAACCCTAGACAAGCTCCGACGATCGTCGCTACTTGTCTAGGGTCTTCTTGTGTGTAAATTTGTGTGTAAATTTGCTCGGTGATTCGTCATCAATCGGAAATCTCAGAGCTCAGATCCAAGATGTTCTCGTTTGTGCTTCTCAAACAATTCATATCATATCCAAGAAATACCTTCTTTTATTTTCTATCTTTCCTCCTCTCTTTTTCTCGTATGTATCGCTTTTTATAAGCTACATCCTTAATCTCTTTCTTCCTAAAAGCTAACAGCTATCAGCTTCCCCTAGTATCCCTGCAATTTTTTTGACTTCTCGTGTTGACGAATCTTTTCGTGCGCCTTCGCCTCAATCTGACGAATGCGCTCGCGCGTCACGCCGAACTTCTGTCCTACTTCTTCAAGGGTGTGAGTTATGCCGTCAATGAGTCCGTGCCGCAGTTCCAAAATCCTACGCTCCTTCTCCGACAGTTCTCCCAAAATCTCGCGAACCTGGTCGCCCAAAATCCTGCGAGAAGAATCCTGATCGGGAGAAAGAATCTTGTCGTCATGCAAAAAATCTCCGAGCGTGCTCTTGCCATCATCTCCTTCGTCTCCTACGGGACTCTCCAGAGAAACCGTATCCTGATCAATCTTTTCTATCTGGTACACCTTCTCCGTTTCAATTCCCATCTCAACACCAATCTCCTCGGGCATCGGGTCGCGTCCCAAATCTTGCGAGAGTCGGCGTACCACCTGCTTGTACTTGGCGATGGTTTCCACCATGTGCACCGGAACCCTGATGGTGCGCGATTGATCCGCGAGCGCGCGGGTAATCGCCTGTCGAATCCACCAGGTCGCGTAGGTTGAGAATTTGTACCCGCGGGTCCAGTCAAATTTATCCACGGCTTTAAACAATCCAAGGTTGCCTTCCTGAATCAGGTCAAGGAGTGTGAGGTCGGGAGAACGTCCGACGTACTTCTTCGCGATAGAGACCACGAGTCGCAAGTTTGCCCGAGCGAGAAGATTCTTTGCTTCCATATCGCCCGCTTGAATGCGCTTGGCAAGATCTTTTTCTTCCTTCGCGCCAATGAGCGGATACTGACCGATCTCTTTCAGGTACATCTGGATTGAATCGTATGCCGCGTCGCTTCCTTTCCCCAGATACACGTTTTTCTTTCCGTGGACTTCCGCGACCTCCTTCTCCAGCATATTTCCTCCCTCCAACACGTCAATGCCACCCCCCTGCAACCGCGCGTACAGCGTATCCAAAAAGGAGATATCGTCCTCAATCGTCGGAAATTCTTTCAGGATTTCATCATAGGTAACAAACCCGCGTGCTTTACCTTTCACGAGAAGCTGGAGCACTCTGTCCTCCCTCTCTTTACCTCGGGACAGTTTCAGAACCGGCTTTCCCTCGGTAGCGGATCGTTTTGCCGACTTGGTAGGCTGTTTGCGAACAGCTTTTACTGTCTTCTTCTTCTTCTTTGACTTTCCTTCTCTTTTTTTATGTTTTGACATGGCGCTAAGTATAACCTAAAACTAACGGCTGGCAACAAAAATTACGTGTTCTCTCTATGACGGAAATACGGGGTACCGATTACAGACGAGAGATTCTCTCATGTTACTTCTGGTGTCGTGCCGCTTTGAGAGTCGCGAGCCGTTCAGAGATAGTCTTGCACTCATTCAGCAGTCGCGTGGTTTCTTCACGGTTTCCTTTCTTTTCCGTCTCACCGAGCGCCAAAATCTTTTCTTCAAATGCTTTAGACAAATATTCTTCCTCGAAGTTCGCCAGTAGCTCCTCTACCTCGCGCTCGACCGGCCGTTCTTCTCCGTAGAGCATCTCCGCTTCATGCAAGAGCGCGTCGGTGTCTTTCCGGAGAGAGTTGAGCTGTCTTTCAAAGGATTCTCTGTCAGTTATCTTTACCATTCTTTCTTCCAGTTCCTTCGCGCTCGCTTCCCACTCCGATTTTAAGCGAATAAACAAAAGCAACGACATGATCCGCCGCGCCGCCGCGCGTTCGGGACGAAGCGTCGGCGGAGGTTGGACGGAAGCATCGTCCGACTTCGGGAGGGGAATCTTTTGGAGAGACTGCCAGAGAGCTTCTTCCCGAAGGTTCAACGTATCGGCGAGCGTCTTTATGAAATGCGATTGCAAAACGGGCGAGGACAGGAGCGCGATAAAGGGTAGAATGTTTCTCTCCGCCACGAGCGCCTGTTCGCGGGAGGATGTGCCGGAAGAAAGAAGTGTGTCGGTTAAGAAATCAACAACGTGTTTCGCGGTCGCGACTGCCGTATCCCAACCGGGTTTATCCGTGACAATAAGTTCCGCGGGATCTTTTCCTCCCGCGATGGAAATCACTTTAACGGTAAACCCTTTCTGGAGCGCCAGCCGAATCGCTCGCTCCGACGCTTTAATTCCGGCGGGGTCGGCGTCAAAGGAGAGAATCAGATTTTCCGAGAGTCGTCTGAGACGCTCCAGGTGCCGTAAGGTGAGCGCGGTACCCGAAACCGCCACCGCGTTCGTGTACCCGGCTTGATGCACCATGAGAAGGTCCATCTGTCCCTCCACGAGAATGGTCGCGTCCTTTTGTCGTATAGCGAGCTTCGCGCGGTCAAAGCCGTAGAGCGTCTCCGACTTGTTAAAGAGTATAGTTTCCGGACTATTGATATACTTCCCTGTCTTTCCATCGTCAAAGGAAGGAAGGATCCTCCCGGAAAACGCAACAACGCGCGAAGCACCATCGCGAATCGGAAACATAACGCGTCCGCGGAATGTGTCATAGAAACGGTTGCCTACCGAAGAATCCGTGACGGCACCTTCTCTCGGAGAAGCTTTCTTAATAAGCCCGACCTTCTCCATTTCCTCGGGCTTGAATCCCTCCTTCAACAAAAAATCAAAAAGTAAACGCCACTCGTGCGGAACGAACCCTACGCGCCACTCCTTTATGGTTTGCAGAGAAAGTCCCCGCGTGGATAGGTACGCGCGCGCCTCACTACTCTTCTCGAGTTCCGCCTCAAAAAAGCGGGTGGCTTTTTCAAGGCACAGGTACAGACGCGCGTACACGCTCCGAACCTTCGGGTCAACGCGCGTAAGTTCCACGCCGGCGCGCCCCGCGAGTACCCGAAGCGCTCCCACAAAATCCAATCCTTCAAACTCCTGCACGAAGGTAAACATGTCTCCTCCCTTATTGCACCCGAAGCAGTAGAACGACCCGCGCGCGGGAGATACATAAAACGAGGGAGTCTTCTCGTTGTGAAAGGGACATTTCGCCCGCAAAGAGGAACCGGCTTTGGTAAGTTGCAGGTAACCGCTAACCACATCCGCGATATTGAGACGCTCTTTGATTTGCTCTACGGGAGTACTCATAACCTATACCATATCACCGAATAACTGAATATCCCAGACAAAAATGTCCAGACTCTTTCACGTCACTCGATTGTCGGTTATGCGCGCTTCGGACCTATTCGTTATTCATTTCCTCTCCCGATTCCGGATACAGTTCTTTCTGAAGCTCGGCTATGAGTTTCCCCTTTGGACCATTGGCGTATCCGGTCCCCGCCGGAATCAGCCGTCCGATAATGACGTTTTCCATGAGCCCCTGGAGGATGTCGTTGCTTCCGCGCACCGCGGTGTTTATGAGTACTCGGGTCGTGTGCTGGAAGGAAGCGGCGGACAAAAAGCTTTTCCGTGACAGCGATACCTCGGAAATACCCATTACCAACGGCTCCGCCTTCGCCTCTTCACCATCTTTCTCTTTTGCCGTTTTATTCTCCTGATGGAAGGTCAACGGGTCCACCAAATCCCCAATAGACAGAGTGGTATCTCCGGTAGAAGCGACGCGTCTGCGGAAGAACATCTGGCGCACGATAATCTCAATATGCTTTCTCGCCACGGTTTCACCCTGAAGTTCGTAGGGCTTGGTAACCTCGGCAATAATATATTCCTGCGCGCGTTCTCGTCCGCCGTACTTGAACAGTTCGTCAATATCGGCGGCGCCGTCCGTGAGTAGGTCGCCTTTCTTTATCTTGTCTCCAACCTTCACGAGCGGAATGCGGTTGTAGCTAATGGTGTATTCCGAATCACCTTTCTTCTTGCTTTTTGACTTTTCACCCATGTCGGGAAGCACCGTGATTACTTTTTCTTTTCCGACAACTTTTATCTCGGAGATGGTGCCATCCACGCGACACACTACCGCTGGATTTTTAGGACTGCGTTTCTCAAACAACTCTTCAACGCGCGGGAGACCTTGCGTAATATCTCCGCCGACCGATGAAACTCCTCCGGTGTGGAAAGTTCTCATGGTGAGCTGAGTTCCGGGCTCGCCAATCGCCTGTGCCGCAACGGTTCCCACCGCCTCGCCGAGTCCCACCACCTCGTGTTTACCCAAATCCAAACCGTAACACTGCTGACAGATTCCCGCGACACTCTTGCACGAAAGCGGAGACCGTACACTGACGGAAGCGATACTCACATCCTCCTGTATTTTCAGAGCCTCAATTTTGGTAAGCAGATGCCCCTTCTCAAAGAGAACATCGCCGTCTTTGTCCGTAACATCCGCGGCAAGGAAACGTCCTCGGATATTTTTCGCGAGCGTCGTGTCAATGCCGGACGCGCTCGTCCGCTTCACCACGATTCCCTCTTTCGCGCCACAGTCTTCTTCGGAAACAATGACATCCTGAGCCACCACGAAGAGCTTGCGGGTAAGATATCCCGCTTTCGCGGTGTTAAGAGCCGTGTCGGTAAGACCTTTGCGAGATCCGTGGGTCGTAATGAAATATTCAAGTGGCGTCAACCCTTCCTTCATACAAGAAAGGATCGGGAACTCAATCGTTTCGCCCGCGGTATTCTGAATCAAACCCTTCATTCCCGCCATCTGCGTAATCTGAGAGAAACTTCCTCGAGCTCCGGAGTACACCATATCGTACACGGAACTTTCCTTATCAAGAGAAGGGGGAATAAGTTTCTCAATCTCATTTTTTGCGGCGTGCCAAATCTCAATGTTTTTGCGTAATCGCTCTTCTTCGGAAAGCAGACCGTCGCGCCACTGTTGAAACACGGCCTCGGATTTCTTCTTTGAACTCTCAATCACCGCCCCCTTCCCTTCCGGAACCTTAACATCGTCAATACCCCACGTAATGCCGGAGTAGGTCGCGTACTTAAAACCGAACGCCTTGATACGGTCCATGATGGGAGGAATCTCGCTGATGCCGTAGCGGTTGATAAGGTCGTCAACGAGAGCCGCCATGCTCTTGCGTTCTATTTCTTTGTTCAGGTACGGATAACTGTCGGGAAGCACGGCGTTAAAAAGAATCCTTCCCACGGTAGTCTCAAATACTTTTCCTCCGAACTCCTTGTATTTCTCCTTATCGCTTCCGAGCACGTGCACCTTCGCACGCAAATCCGCCTCGTCAAAGTTCCACGCCGTTACGACATGGTTCGGCGAAGCGAAAAACTTGCCTTCGCCTTTGGCGCCTTGAACCACTTTGGTAATCCACCAGCAACCGAGCACGATGTCCAACATTTTCGCGGACACAATCGGATCGCCCGAACCGGGTTTGAGAATATTTTTGTCCGCCGCCATAATCTCCCGCGCCTCAAGCTGGGCTTCCTCCGAGAGCGGAACGTGTACTGCCATCTGGTCTCCGTCAAAGTCCG
>ORJL011688667.1_pt1 | contig 14036 bp, 10 predicted proteins | sample 1779941 | NCBI WGS metagenome assembly ORJL01 (sample SAMEA104232317, study PRJEB22302) | groundwater metagenome | biome: forest; feature: aquifer; material: groundwater | place: USA | collected 2011-08-07 | depth 5.8 m
TGGGGACGACAGTTTTATATTCAAACCAGGCATCGAAGAGATCGCCGACGATAAAGAGATGTGTTGCGTCAACCATCACGGAGTCGAGAAACGCGATTAGACGCGCTTCTTTTATTTGTTCTTCTTCACGCGAACTTAGCCCAAGGTGGACATCGGAGAAAAAATATGCTGTCAACTGTGCCTTACTTTGAAATTGTTGCAGTAAGTTCAATAGGTTGTTTATACCGATTACACCAGCCCTCGGCATCGGAACAGAAGAAGTAGATGAACATTCCTTTGACAGTAATTTTTCCCGGCTTGGCGTTTTTGGCTACGGTAAACTCAGCTGTAATAGGTGTTGAAGAAATTAAATACCCGGTCGAATCATCTTTACTGTTGTGTAGCGGATCGACTTTGGCGATAGCAGGTGAAGAATCAAGTTTTATACTCATGGCGGGATCGGTATTGATATGGATTCCCTTCTTAGGAGTTAACATAATTTGGATGGTTCCTGTGGCTCCCGGTTTTATACTCTTTTCAACAACAGATGCTTTGAATTGAATATATTGATTCGTACCCGGCGAAGGCTTCTCTCCTGCGAGAAGGAAACCGGAAAACGATACTAAGAGTAAGTAAAAAAATATTTTTATAGAATATAACATAACATTGTTGAGTCGTTATCAAATGAAACGGAAATATTAACCCGGGAGTTCCTCTTGAAAAGGAGTTTCCACAACGGGGTACAGTAACGCCATTCCTGCAAGTAAGAGTATGCCTACTGAAAGGATGGCTGTCCGTTGGTCAATCATGGAAGAAATATAACCAAAAATTAACGGACCTAAAATAGCGGATGCCTTACCAAAGAAGGAATAAAACCCGAAAAATTCGGTTTTCTTCGATTTTGGAATAATAACGGACATCAGACTGCGGCTTGTCGATTGAGAAGAGCCCATCGCTATCCCTGCCGCAAATCCAATCCAGAAGAACGCGGGGATGGTGGTTACAAAATATGCCGCTATCACTATTCCTACCCACATCCAAAGGGTAATAAAAAGGGTTCGTTTTTGACCGATTTTATCTGAAATAATTCCGAAAATGTACGAGCCGACAATTGCAGAAGTTTGTACAAGTGCAAAGAACATGACAATCTGTGTAATCTCCATCTTCAATGTTTGCCGTGCAAAAATTGAAGAGAAAATGATCACTGTATTGATAGCATCGAAATAGATGAAATATGCCAATAAAAACTTCACAACATTTTTATACTGTGAAATATCTTTAATGGTTTGAAGAACTTGCGTGTACCCTGATTTTACTAAGACCGGACGAAAAGAGTGATGCCCTGTTTGTTCTTTAACATAGATAAAAAGGGGGAGGGCAAAGACGAAAAACATTCCCGAAGCGAGAAGGAATGTAGCATGAATATTTCCAAGATTTGAAACATCAAAACCGCCGCTAAGTAACGGGTATGCAACAGCAAGTGTTACCAGCGAACCGGCATATCCCATCGCAAAACCGAAGCCTGAAATTTTTCCGTACTGTTCCGGTGTTGCAAGTTCCGGGAGGAAGGCATCGTAGAATACTAATCCTGCTTCAAATCCGATGTTAGCGAGAATCAATAACATCATCCCAAGAACAATTTCTCCTTCGCCGACAAAAGAGAGTAATGCTGTGGCAATAACACAAAGGAGAGTGAAAAGCGCTAAGAGTATTTTTTTTGATACTCCTTTATCAGCCGCGGCGCCAAGAACCGGCGAGATAATAGCGACGATTGCCATGGAGATACTAAAGGTAAGTCCCCAGAGGAAATCAGCATTCTGCCGGTTTTGTACCACAACTTCTTTAAAGTAAAGCGGGTAGCTTAGAACGAGGATAAGAACATAAAACGCCGTGTTGGCAAAATCAAAAAGAGACCATGCGAAAACCTGAGAGCGTTTTTCTCCCGGTTTCGTATGGCTCATGCATTTCCCTCTGATTGCAGTTCTTCGTCTTCTTCTGTTGCGTGACTGCTTGAGTCAATCAATCCGCGACCCGATTTTACAATAGATCCGGTATCGAGTAATTCGTGGCGGATAGCATCGAGGACGCCATTGATAAATGTACCACTGTTTGGCGTGCTGTACATTTTCGCAAGTTCAATCGCTTCATTCAATGATACTTTTGGGGGAATATCAGGGAAATAGAGCATTTCACCCAGAGCCATTCGCATGACAATTCTATCGAGTAATGCCAAACGATCAAATTCCCAATGCTGGATTTTGGATTTGATGAGGGTGTCAAGTTCAATTTCATGCTGAACAACAGCCTGACAAAGTTCCTTGACAAATTTAATTTCATTCGGTTTTGGGTGGATATCGCCGAGTTGGTAATCTAAGATAAGGGTAATAGGTTCTTTTGAGATTTCTGATGCATAGAGGACTTGCATAACTTTTTCTCTGAGAACTCTTCTTCGTAGCGCTGCCATATTCTATTCAATCATTAAGTGTTAAATCATATACCCGATATGGGCAAAACATTATTGCCCCGAAAAGGCAATTTTTCCTTTTGTGCGTGATGCACCTGCTGCGAGACGTTCTTCTGCAAGATGGTTCGCCGCAAGATGGGTTGGTATTGTTCGTTGTGTTGCTATTTTAAAAATATTGGTAAGGGTATCATAGATCCCTGCGATTTGTTTCTTTGCCGCATCATACGATTTGTGATCAAGTTGATTTGCGACGCTGATTAGTCCGCCGGCATTAATAACGTAATCAGGTGCGTAGAGTACGCCATGATGGATGAGCATTTCTCCGTGAATATTTTCATCGGCGAGCTGGTTGTTTGCCGCACCGGCAACAATTTTTGCTTTCAATTCAGGAATTGTTTTATCATTAAGAATTGCACCGAGAGCGCATGGGCAGAAGACATCTGCATCGACTTCAAAAATTTCATGCGGTTGTACAAGCGTTGCGCCTGTTGTGGCGGCAAGGGATTCCGCTTTGTGAGGATAAATATCCGTCACTGATAATATTGCGCCTTCTTTCTTGAGAAAATTGCATAACGCAGTGGCAACATTTCCTGCACCCTGAATTGCAATTTTCTTTCCTGCAAGTGAATCGTTTCCTGTTGATTGTTTCATACAGGCTTTGATACCGAAATAGACACCAAGCGCAGTAAGGGGAGATGGATCTCCGTGGTCTTTAAATGCCTGATCAATTCCTGTTACGTGCCGGGTTTCTTGCTGGATCACCTCCATATCGTGGACGTTTGTTCCAACGTCTTCGGCAGTGATGTACCGCCCGTTTAATGTTTCAACGAATCTGCCATATGCGCGTAACAGATCATCGCTTTTATCGGAGTTGGGATTGCCGAGAATAACGGCTTTACCGCCTCCGAGGTTTAAACCGGAAACAGCGGCTTTGTAGGTCATACCGCGCGAAAGTCGCAGGACATCAGTAAGGGCATGTTCGTCTGTGGCGTAATTCCACATGCGCGTGCCGCCGAGAGCAGGACCAAGCGTAGTATCATGTATTGCGATTATAGCCCGTAATCCTGTTTTTTTATCTGAACAAAAGAGAATTTGTTCGTGACCGAAATGTGTTATTTCAGAGAAGACTGACATAGTTAAATAAATTAATGAAGGAACTAAACCGAACGATAGAACCGGTTTTGAATATGTCAATTTAGCGAAATTTTGAGTGGAAGACAAAAGTAGAGCGGTTTCTTGATTTGAGATTTGGGATGTGGGATGTGGGCGTTTAGATGGGAGATGTGTGATTTGAGCTATGGGATGCACGATGCATGATACAGGATGCAGGATTTTGAGGTGTCCTTTTGCGGGGTTTATGCCCCGTTCGGTCATTCATTTTGCGAGGGAGTTGAGAGAGGGGGTGCAGAGGAGCAGGGGAGCAGAGGGGAGTTCTAACTTGGGTATGGCGCTTTTGGTGTGGATAGTTTTTAGACAGGGATGGTGTTCTATTTTTATTAAGAAAATGGTTTGTTTCGTAAAAAAAGTATTGGTAAGTTTAGGATTATTACATGAAACGAAGAAGAAAGTATATATGAGTGATTTGCATGTATTGAAAAAAATTGAGAAGGCGTATGGCATAACTCTGATAGAGACTACAATTGGAAATGTAATGTCATGGCAAATCGATCATGCCTATGCGCGCAATCATCTTAACCAAGTCATCGGTTTAAATATAGGTGATACTTCTTTCAGTGATCTTACACCTCTCAAAGAGTTAACGAACCTTACAAATCTTTATTTGGTGCGTAATCAAATAAAGAATTTGAATGCGATTAAAGAACTTTTGAATCTCACATCACTTGATTTGGGGGCGAATATCATTGAGGATATTACTCCGCTTACAAAACTAAAAAATCTAACTTATCTAAATTTAAGTGTTAATTTACTCGAAAACCTTACCCCACTTCAAAATTTATATAATCTTACACGTCTTGTGGTAGAGTATAATGGTGTTAGTGATATAACTCCTTTGAAAAATCTTACCAACCTCGTTGATCTGAATTTAGAAGAAAACAACATTAGTAATCTAACTCCTTTGAAGGGCCTTAGTAATCTCCATCGACTTGATTTAGCGAAAAACCAAATTAGTGATTTTACTGCATTGAAAGAACTCGTACAACTAAAGCGGCTAGACTTAAGAAGTAATAATATACGTCAACTTCCAAATTGGGTTACTCATTTTGATATGGAGATTATACATGAAGAACTTACGGGTCAATGTATAAACATTTATGATAACCCAATTGAGCAACCACCTATAGAGGTTGTAAGGCAGGGGAAACAGGCAATAAAAAATTATTTTGAAGAGTTAACAAAATCTGATTCAGAAGAATATCTTTATGAAGCAAAAATGGTGCTTGTAGGAAGGGGATTTGTCGGTAAAACGGAACTTGCAAAAAAATTAACAATTCCGGGATATCACCTTAATGTAAATCAGAAGCATACCCCGGGAATTGATGTGCTCAAGCGACCATTTGAGTTAACTATGTCAAACCTTCAAAATGCAAATGTATTTAAGTTCAACATATGGGATTTCGGTGGACAAGACAAATATGATGCAACGCACCAGTTTTTTATAACAGAAAAATCTGTATATGTTTTCGTGACTGAAGCACGACAAGAAGCTAACTATCTTGATTTCGATTACTGGCTCAACATTATAAAGTTGCTTGGAAAAAATGCTCCAATCATTATTGTTTTAAGTAAAATTGATGATCTCCCAAAACAGGTTCCGCAGTCTGTTTATTTTGAACAATATCCTAATATCGTAGGGTTTGTCGAGTTAAGCTGCGCAGATGGTTACGAATATACTCTTGATGGGTTAAAATTAAAAATTAAAGAAGCAATAAAGAAACTTCCACAATTGCGCGAAAAACTACCAAACACATGGGTAGAAATAAGAAAAGAGCTTGAAAACCTTTCCCAAGAACGAGATTATATTTCCTATGAAGATGAGTATCTTCCTTTGTGCATGAAATATAAGTTGAATAAAAAACAGGCAAATTTCCTTAGTAGATACTTGAATGCATTGGGAGTAATCATACACCATGAAGATTTATTACTAAAGAAGACAATAATAATAAACATTCATTGGGGTATTGACGGAGTGTATAAAGTTATAGATGACAAAACCGTTATTGAGCATAAAGGAATTTTTACTAAAGAGGACGTGCAACGCATATGGGGGGAGCCGAAATATAATGGCAAGCAGGCAGAGCTATTGCAACTGATGATGAATTATAAACTTTGTTTTGATATGAAAGATGGAACGGGGTACATCGCTCCCGAACTCCTTCCACCTGATAAACCGAAGGGTTTAATTTGGAATGAGCACGATACTCTAAAATTTCAATATACTTATGATTTTATGCCAGCCGGTTTATTAGGTAGGTTTATCGTAGAAACTCACCAACTTATAAGTGGAGAAAATTATTGGAGATATGGCATTGTAATCGAATTTGATGAAACGCAAGCACTTGTTGTGGAAGATTACATCAACCACAAAATTCTTATTTCGGTTCGCGGTAAAAATAAAAGAGGGCTTTTAACAATGATTAAAAATTACTTTTCGGGAATTCATAAATTATATGAAAATTTAAAATATCATGAATTAATTCCGTGCAATTGTAAAGATTGTATAGGTAATACCTCGCCAACATTTTTTGAACATAAAATACTACAGCAATATATTGGTGAACATGTTTCACAAATCATGTGTACCAAGGGAAAAATTAAACCTGTTGAAGTACGAACACTAATTGATGATGTAATAGAATACAGAAAAATGGAAGATGGGATGGAAAAAACGGGGAAGGGAGTTTATATTGAAAACTTTCACGCAGATGGACAAGTAAATCTAGCTGATGTTATCGACAAAATTAACTAATCGTATGATCTCCAGAAAGAGAATAAAACATGCAAATAGGAAAAGTAGAAATACACGGAGGGCAAGTAAACTTTGCCGATACAATCCAAAAAATTATTTACACTGAAAATAATTTTTATACAAAACAAGAATTTGAGGAAGTGAAATCAGCATTACAATATCTACCTAAAGAAAAACTAGAAGCATTGAAGATAGATGCTGGACAAAAACCGTTGGATTCAAATGAGGAAGAAAAGAAATCCTGGGGTCAAAAAATGAAAGATAAAATGTTGGGCTCTGGAGTAAAAGTAGTAGAGCATATGTCTGCAATTGTTGTTGCAGAATTATTGATACATTTGTTCTGGGGTGTGTAACTCTTTCTTGTAAATCTTAAATTTAATGTAAATGTAGGCTTCTTTCTACTACATCGTAAAGCCAATCTTGCGATCGGCTAATCAATCGTAATTTGGGCTATTATTTCCTTTCCCCTTCCTTGAAATTAAGGTAAAACTTCTGTACCTTTTTGTGGCAGTAAAACCAATAATTGAAGTATATTAAAAACAGGTATTATCATGGCTGAACATCATCCACAGGAAAACGAATTTTATCATCCATCACAACAAACAGTCGATAGTGCCCGATTGAAAGATTGGGATGCGCTTCATTTGTTTGCGGCAAATAATCTTGAAGAGTTTTGGGCGAACGAAGCGAATGAACTTGAATGGTACAAACCCTGGGATAAAGTTCTTGATGAAAGTAACCAGCCGTTTTATAAATGGTTTACGGGAGCGCAGGTCAATATTGTTCATAATGCGTTAGACCGTCATCAGCAAACGTACAGAAAAAATAAATTGGCTCTTGTTTGGGTTGGTGAGGATAACAGTGTCCGCACGTATTCCTATTTTGCATTGCATCGCGAGGTAAGTCAGTTCGCGAACGTGTTGCGAGCAATGGGATTGTGCAAAGGTGACCGCGTGACAATTTATATGCCCCGCATCCCTGAGATTGTTATTGCTATGCTTGCATGTGCAAAGATCGGAGCAATTCATTCGGTTGTATACGGCGGGTTTAGTGTCGACGCGCTTCAAGGGAGGATTGATGATTCGCAGTCGCGGATGGTAATTACTGCTGATGGCGGTTTTATGAACGGAAAAATTGTCGAGCTGAAGAAAACCGTTGATGAAGCCTTAAAACGTTGCCCTTCGGTAGAAACAATGATTGTGGTTCAGCGCACGAAGCAACAGGTGCGCATGGAACCCGGGCGTGATTATTTTTATCATGAATTAATAAAACTTCCCATTGCAAATGGTAAATGTAAAACGGAAGTAATGGACTCGGAAGATCCGTTATATATTTTGTACACATCGGGGACAACCGGAAAACCGAAAGCCATTGTGCATACACACGGCGGATATATGGTTGGAGTGTACTCAACATTAAAATATGTTTTCGATTTGACAGATACCGACCGTTGGTGGTGTGCCGCTGATCCCGGGTGGGTGACCGGACACTCGTACATTGTGTATGGTCCGTTGTTAATGGGGGCGACTTCATTTATGTATGAAGGCGCGCCGACTTATCCATACCCTGACAGATGGTGGGCATTGATTGAAAAATATGGTATTAATGTGTTTTATACAGCGCCGACTGCTATTCGCGGCTTAATGCGTTTTGGTGAATCGTGGCCCAAGAAGCATGATCTTTCCTCGTTACGGTTGTTGGGTTCGGTGGGAGAGCCGATTAATCCCGAAGCATGGAAATGGTATCACAGAGTTATTGGAGGAGACCGATGCCCGATTATGGATACATGGTGGCAAACTGAAACAGGCATGTTTATGATTACACCGACTCCGGTTGTTCCGTTGAAGCCCGGTTCCGGGACACGACCGTTCTTCGGTCAGCAAGCAGAAATTGTTGATGAGCAAGGGAACCCCGTTGCAGATGGTGAAGAAGGATATTTAGTTCTTAACAAACCCTGGCCCGCAATGTTACGCACTGTATATAACGATCCCGACAGATATGTTGAGCAATATTGGAGCAAGTATCCCGGAAGGTACACAACAGGTGATTCTGCCAAGCGGGACAAGGACGGTTATTTTTGGATTATTGGCAGGGTGGATGATGTGATAAAAATTTCGGGATACAGGCTTGGCACTGCTGAAATTGAAAGTGCACTTGTTAGTCACCCGGCGGTTGCAGAGGCGGCTGTGATTGGTATTCCGCATGAGGTGAAGGGAAGTGTGATTTATGCATACATTTTATTACGTACTGGTTTTAATGATTCACCAGAATTACGTGAAGAGTTGAAGCAACATGTCGGCACTCATTTAGGTCCTATCGGTAAACCCGAGCAAGTAACAATTGTTGATAAACTTCCGAAAACGCGTTCAGGAAAAATAATGCGCCGCGTATTGAAAGCCCGTGCACAGGGACTTTCGGAAGGGGATATTTCTACGTTGGAAGAATGATGCTCTTTATTTTAGAATGTGGTATTGTTGTTTTTTTGAAACAACTTTAAAAGAAGCAGTTTTTAATTGTAAATAAGAAAATAAGTAAATTTGCACTTGCAAATTATCTATGCTAAGTTTATTATCTTAATAATTAATTTTATTATATTGAGGCAGTGATTCACTATATGGCATACAAACTATGAAATATTTAAATTAAACAAAGGAAATATTTTAATGAAAATTATATTTGTGGCTTCTGATTTTTCGGGATTAGGTAAGGGTACCTTTGCGGCATCAATTGGTCGCGTATTTAAGTCATGTGATGTAAATGTCCGTATTATGAAGTGTGACTTATACTTTAACTACGATGCTGGAACAATTAATCCTGGTGAACATGGCGAGGTATATGTCATGTCAGATGGGACCGAAACTGACCAAGATTTAGGCATCTACGAACGATTCATTGGAATCGAAGCAAATACAAAGGACTATGTCACTTCAGGGCGAATATTCCATCAAATATTTTTAAACGAAAGAGCTGGGAGATATTTAGGGAAAACTGTATCTGTTGAGCATGTAATAGATGAAATTAAAGAAAGGATGAAACTTTTTGCCAATCAATGTGAAGTTGGTATTATAGAATTGGGGGCCACAATTGGTGATATTAAAGGTATTTATTTTTTAGAAGCCTGTAGACAGCTAATCGCTGAATTAGGTAAGAATCAAAGTCAGTTTGTTCTATTGTCACACTTTCCATATTTAGAAAATGTTAAAGAATTAAAAACCATGGGATGCCAAAGAAGTGTCAGTGAGTTACGTAACAAGGGAATAAAGCCTGATGTTATAATTGCGCGGACTTCAAAAAGTGACGAAATACCCGACTATCATTTAAATAAAATCCGATTATTTTGTGAGGTTCCGAAAGAGGCAATCTTTCCAATTCCAGACCTTGATGATGAATATAAACTACCTAAGTTTATCAAATCTAAGGCGATTCATAAGTTTATTTCTACAAAACTAGAACTTAATTTAGATGAGGATAGGCTAGATGAATGGTATTCTCAATTATTTAATGAAAATAACGATTTAAAAATTGCAATTGTCGGCAAGTACTCACATGGAGATGCATATGTGTCTATCATGCACCAGTTAAGGTTTTTGGGTGTACGTCATGTAGTGTTCATAAGTGAGGCGAAAGATATTGAAACATTTGATGCAGTTATTATTCCTGGGGGATGGGGATCACGCGGTATTGAGAATATTATTCAGGCTATTCAAATTTGTAGAGAAAACAATATACCATGCCTAGGTATATGTCTAGGATTACAACTTATGGTGATCGAATACACAAGGAATGTTCTTGGTCTTGAAAATAGTAATAGCATGGAGTTTAACCCTGAAACACCATTTCCTGTGGTAATATTGCAAGAGGAACAAAAGTTAAAATGTAATGTTGGGGGTACTGCTCGATTAGGAAATTGGACGACATTACTCGAAGAAAAGAGTAAACTTTCTGAACTTTACGGCAAGTGTGAAATAATTCAACGACATCGGCATAGATATGAAATTTCTCCTGATTTTGATTACAAGGATTTTAGAATAGTAGGAAAAGATAAAAATACCCATTTGATTGAGGCGATGGAACTATTGAACCACTCCTTTTACATAGGAGTTCAATTCCATCCAGAATTTTCAATAGAAAAAAGCCCTATCTTCAGAGGCCTTATAGACGCTGCAATAAGAAGGAGAAAGGATTTATGCTCTGAACAAATCGACTCAATCACGGATATTTTTATTGGTGACCAAGACACATTTTTCGAAAACATTAATCTTTCTGATGAATCAAAACTAGATATAATATTATCAATGTCAGCAGAAGAGAGAAAGAAAAACGGAATTGGTCTCGAAGAATATTCTATCCTTTCCGATATTGTTGAAACAATAAAAGAAAAGAAAGACATCATGTCTAAAATCGAGGGAGAAATAATGAATATTCATTTTGAAATTAGGCAAATCAATCTACACGAAAGCCGAATAGAGGGTCGACAATTGACAAAATCAGAACAAGATTATATCTCTAATTTGCAAAATAAAATTAATGAAAAACAGGAGACACTAAAAAGATTCCGCGAATCTTTTCAAAACCAATTTTTAAAATTCGATTTCCAACTTGGAAAGATTCGAAAATCGCGAAATATTTATGCTTGATATATGTGAAATATGTATAGTGCTCTAAGATATTCGCTTGATCGTTTATCTAAAGATACTTTCAATGCATTGTGCATGGCGATATTGCGAAAAGACATTTCTCCCCATGTTCGTCAGGTTTCTCCATCAGGAAAAGATGATCGAAGAGATGCTACACTTGAAGGTATAGCTTCCTCTTATAGTCAAACCCCCAGATGTTGGATTTTCCAATTTAAACAATATCAATCAGAAATAAATAGTGCTCGTTCAAAGTGTTTAAAGGATTTTAAGGAAGATATACAATATATCTTCGATAAATATCCGCAAACGCAAGCATACATATTTTTAACATGTGTTCCTTTTTCTGGTAACCCTCAAACAGGTCTATATGACAAGATTCAAATACTAAAAAATGAATGTTCATACAAATATAATGCAATAATTGATTTTTGGGATGGTTGCGAATTATGTAACCATATAGATTCTGCCCCTAAATTTTATAGACATTTTTTTTATTCAATTGAGATTATAAACCCAATTGAATACAATGGAGGTAATAATAGTTTAGACTATATTAAAATAGATCCTACTTTAGAAAATATAGATTTTATTGATAAGTCAATTTCAGACTTAACCATTGAATGGTTATTTCCAGTGTCTGGAATTATGCTTGGGCCTAGTGGTGTATGTCCAATTTGGACTTTTGCTCAATGGGGGCGTAATCAAAAACTTATTCTGGTCTGTAACAGTATTCATAAAGTGGTGTGTAAAAAAATAACGGATGCAAATTATGACAACCATTTTTATAGAGCATATTTATGGGCGAATATATTACTTACTTATGCCGATCTTCAAACTGGCCGCTTGAGCCATGCTTTGTCTTGCCTAAAAAAAATAGAAACTTCCCTACATAAACAATTACCACCAGAGTATCATGCATGGTACTATAATCTCTTATCCATTTATTATGGTAAACTTGGTTGTGAAGATAATGCAAAAAAAGCAGGGCAGAAGGGAATTGTGATATCCGAATTAGGTGGTTTGTTTTGGTTGAGTGCCATAATAAAACTCAGGCTACTTCACAAGGAAGATTGGCATAAATCGGAAAAAGGTACACAGTCTTCCCATGAATTATTTAATATGCAAATAACGGATGGAATATATTCCAAGGAAAATATTGATTATGCTACACAATTGCACTTGATTGGATTAATTAAATCAATAAAGGTGCTTCATTATACATGGAATCCTGAAAGCAAGGAAGTAACGCTAAATGATGCCAAAGATGCAATTAAACTTTTGTCTATACAACCTGATCATGACGAAAAAAACAAAATGATTAGTGAAATAGGAAGACTGCAACTATTTTCATTTCAGAAACCACTTGAAGCGATTGAAGAATTTCGGAAATCCGCTTTAATGCGAGTATCGAGCAACAATCTCGCACGGCTCAGATATGATTTGATGTGGCTTGCAGAGTGTTTCTTGAGACTCGAAGATTATAAGCGAGCATATTTATGTGCAAGCTCTTCAATATTAATTCATGAACATATTTTTAAAAAGACAAAAGTTGATAGTCATCTTGTAGTTTCACTTAACAAAATTATTATGTCCTGTAAAGATATTTCTAAAGATCGGTTTTTTCATGAATCACTTGATTCAAAATTAGAACTTCTCTTCGATGCATCAGGAATACATCCCTCATGGTGGGAAAAATTTATAAGAATACACTAAATTCAACATAGAAATAAATTTGTAATTATTCGTTTCTTTTTATATACTAATAATCAGTCTTGTTAAAACTATTTGGGCATATACAACGGATCCAATAATTATTTTTAATAATTCTCGTTGAGAAGCATATAGTGGATTTAATCCAAAAATAGTATTAATAGTCTGGCATATCTTTATTGCTAACAAATTAATGTATAAAGCCATAGATTGTTCATCAAAACAAGAGGCAATTCAAATCTTAAGAAATTCTTTAATTTCTTCAGGAAAGACTTTGTCCTCAGCAATCAATGAAAAGGGTTTATACTTTAGAGTATCTATTATCGGCTCCTGTAATCTAAATTGTTCTTTTTGTCATAATGAAGGAGCACCACATGGTAGTATTCTAAATCTATCATTTGCCACATCTGCAATTAAAAGCGCGCGTAATATTGGTTTCACGAGGGTTCAATTTACAGGTGGTGAACCTTTATTGAACAAACAAATTGTTGAATATGTTCTACACGCCAAAAATTTCATAAAAGATATTGGAATAACAACCAACGGCACCAATATTAAAATTTATATACAGCAGTTAATAGATGTTGGCTTGAACCGTATCCATTTGTCTTTACAACATGAAAGCCTTTCGAAAAGAAATAATGAATGGATAATTCCTGATACAGTATACACACTTATAAAATATCAGCATAAAATTAATTTTCGTATTAATTTACCCGTACCTGTAGATGAACTTAAAGAAGCTCAAACTTTTATTGCTAAGTTACATTTGTTGGGGTGTGATGTTAAAGTTTTCTTAATTTTACCTAAGAAAAATCAACGAAAAAAAGTTTACCCGATGAATGTTTTAACAGAGATGATTGATGAAGAGAATAAACGAAGCTACATTACTGGTAGAAATGGGACTGTGTTAATTCGAAAATATTTAAAACCAAAAGGGATGAGATGCAATTTTTGTTCTAATTACAAAATTTGTTTAGAGCAGTCACACTCGTTACGATTGGGAGCCGATAGGGTTTTACGGCCTTGTTTAGTAGATAGATCATGGGATATAATATTAGAAGAAGGTAATATGCATCAACTACTAGAGTATGCAACAATACTGGCACTTGATTTCTAAATTGAACAAAAAATAAATGAAAATTATTAACAACAATGGTTTAATATTATGGATAACAAACTATTCTCGACCGATCCTTGGAAACTATCTCTTCCAACAGAGAATTGTCCCAAGGGTTATTATATTTGTATAAGTGGAAATTCAGGATCTGGCAAAAGTACAACGATTAGTGCAATAGCAAAGAATATTGAATCAAAA
>ORJL010264353.1_pt1 | contig 14034 bp, 13 predicted proteins | sample 1779941 | NCBI WGS metagenome assembly ORJL01 (sample SAMEA104232317, study PRJEB22302) | groundwater metagenome | biome: forest; feature: aquifer; material: groundwater | place: USA | collected 2011-08-07 | depth 5.8 m
CATCGAGGAAGGCGCCGTCGCGCGGCGCGCGGGCGTCAGCCGCCACGATGCGGTAGGTGGGCTGCTTCTTCTTCCCGAGGCGCGCTAAGCGCAGGCGTACCACGGCGCGTATTGTAACACACGGCGGCGCCGCGCCGCGCCCCGCCGTATTCCCTCACGTCGAATGTTGCCGGCCGGCGTCCTACCCGTTGCCCTGCTTCTGCCCGGCCGGGGACTTGCGGCGCAGGCGCACCTGCTTGATGCGGTGGCCACTCACGGCAGTTACCTCCAGGGTGACCTCCGGCGTGTCGACGGTGTCGCCGATGACGGCGATGCGCCCCAGGGCATCCTGGATCAGGCCGCCCAGGGAGTCGAACTCGCCCTTCGCCAGGTTCAACTCCAACTCTTCGTTCACCGTGTCGACGGGCGTCTTGCCGCTCACCATGGCCTCCAGGTCGTTGAGGCGCTGGATCTCGGGCTCCTCGACGTCGTACTCGTCCCGGATCTCCCCGACGACCTCCTCCAGGATGTCCTCCAGGGTGACGAGCCCGGCCGTACCGCCATACTCGTCCGCGACGATGGCCAGGTGGCTGCGCCGCCGCTGGAGGTCGCGCATCGTTTCGTCCACCTTCTTCCCCTCCGGGATGAAAGCGATCGGACGCATGACGCCGCTGATGGACTCGCCCAGGGAGCCCGAGCCGAGCAGGCGTAGCAGATCCTTGGCGTGGACCACTCCCAGGACGGTGTCGAGGGAGCCCTGGTACACGGGCAGGCGGGAGTGGCCCGATTCCAGAAAGACCCGCAGAGCCTGGTCGATGGTGCATTCCGCCGGCAGGCTGACGATGTCGGTGCGCGGCACCATGATCTCGTGTACGAGTGTGTCGGATAGCTCGATGACTCCCTGGATCATGTCCGCGGAGTGGGTCTGCACCGCCCCGTGCTCCTCGGCTTCCTCCACCAGGGAGCCGATCTCCTCCAGGCGCATCGCGGTGAAGTGGGGTTGCGAGGGCACGCCGAAGAGTCGCAAGAGGACATCGGTGCAGATCCGGAGCAGGCCGACCAGCGGTGCCATGAGGCGCGCGACAAGCTCGACGGGCGTGGCGGACAGGAGCGCCCAGCGCTCGGCGTGGTGCAGAGCCATGTTCTTGGGCACTAGCTCGCCGATGACCAGGCTCAGGAAGGAGATGAGGCCTGTGACGACCACCAGCGAGATGAGCCCGCTCTGCTCGCGCAATGGCCCGATGGGCAGGGCGCCGATCCAGTCCTTTAGCAAGACGACGGCGCTGATGGCTCCGATGGCGGAGGCGAAGAAGCCGGCCATGGTGACGCCTACCTGGATGGTGGCGAAGAACCGAGACGGGTGGTCCAGCAAGGCGAGGGCGCGGCGTGCAGGTCTGTTGCCCTTGCTGGCTAGTTCGCGCAGGCGGGAGCGTCGAACGGTCACGAGGGCGATTTCGGCGCTGGCAAAGAGGGCGTTGACCAGGATCAGTGCGAGAATGACCCCGAGTTGGAGCAGGGCCTGATCCAGCGGCATCTTAGGCTGTCCTTTCGCCTTTTCCAGCAGGGGCTCGGGCCGCAGCCGCTGGTGGTGAGGGGTCGTCCACGGTGTCGGGCTTGGACATGGCTACCGGCGCCGCCGGCCTCCGAAAGGGAGGGGCCCGCCCCGCGCCATCTGCTTCATCAATTGGCGGGCCTCTCGGAACCGGTTCAGCAGTTGGTTGATGTCCTGCGGGGTGGTGCCGCTGCCCCGGGCAATGCGGCGCCGGCGGCTGCCGTCCACCATGTCCGGGTCCCGGCGCTCACGCGGCGTCATCGAGCAGATAATGGCCTCCATCCGCTTGAGCTCGGCGCCGTCCATCGCCTCCTTGGGCAGGCGCTTGGCCATGGCCGAGAAGCCGGGCAGCATGCCCAGCACCTGCTCCAGCGGCCCCATGCGGCGCAACTCTCGCAGTTGAGTGAGGAAGTCCTCCAGGTCGAAGGTGGCGTCCCGCATCTTCTTCTGGAGCTTCTTGGCCTGGCCCTGATCGAAACTGTCCTGGGCCTTCTCGATGAGGGTCAGGACATCCCCCATGCCCAGGATGCGGGATGCCACACGGTCGGCGTGGAAGGGCTCGAGAGCGTCCGGCTTCTCCCCGGTGCCGATGAAACGGATGGGAATCCCGGTCACGGACTTCATCGAGAGGGCTGCGCCGCCGCGGGCGTCGCCGTCCATCTTGGCCAGGACGATGCCTGTCAGGGCGAGGCGGGCGTGAAACGCCTCGGCCGCCCGCACCGCATCCTGCCCCGTCATGGCGTCGGCGACGAGCAGCACTTCGACTGGCTGGACCCGGCGCTTGATCTGTTCGGCCTCGGCCATCATCTCCTCGTCCACGTGGAGACGGCCCGCGGTGTCGAGGAGGAGGTGCGTGTAGCCGCCGCGGCGGGCCTCGGCCAGGGCGGTGGCACAAAGCTCGACGGCGCCTCTCGCCCCGTCTCGGTACACGGGCAGGTCAAGCTGGCGTCCTAGCACCGTGAGCTGCTCCACGGCGGCCGGACGGCGCAGGTCGGCCGCAACCAGGAGGGGCCGCTGCCCCCCCCGGCGGAGCCAGAGGGCCAGCTTGGCCGACGTCGTCGTCTTGCCCGAGCCCTGGAGCCCCACCAGCATGATAGTCGTGGGGGGTGGGCCCTTCTGAGGCAGGCGGGGCTCGCCGCCAGCCAGCAGGCTCACCAGCTCCTCGTGCACGATCTTGATGACCTGGTGGCCGGGGCTGAGGCTGCGCAGCACTTCCGCCCCGATGGCCCGGGTCTTCACCCGATCGAGGAACTCCCGGGTCACGCGGAAGTGGACGTCCGCCTCCAGCAGGGCCAGCCGCACCTCACGCAGGGCGGCGTCCACGTCCTGTTCCGTCAGGATGCCCTTGCCTGAGAGGCGACGAAACACCTCCTGCAGCTTGGTGCCCAGAGCATCAAACACGGGGCTCAGGCTCCCAGGACCCGGTACAGCGTGAAGCCGGGGCTCTCGTAGGCGATCTCCAGGTCAGGGCCCACCATCTGATCGATCTTGGCCAATCCGCTGGCCGGATAATACGCTCGTTCGACCTGGCCCACCACTACCCATGCTACATCGTAGCGGCGCAGAAGGCGACGGAGCGGCTCGGGATCGGGCGAGGCATACGCCTCGTTCACCTCCCGGCCCCGCCGCTCCACCAGTTCGCGATCCACCCAGCGTTGCTGCTTCTGGTGCCAATCCCAGCCGACAACGGACGGCAGGCCGGTGTAGACGGAGACGCGCGATCCCCAGCGATACAACGGAGTGAGCCCCTCCAGAATCACCGGCGATCCGACCACGTTGGCCTGCATCCAGCGCAAGGCTGCGTACTCCTCCGCGAGATTCATCTCTCCGCGGTCGTCGCGGTAGCGGGCGTTCTGCATGAAGGCCATGCCGTCTTGCGTGGGAGGAAGGGGGGCGAAGCGGTCGGCGAGCCGCACCGGCGTGGCCAGCAGCGGGTAGACCAGGCTGCTCGCCAGCAGTACGAGGGCCGACCCTGCCCAGGCTGCTCGCAGAAGGCCCGCCAGCGGCGCGCGGCGCCGCAGCCGCTCTTGCAGTCCAACGACGGTGGACCCCGCCAGTACCGCCGACGCCACCGCCCAGAGCACCCAGGCCTGAAGGTAGAACTTGAACACAGTGTTCATGCGTCCGATGTCCCCCTCGACGGCCACGAACTCCACGCCCAGGCCCAACAGGGTGGCCACGAGGGCCAGCAGCAGGGCTAGCAGGATCCCCGGCCGGCTCTGCTGCGCCAGCTCGCCCGCCAGGGTGGCCGTTATGGCCAGGCCCATTCCCAACAGGAATCCCACGAGAGGGCTGATGAGGATCCCCGTGGCCAGAGCGGCCGCCAGGGCCAGGCCAGGGATGGCCAGGGTCGCTGGCTTGCCGGTGATCCGCCGGAGCTCCGGCGCCAGACGGCCGACCACAAAGCTCGCCACCAGGAACAGGAAGAGACCGTGGACGGCCAGGTACTGGTGCAGAGGGGTGCGCTCAGCCGAGGGTACCACGCCCTGGTAAAAGAGCTGGTAGCGACTGTGGAAGGGGGCGTAGAGGAGGGTGGCGAGGAGCGCCAGGGCCAGGGCGCCGCCGCCCGCCAAGGCCAGCGCTCGGGGCCTTCGTGATCGCAACGCGACCAGGGTGAGGACGCCGGTGCCCAGGAGGAGGTAGGTCGGGAAGTCCCAGCTATTGGTCACGCGAAGAGCCCCGATGGCCAGGGCCAGTCCGGCCAGAGGCAGGACCAGGCTCCGGGCCGAGGGCCGGGGCTCCAGGAGCAGGGCCGCCGCCAGGCCGATGGCCAGAACGGTGAAGGGGAGGGCCAGGACGTGGGCGTGGAGGTCGGCGAAGAGGAAGGAGAAGAAGGGGAACTCGGTGATGTTGGGTGTGGATGCCATCATGCGGCTGCTGCGCCAGAAGTCGAAGGCGGGCAGGGATCCTTCCCCGCGCGCGAGGCGGAGCAGGCCGGCGCCGAGGCTGGCTGTGGTCGCGCCCGACGGGGCGCCCAGGCGGGCGAGGCCTTCCAGCAGTTGCGCCGCGCCGTCCAGGTTGCCCGCCACGGCCACCAGCAGCGCCGCCAGGCCACCCACCAGGCCGGCTCGATGCCCCGGCATTGCTCCGCCGGCGCTCGACGCCAGAGCGGTGCCGACGGCGAAGACCGAGGCGGCCGTGAGGGCGAAGAGCAGAGGTATCGCCAGGTTGAAGCCGATGGCGGGGGGTACCGTGCTCCCAACCAGGAGGACGGCCATGATGACCTGGCCGAAATAGTAGTAGTTCAGGTGGCCGCCGGCGAACCAGGGGTCGTAGGGCGGGAAGAAGGTGCTCTTGGCCACCGCGTTGAGGTAGGCAAAGTCCATGGGTTTCTCGCCCCCGCGCCACGGGTGCCAGAGGTCCGGGTTCATGAGCCGCAGGATATAGAAGAGGAAGAAGGCGACCAGGAAGAGCAGCTCTCCCGCCAGCAGGAGGCGCCAGCGGCGCCGGACGAGGCTCGCCAGAGCGCGACGCCTGGCCCACGCCACCGCGCCGCCCGACACGGCAAGGAGGCCGAGGGACGCCGCCACGCTGCCGCGCTCAAAGGGGACCCAGTGCAGGCTGGCCGCCAGCCAGGTCAGGTAGGCGAGGAGGAGCAGCCCCAGGGGCTTGGCCAGCAGGTAACCGCCGTCGGGGAAGGCCCGGAGGGCGAGAAAGGCCAGGGGGAAGGCAGCCAGCGCTGCGGCCTCGACCAGCAGGAGCCACCCCGCCAGGGGCCAGCCGCCCCAGGCCGGGGTGTCACCCGTGGCGAAGCGGTCCGACCAGGTGCCGCCTCGCCGCTGGACGGCGTCCTCGTCCGGGGTCAGCAAGAGGCCCGGCGAGGCCTCCGCGCTAACGCCGCCAGCGGGTACCCCTGCCCCCAGGAGCGCCTGGATCTGGGCTGCCGAGAGGGGCCGAGTCTTCTGGAAGAGCAGGGAAAGGGGGTGATCATAGACGGTAAAGCTTTCGTCCGCGTAGCCTCCATCGACGGTCAGAGGCGTGCCCGGGTTCGCCAGCAGGGGTGGCCTGGGAAGGCCCGGCCGGGAAAGCGTGTCGTCTGTCAGAGAGACGGGGCCCAGCCGGGGGGATGACCGGCTGGCGTGGACCAGTTCGAAGCCCAGCTCCCCGGCGAACAGGAGCTGGTAGTAGCGGGACGTCAACGGGTAACGCTGGGGCAGGCGCGGGATCGTGCCGTAGAGTCGATTGCTGTAGAAGAGGATCGCCTCGGCCTGGGCCAGCTCGGACGCCAGCAGACTCGCCTTGGCGGGAGTGTCGGGCTCGTAAAGGGGGAGTTGACGCTGGGGATAGTCGCCCAAGCCGGGCAAGCCTTCCTCCCAGTGCTCCCGCAGAATCAGGCTGCCTCTGGGGAGATGCTCGCGGATCCACGTGGCCATGGCCACGGCGGGATGGGGAGCGGCGTAGATGCTTTCGAAGGCCAGGGCGTACACAAGCGTGGTCCCCAACACTGCGGCCAGCACGGCGAGGACTGTCGCCCTCGGCAACCAGGACGCTATTCCCCCGAGGATCCCCTCTCCCCCTGGGAGAGGGTTACGGTGAGGGCCACCGGTCTTGGGTGTTCCTTGGGGGGGCGCGACGCGAGCCACTGCGGCGGCAGCCAGGCCCGCTCCGAACAGGCAGAGGAGCGGCACCAGAGGCAGCAGGTAGCGCAGGAACTTGACCGCGAAGGCGCCGGTGAGCAGTCCGTAGGGGAGGGCGAAGGCGAGCAGGAGCAGTTCGGGCCGCCTCCCGCGGGTCGCGCGCCAGCTTGCCCAGGCCATGCCCGCCCACCCGAGCAGGGCAAGGGGCCAGCCCAAACCCCACTGGCCGAGCTGCTGAAACTGGTAGATGAAGGGCGGCGTGTCGACATACTGGCGCGTATAGGGGTAGTCGCGGACCCGGCGCACCATCTCGCTCTGTTCCACGGTGTCCGCCAGGAATCGGCTCCACTCCAGCACCGCGTAGGGCTGCAGGAGGGCAAAGACGAGGCCTGCCACGACCAGGGCAAGACCCAGTCCGGCACCAAACCGTAGGGGCGACCGGCCGGTCGCCCCTACGAGTGCGGATGCGCCGGGCGTACGGGCATCTCGTGCTGGTGCGCCGGCCAGCCATGCCGCCAGGGCGACGGGGATCACGAGGGGTAGGGCGCTGATCTTGGTGGCCAGGGCCAGGCCCAGGGTCAGGCCCGTCACGAGGCCGGCGCCCCAGCGGCCACTCTCGGACCAGCGCAGCGCGGCGTAGAGGGTCAGCAGAATGAAGAAGGTGAGCTGCACGTCGACGGCGTAGAAGTGGCTGAGCTGCACGTGGAGCACGGCTACGGCCGCGAGGGCGGCGGCCAGCAGACCGGCGGAGGCGCCGTAGAGCCGGCGTCCCAGCAGGAACAGCAAGGCGACGGTTCCAGTGTCGAAAAGGGCCGAGAGGACCCGGCCGACCAGGCGCAGGTCCGGGCCGAGAAAGGCGGGGCTAACGAAGCTCAGGCCGAAGCCCGCCGCCTTCAGCAAGTAGAGGGGGAAGCTCCCGTAGGCGAACCACCGGGGGTTAAGAGGGCTGTGGGCAGGGTCCAGAAGCAGTGCCAAGTCGGGAGGCCAGGGCACGTGGAGGTCCCAGACCTTCATCAGGATGGCGCGTTCGTCCGGATGGAAGAGGTGGCCCTGGTCCCAGTCCAGTCCGTTCAGGCGCAGGCCGAGAGCCAGGAGGAGGACGCCCAGGAAGAGCAGCGGGACGAGGCGGGACCAGGAGGGTAATGAGCCTGGCTCTGGTGCGGCCCCGGCTGGGGGGTCGCTCGGAGATGAGGGTTCGTCGAGAACGGTCACACCAGTTGGATGGATGGGAGTTGCCGCGTCGACTTGTTAGAGCCCGTGGGCGACCAGGGCTGTCAGGTCCGCCAGCCGGCAGCTAAAGCCCCACTCGTTGTCGTACCAGGCGAGCACCTTCACCATATTGCCGCCCAGGACCATGGTGCTGGGGGCGTCGAAGATGGAGCTGGCAGGGTTGCCCTTGAAATCGGTGCTCACCAGCTCCTCGGTGCAGTATTCGAGGATGCCCTTGAGGGGGCCGGCGGCGGCGTCGGCGAAGGCCTGGTTCACCTCTTCCACCTGCACCGGTCGCTGCAGATCGGCCACGAAGTCCACGACGGACACGGTGGTCGTCGGGACCCGCAGGGCGATGCCGTGGACGCGCCCGGCCAGCTCGGGAATGACCAGAGAGCAGGCTTTGGCGGCGCCGGTGGAGGTGGGGATGATGTTGGCGGCGGCGGCCCGGGCCCGGCGGAGGTCGCTGTGGGCCTGGTCCAGGATCCGCTGGTCGTTGGTGTAGGCGTGCACCGTCGTCATGAGCCCCTTCTCGATGCCGAAGCTCTCGTGCAGTACCTTCATCACAGGTGCGGCGCAGTTGGTGGTGCAGGAGGCGTTGGAGAGGATGTGGTGCTGGTCGGGGTCATAGCGCTGGTCGTTGACGCCCATCACGACGCTGAGGTCCTCGCCGCGGGCCGGGGCCGAGATGAGCACCTTGCGCACGGTGTCATGGCGATGGGCGGCTGCCTTGGCCGCGTCGGTGAAGAGGCCGGTGCACTCGAGGACGATCTGGGCACCGACCGTCTGCCAGGGAATACGGCCCGGGTCGCGCTCGGCGAAGACCCGCACCGCCTGGCCGTCCACCAGGAAGGCACCTTCGCGCGGCTGGATCTCGCGGCGGTAGATGCCGTAGTTGGTGTCGTATTTCAGAAGGTGGGCGTTGGTCTTGGTGTCGAAGAGGTCGTTGACGGCCACGACCTCCAGGGCCTCGGGGTGGCGGTCAGCCAGGCAGCGGAATACCTGCCGGCCGATGCGGCCGAAGCCGTTGATGCCCACCTTAACAGGCATGGGGAGTCCTCCGAAGTGTAGATTGACGCGGGAGCACCAGCAATCTAGCAAGGGCACCGGAGGGGTGTCAACGCGCGGCGGCGGGGGGTGGTGGGACTGATGGCATGTAGGCATGATGATATGATGCTAGACTTGTCCAGAGGAGGAAGCTATGAGACGCACCCAGGTCCAGCTCGATGAGGCGACCTATCGCGTCGCGCGCACCAGGGCCTTTGAGCGGGGAATCTCCATGGCCGGCTTGATTCGAGAGTTGCTCCAGGAGAAGTTGGGAACGAAGCAGGGGAGGCGTCGACGTATCGAGGACTTCACGTTCATTGGCTCGGGACGCTCTGATCCGAGTGACCTCGATCCGATATCGGAGCGACACGACGAGGCCTTGGCCGAGGATTGGGAGCCGTGATTCTGTTAGATACGTCAGCCATCTTTGCCCTCGCGGATGCCCGCGACCCGAATCACGAGCGGGCGAGGGCTGGATTCGAGCGGCTCCTGCGCGCCGACGAGCCCCTCCTGACTCACAGCTACATCCTGGGTGAGGCCGCTGCCTTGCTCCAGCGTAGACTTGGTCTGACCGCCGCCCTACAGTTTCTGGAAGAAGCGAGTGACCTGGAGATACATTGGATCGGTGCGGAGGAGCACCGAGTCGCGGTGGACCTCCTGCGGACTCGTGGGAGGCGCAGCCTCAGCCTGGTCGACTGCACGAGCTTCGTGGTGATGCGCCGCTACGGCGTCGTGACAGCGCTTGCTTTTGACTCAGATTTCGAGGCAGAGGGCTTCTCTCTCTACGCGTGACGTGAGCCTGCCCTCGCCGGTACTGCGGCTCTACCTCGCCGCCTTCGCTTACACGACGACGGAAGCCCTGGTGGCCATCGTGGTGCCCACCTACCTGGATGCCGCCGGCCTGGCGGTGCAGATGGTGGGCACCCTCGTCTCCGTCTTCTCGGCCAGCGCCCTCCTCTCCCGCTTGCCAACGGGCCTGCTCTACCGCCGCCACCGGGCAAGGCTGTTGCTGGGGGTGGCCCTGGCGCTCATGGCTTCCGGCGCATTGCTCTATCCGCTCTCGACCGAGGTGTGGCTCCTGGCCGCGGCGCGCCTCGTCGGCGGCTTCGGGTTCGGCGTGGCCAGCACCGTCTCGCTGGCGGCCATGATGGAGGCAATGCCGTCGGGGCCCGGCCGGCACCGTGCGCTGGCGGTCTACACCACGGTCATCGTGATGGGCTTCGCCGTCGGCCGGGCCGTCGGCGGCCCTGTTGCCGATCTCTTCGGCTACGGCGCGACCTTCATCCTGGCTGCCGGCGTCGGATTGGCCGGGGTGCTCTGCGCCCCGCGCCTGGGGGCAGGAGCCACGTCCACCGGTCCCCTGCTTGCCAAGGAGAGACCGGCACGGGAATCCGCAGGCCCTCGCTGGCGGCACCGGCTGGCGGCTTTGGCCCACCCGGGCATGCTGGGGGTGGGCCTGACCGCCTTCATGCTCAACTACCTGCTGACCACGAGCATTGCCTTCGTGCCTCTCTATGCCCTGTCGGTGGGCCTGAGCCTGACGGAGATCAGCGGCATCATGGCGGCGCATTCCTTTTCCCAGATCATCGCCCGGCCCCTCAGCGGTGAAGCGGCGCGGCGCTGGGGTCATCGCCGGCTGATCAACGCTACCATCATCCTCCTGGTGGTGGCGTACATGCTGATCCCCCTGTGCCGGGCCTTTCTCCCGCTGGCCGCCCTCTTCCTGGTCGTGGGCATACTGCGCGCCGCGGGCGTCGTGGGCAACACCATCCAGCTCGCCGAGGATGTGCCCCAGCAGCGGCTGGGGCGAGGGGCGGCGGCCAGCCTCTACAATGCCATGAAGGACATCGGGGACGTGTCGGGGCCGCTGGTGAGCGGCTTCATCGCCGCCCAGATCGGGCTCTCCAACCTCTTCCTCTTCGCGCCGCCGACAATGCTCGGCCTGTATGCCCTGGCGATCGTGGGTGTGCGGCGGCTCGCGGCGAGGGCAGGGGCCCGGGTGCAGGCGTAAACCGGCGGATCGGCGCGGTCGGCTTTGGCGTGCTCCCCTGGTAGCGCTGTAAGATGGTAACTACAGAAACTACCGTTGGTGATGGATCGTGATGAGAAGCCGGCCGGTGAGTCTCCGCATTCCCGAGCCCGTTCGAGCTGCTATCGACGAGGCCGTGCGCCGCACGGGGCGCGACTTCTCCAGCGTCGCCAACGAGATGCTGGCCGAGGCTGTCAAGATGCGCCGCATTCCGGGCATCGTCTTCGCCGCTGGACTCACCCGTCGGGTCGCGCTCATATCTGGCACGGGTGTCGAGGGTTGGGAGGTCATTCGCTCCCACAAGGAGTTGGGGGAAAGCTGGAATCAACTGCGGGAGGCGTACCACTGGTTGTCGGAACCCCAGTTGCGGGCTGCCTTGGCTTATGCCACCGCCTATCCGGAGGAGATTGAGGAGCGACTCAGGGACGAGGAGCGCTGGACGCCGGAGGAACTCTGGGCGACCTACCCCTTCGCGCGGCCGCCCGGCCGCTAGTGCGCTTCTACCTGGATGAAGACCTCTCGGACAGGATCGCCGGTGTGGCTCGAAGTCAGGGGCTCGACGTGGTCAGTTCCCACGAATGTGGGCGCGACGGCCTGCCGGATGAAGCGCAGCTTCGGTTGGCGGCGCCCGAACAGCGACTTCGCAGGCATCGCGAGGGCTCTCGTGAGCTATGCGCGCGAGCACGTAACCGGCCTCTCTGCCTACAGCATTGATTACCTGGCCCCCGAGCGCCAGGAGCCCGTGCGATAGCGTTACGCCCGGACCATGGCGTGCTTGCCCGCGTAGCAGCGCACGTGCTCCAGGGCCTGCTCCAGGGAGATGACGTCGGCGTACTTGGCGTTCAGGTTGAAGAGATAGGCGTTGTGCAGGAACTCGGAGCGGTCGAAGACGCACTCGTCCACGACGAACATCTTGTAGCCGTAGCTCTGCCCGTCGGTCACGCTGGCCTGGACGCAGCCGGAGGTACTGGTGCCGGCCACGAGCAGACAATCGACGCCAAGCTGGGTCAGGTAGGTAGGGAGGGGAGTGCCGAAGAAGGCGCTGGCCTTGGGCTTGGCAAGCACGAACTCGCCGGCCCCAGGGGCGATGATGTCGGGGATGCCGGCGGAGTGGATGCGGCGGGTCTCGCCCGGGTCCTTGGCGCGCTTGGTGGAGTCGCCGACGATCGACTTCTCATCGGGGTCGCCGTGCGTGTACACGACGGGAATGCCCGCCGCCCGGCAGGCCTCCAGCAGCTCCTTGATCTTGGGGAGGGCCACCCAGGCCGAGTCGCCGCAGGCCGTGCGGTACTCCTCAATGGCATCGAGGACATTCTGGGGTTTCGACCCCGTCCAGGATTCGACGACGTCGATGATGAGCAGGGCCGGGCGCTGGCCGAAGGCGCGGGCGATGCCCAGCCCGCCCTTCTCATAGACCTCCCGATCGAATGCCGGGACCGCCTCTTCCCAGGCTCGCATGGCTCTCCTCCTGTTGCTGTCCCTCGGTGAACAGGTTGCTATTGTATATTCTCTGGGGACTGCGATGAGAGCCATCGTCTTGCGCCAGCACGGAGGGCCGGAGGCGCTGCGCATCGAGGAGGTGCCGGCCCCCGAGATGGGCCCGGGCGAGGTCCTGGTCCGGGTGCGGGCTTGCGCCCTGAACAACGTCGATCTGCAGCTCCGGGCGGGGCTGCCCAGGGAGCCAGTGGAGCTGCCGCGCATCCTGGGTGCCGACGTCGCCGGGGTGGTGGAGGCCGCAGGGCCCCTGGCGACCAACGTCACCGCGGGCCAGGAGGTGCTCCTCTGCCCGTCGCTGAGCTGCGGCCTCTGCGCCCACTGTGTGGGGGGAGAGGATGTCTTCTGTCCCGCCTACCGGGTGATGGGGGGTGGCTACGCCGAGTACGTGGCCGTGCCGGCAGCCAACGTGTTTCCCAAGCCGCCGGGCCTCAGCTTCGCAGAGGCCGCTTCCATGCCGCTGGTGTTTCTCACGGCCTGGCACATGCTGGTGGAGCGGGCGCGCCTCCGCCGCGGCGAGGACTGCCTGGTGCAGGCCGCCGGGAGTGGTGTGGGGGTGGCCGCCGTGCAGATCGCCGTGCTTCTGGGCGCGCGGGTGATCGCCACGGCGGGCAGCGCCTGGAAGCTGGATCGGGCGCGGGCGCTGGGGGCCGACGTGACCATCAACTACTCCGAGCAGGAGATCTACCCCGCCGTGCGGGCGGTGGTGGGGTCCAAGGGTCTGGAGGTCGTGTTCGAGCACGTGGGTGGGGCGACGTTCGAGACGAGCCTGCGGCTGCTGGCCACCAACGGCCGTCTGGTGACCTGCGGCAGCACCGCTGGGCCGGAGGGGAAGATCGATCTGCGCTACTTCTTCCGCCGCCACATCAGTCTGCTGGGATCGCGCATGGGGAGCAAGGCGGAGTTCCACGCCCTGCTGGCCGAGGTGGGGCGCGGGCACCTGCGCCCGGTGGTGGACCGCGTATTCCCGCTGGACCAGGCTGCCGAGGCTCATCGCCACCTGATGAGCCGGTCCAACTTCGGCAAGGTGGTGCTGCGCATCGACTAGAAGGGAGCCGTCGGCGTTTCTGGCGTATCCTTTCTCGGCCAGATAGTATGAAGAAAGGGAAGCGACAAGGGGCGAGAGCAACGCGATGGCCAAGGTGAAGGTGACGATATCGCTCGACGAGGAGATCGTTCGGGAGCTGGAGGTCCAGAGGGCCGAGGGAGGGTGGCGGAGCCGCAGCGACGCCATCGGCAGAGCGCTTGCTGGGTGGCTGGAGGAGTGCCGCCGCGCCAAGCTCGACCTGGAGACCGAGGCCTACTACCGTTCCCTCACCGACGAGGAACGCCAGGAGGACGCCGAGTGGGCTGCCGTGGCAGCCGAGAGCGCGGGCCTGACCTGGGACACGGGTGACCGGTAATGGAGGAATACCCCCGGCGAGGTGCCATCTATCTCGTCCGCCTGCCCAACATGCCGGAGGACCGCAAGGCCCGTCCGGCTCTCGTGGTGTCGCCGGACAGCCGCAACCGCCTGGCAGGTGAGGTCATCGTTGTTCCTCTGACAACGACGTTGCGCCGGGCACCAACGCACGTCGAGATCCTGAGGGCCGAAGGCGGGCTGGACGCCACCTCCATGGCCAAGTGCGAGCAGATCACCACCCTGGACAAGCGCTTCCTGCTGCGCGGGCCTTTCTCGGACCGCATTTCTACCAGCCAGATGCGAGCCGTCGAGCAGGCGATTCTGCGAGCCATCGGCGTTCCCGCGTAAGGCCGCAGGCCGGCCGGGCAATCGCGATGGCGAGACTCGGATAGGTGCGTTTCGGCTACTACATCCTGAACACCTACGTGCCTGAGTTGGATGGTCCAGCCCGCTCCCTGTATGCGCACTACCTGGACCAGGTGGACCGAGCGGAAGCCCTCGGGTTCGACTCCGTATGGGTGACCGAGCACCACTTTCGTCCCTTCGGCGGCATGGTGCCCAGCCCGCAGTTGCTCCTGGCCGCCTTCGCCCAGAGGACCCGCCGCATTCGACTGGGCACGTCGGTAGTGCTCCTGCCGCTCCACCATCCCTTGCGCGCTGCGGAGGAGATTGGCGTGCTCGATATCCTGTCGGGGGGGAGGATCAATTTCGGTGTGGGCCGGGGCATGCCGGGCGACGAGCACGA
>ORJL011935443.1_pt1 | contig 14034 bp, 14 predicted proteins | sample 1779941 | NCBI WGS metagenome assembly ORJL01 (sample SAMEA104232317, study PRJEB22302) | groundwater metagenome | biome: forest; feature: aquifer; material: groundwater | place: USA | collected 2011-08-07 | depth 5.8 m
AAACGATCTCGGTGTCGCCGCCCGCATCGCCGGGCTCGGCTGGACGGTGGCGGTGGAGCAGCCGACCGTCGAGGCCTACGCGACCGCGAGCCAGCTTCAACGACAGCTGGTTGCCGCCATCTCCATCGCGCTGCTCGGCATGATTCTCGCCGGGTACGTCTGGGGACGGTCGTTCATCACCCCCATCCTGACGCTCAAGCGCGCCACCCAGGAGGTCGCCGCCGGCCAGCTCGACGCGCGCGTTCAGATCAAGCGCGCCGACGAGTTCGGCGATCTGGGCGACGCGTTCAACACGATGGCCGACCGTCTCGTGACGCTGCAGGAAGACGTCAAACGGCAGGCGCAGCAGGCGATGTTCGGCCGCATGGCCGCCGGCCTGGTGCACGATCTGTCGCACCCGATTCAGAACATCGGCAACAGCACGCGCCTGCTGCTCCGCGACGATATCGACGCCGAGTCGCGCGACATGTTCCGGCGGACCATCGAGCGCGAGATCGCGATGCTCAAGCGCTTTATGGACGACCTGCGACACATCGTGAAACCGAAGCCGATCGAACGATTCGCCATGGATGTGAACAGCTCGGTGGCCGAGGTCGTCGAGGCGATGCGGGTGGAAGGCGAGCGCAGCGGCGTCACGGTCGAAGCGCAGTACGCGCCGGGGCCGCTCGTGATCGAAGGCGACCGCTTCGCCCTGGGCCGCGTGTACCGCAACCTGATTACCAACGCGATTCAAGCGACCGAATCGGGCGGTCGCGTCACGGTTACCACGGCGCGCCACGGCAATCTCGTGGAGATCGGCGTTGCCGACACCGGGTCCGGCATCCCGCCGGAAAAGCTCTCCTCGATTTTCGACGAGTTCGTGACCACGAAGACGAGGGGCCTCGGCCTCGGCCTCGCCATCTCCAAGCGCATCGTCGAACAGCTCGACGGCACGATCGCGGTGTCGAGCGAAGTCGGTCGCGGCACCGCGTTCACGCTCCGATTCCCTGCGCGCGACGATCTCGCGGCGCAGGCGGCCGCAAGTTGAACCAGTTTGTGGAGGCAGTGAATATGTTCAGGACACTCGTAAAAACCGAAGCGCTGGCGTTCGAAGAACAGACCGTGTCGGTACGCTACTTCGAGCTGCGGACGCTCAGGGGCGGGCGCCGCTACAGCGCCGAGATCCTCCTGGCGCCGGGCGATCGCGTCATTCTGGACGGTGACTCGGTCATCAATCTCGAGGCCAGAGCCGCGCGGCTGGTGCCGGCGACGGTCTACAGCCGGCTGCTGGCCGGCAGAGCCAACGCAGCGTAGCCGCTGCGCACGAGAACAGCGCAGCGGCGGATGGTCGCCGCCGCTACGCCGCTCTCGACCGGGTTCATCAAGTGGTCAGGTGAGGGGGAGGCGCGGGTTCGAGCGGGCTCAAGTATTTACTTTTTCGGCAGTACCGCATCTTTCAGCTGCTTGGCGATGCGAGCCTTCACGACGGTCTTCGCCGGAATCTTGATGGCCTCGCCTGTGGCCGGGTTGCGGCCCATGCGCGCCTTGCGCTTCTGAACGACCAGTTTCACCATCCCGGGCAGCACGAACTCGCCCGAGCGTTTCAGCTCCTTTTCCGCCAGCGCCGTCAGCTCGTCGAAGTACTCGCGGGCCTGCGTCCGCTTCACTTCGAACCGTTCGGCGAAGTGCGAAAAGAGCTCCGATTTGCCCATCCTGCGGGCGTCAGACATAGGCTCCCCCTTCACTTGATGCGCGTCAATGTCAGCCACGGTCATCGTTGCGCTTTGCGATGTCGCGGTTTTGTTCCAAAAATCGCCGTATGCTAGTCCCCTCGCCGGCCAGTGTCAAACCGGCGCCGAGCTGGATGACTTGAATTCCGGAGACGAATGCGCCCTCGCCGGGAGCCCCGGCGCGCCGCCGCCGGTCCGGCGCGGCGGCCGATCCAGGCTTCGCCAACGCTACGGCGGATCCGCCGCCCAGCCTCCGCCGAAGGCTACGGCGGTCCGCCGAAGCTTTGCGAAGGCGGAAGCTTCAAGCGGAGGCGGATGCTAGAATTTTCCCGTATGTCAAGCTCGACGCTCGAGACGTTCCCGAACCCGCGCCCCGAGCGCGAGTATGAAATCGCCATCAATTGCCCGGAGTTCACGTCGGTCTGCCCGGTGACCGGGCTCCCCGATTTCGGCGAGATCCGCATCACCTACGTGCCGGGCGCCACCTGCGTCGAACTGAAGTCGCTCAAGTACTACATGATCGCGTTCCGGAACCGCGGCATCTTCTATGAGAGCGTCACGAACCAGATCCTGGACGACCTGGTCGCCGCGTTGAGGCCGCGCCGCATGACCGTCGTCGGAGATTTTTCGGTTCGTGGCGGGATCAAGACCGTGGTGACCGCCCAGTACACGGCCGGCGGCAATGACTGATCGGCCCGTCCGCGTGCCGATTGAACACGAGCTGGATCTCCACGCCTTCGCGCCGCGCGATATCCCATCGCTGGTGGAGGAGTACGTGGACGCCGCAGCGGCTGCCGGCTTGCGGGGAATACGCCTGGTTCACGGCCGCGGGCGCGGCGTGCAGCGCGGAATCGTCCAGAGCGCGCTCGATCGCCATCGGCTCATCGAGGAATTCTGGGACGACACCGACGCGCATCTCGGCGCCACCATCGCGCGGATTCGGGCCGGTGCAGATTCGTAACGGCAGCCCACGAATTTGTCGGCCGCGCGGGGGTCGGCGGCTGCGTTTCGTGCGAAATGCCGGGCTATTTCGCCAGGCATGGGCCTTGCCTTTGCGTATCGCCGTGGAAAACTCTCAGCCCAAGCGGGTCACGACGCATCCAGCCAAAATCAATCGTCCCGTTCGAGACGAATGGGGCATTTACGATCCGGAACAAGCCGGCTTCGCCGCCATCCTGCGAAAGCTGACCGACTCGAACAGCGACGCATCAGACGCGAAGCCGTCTCCCGATCGCGCGTAAAGACGGTCACCGACCTGGACCACACGAGATTCGGTCACGCCCGCGGCAAGCTCTATTGCCGCGTACGCCTGACGTGCGATCACCACGCGCCATGGGGCGACGCGGCTGGCGACCCGCACGACGCAGCCATCCTCATTCACGAAGATCACGTCGATGGCGAAGCGCATGAAGGCGGTGTGAACCGCCCAGCACGGCGCGAGCACCAGCGCCGCCGCCAGGTCGATCGCATCCCTCCCGAGTAATCCGCGCCGGCGGGTGCCGCGGGTGTCCGCAACTTCGATTTCGCTGGCGATCGTCTGCTCCGTTCGAGCGTTGACCAGGGCGATCATCAAAACACCCCCGGGACAAGATGCCATTCGACGCGCTTGCAGTACGCCTGGTACTCCACGTCTCCGGCGAGCACGCGTTCTTCGATCAGAGCGCGCACGATCAGGGCAGTGTCGGCAATCAGAACAATCGCAATATTCCGCGGCCGCGGGTGCGCCATCAGAAACGCCGCGTGCGTGATGAGGTAGCCGGCGTAGATCGGATGCCGGATGAGGTTGTACGGTCCGGCGGCCACCACCCCCCGATTCGCCGGGACGATGCCGAAGCTCCGGCCGAGCGTGAGCTTGCCGGCGATGACGAGAGCAAGGCCTGTGGCGGACAGCCAGACCGTCACGATGTCGGGCACGAGGCCAGGCGTCTCCAATGCGCGCAGCAGCGGCGGTCCCGCCACCGACGCCATCGTCGCCGCCGCGGCGGCGACGGAGCGGTCGATCGCGCGCGCGCGGCGCCGCACGAGCGTGAACAGGATGACCAGCGCCTCGCTGGCGAGAAGCAGCAGGCCCGTCAGATGGCCGGTCCGCAGGAAATCGCCGAGCAGGTTCACCGACAGCAAGCCGAGCAGGACGATGACGATCGCCCGCGCCAGCACGTCGGTGAGCATGCCGGTCTGCAGCCGCATCAGTGCACTTCGAGGTTGCGGCGCGCCATCTGGCGCGGCGGCGGCGCGATCGGCGTGGAATCGGGCTCGGCGCCGACGAAATAGGAGGAGCACGCCGCGTCGAGCAGCTCGCGCGTGATCACCGGCTCGATGCCGCGGTAGCGGCACAGCGCCGTCACCTGATCGAGCAGATCGCGCGGATGACACGCGCGGAAGGGACGCCCCTTGGGGCCGTAGTGGCGCCGCTGGAGGTACGCGACCATGACCTGGTGGAAGCGCAGGTTCCGCCGGCGGCAGTTCAACTCGAAAATCCGTGAAAAATCGTCGAGCGACGGATCTCCGATCGCGATCTTGTACGGAATCCGGCGCAGGAACGCTTCGTCGGCGAGCGAGGCCGGGTTCAGGTTCGTGGCAAAGACGATCAGCACATCGAACGGCACCTGGAATTTCTTGCCTGTGTGCAGGGTCAGATAGTCCACGCGGCTCTCGAGCGGCACGATCCAGCGATTCAGGAGATCCTGCGGCCGGATGCGCTGGCGGCCGAAGTCGTCAACCAGAAACACGCCGCCGTTGGCCTTGAGCTGAATGGGCGCTTCATAGAACTTGGCGTCCTGGTTGAACGTCAAGTCGAGCATGTCGAGCGTCAGCTCGCCGCCGACCATCACGACCGGGCGGCGAATGCGCACCCAGCGGCGATCGCGCGGCGCCTGCGTCACGATGCTCGACTCTTCGGCGTCGGCTTCGAGCGAATCGTGATTGATGGGATCGAACATCGTGATGACGTGCCCGTCGACGTCGATGGCGCAGGGCATGTACATGTCGCCGCCGACGGTCCGCCCCATCCCTTCGGCAATGACGGTCTTGCCGTTGCCCGGCGGCCCGTACAGGAACACCGCCTTGTTCGCGTTGACGGCCGGGCCCAGCTGCTCCAGCACCTTCTCGTTCACCACCAGATGTGCGAAGCCCTTGCGCAGCCGCTCGCGGTCCATGTATCCGCGCGACGCCGCCAGCGCGCTCATTTCCGCCACGTACGCCGCTAGCGGCACGGGAGCGGCGCCGATGTACTGGCTGATGGCGAGATACTGGCGCGCGCGATCGCGCCCGGCGTCCGTCAGCGCGTACCGGTAGCCCGCCGACCCCGAACCGGTCGTTCCGCGCACCTCGACCAGCTGCTCTTTCCTCGCACGCTCGACCAGCGGCTCGAGCAGCGGGTACGGCAGCCGGATGCGATCGGCGAGCGCCAGGCCGGTCGCTTCGCCGCCGTAGAGGGTTTTGATCACGAGCTGCTCGATCTGATCGATGGCGAGCCCCGTTTCCTCGATGGTCTTCGGGACGCGCGGCACCGCCGCGGGATTCGGCACATCGAACAGCGTGGGCGTCGCCGACATTGCAGGGGTGGCCGTCATTTGTCCGCCATTGGCCCGAAGACTTCGAGGAACTTGATGACCGCCGATCCGATCGTCACGATCCAGATCGCGGGGAAAATGCAGAACACCAGCGGGAAGACCATCTTCACGCCGATTTTCGCCGCCGCTTCCTCGGCGCGCTGCCGGCGTTTCGTGCGCACGGTTTCCGAATGAACGCGGAGCGACTGGGCGACGCTCGTGCCGAACTTGTCGGTCTGCACCAGCATGGCGACGAGCGAGGCGATGTCGTCCACGCCGGTCCGATCGGCGAGGTTCTTGAGCGCTTCCGAACGGGCCTTGCCGGCCCGAAGTTCGAGATTGATCAACCGGAGCTCCTCGGACAGTTCGGGATGGGCGAACGGCAGCTCATCGCCGACGCGCTGAATCGCCTGATCGAGGCCAAGCCCGGCTTCGACGCTGACCACGAGCAGGTCGAGCGCGTCCGGCAGTCCGAGCCGGATGCGATGCTGCCGCCGTCTGGCCATGCGGCCCAGCGCCATGCTGGGCAGGAGGTAGCCGAGACCGCAGGCGCCGACCGCCAGCAGGAAGCTCGGCCGCATCAGAATCGGCGTCGCCAGCAGGACGAAGCACACCAGCGCGCACCCCGCGCGGATACCGAAAAACACCGCCACCGCTTCGTGGCTGCGGTAGCCGGCGTTCACAAGCTTCCGCTGCAGCTTCCCCATTTCCGAGACCGAGTGCGGCACCGCGTGGCCCAACCGCTTGATGGTGTCCATGACGCGGTCGTACGTGGGGTTCTCGGCAGCCGCCTTCGCCCGGGGACCGGCGACCTCGCCGAGTCGGCGTTCGATGGTGGCCGCCCGGCCAGGCGAAAACGCCAGGACGGCTGCGGCCACCAGCAGTGAGATGAAGATGAAGCCGAGTACGGGAAGCAGCATCATCGGCCTATACCTCGATCTTGATGACCTTGCGAATCCAGAAATACCCGACGGTCTGCATGACCATCGCGCCAATCAGCATCATCTGACCCGCGCGCTCGTGAAACAGCGGCGCCATGTGCTCGGGGTTCATCAGCGACAGCGCCACAGCGAGACAGGCCGGCAGGCCCAGCAGAACGTAGCCGGTGAAACGGCCGTGCGCGGTGTGCACGCGGATCTGCCGGTGAATCTTGAAGCGCTCCCGGACGACGTGCGCGAGGTTGTCGAGAACCTCCGACAGGTTGCCGCCGGTATCGCGTTGGATCAGCACCGCGGTCACGAAAAACCGGACGTCCAGCAGCGGAATGCGCTCCGGCATCGCGTTGAGCGCATCGCGCAGCGGCAGGCCGTAGTTCTGTTGATCGAAGGTGAACTTGAACTCGGGACCCACGGGATCCGAAAGCTCGTCTGCCACCATCCCCATCGCCGTCTGAAAGGCATGACCGGCTCGAATCGCCCGCGAGAGCAGATCGAGCGCCTCGGGAAACTGCTCTTCGAACCTCTTGATGCGGACCGTGCGGCGGTGCACCAGCCAGGCGAACGGTGCTGCAGACGCCACAAGGGCCGCGAGCGGCGCGGCGAACTGCTGGCGCACGAGCAGCAGAGTCAGACCGCCGGCGACTGCGGCGCAGCCAACGGCTGTCAAGATGATCGCGCTCGGCGTGGCCTTGCTGCCGGCCTGCTGGATCAGGCGCGCGAGCCACGAGCCCGCGCGCGTTCCGGTGACGATGCGATCGACCCCGGGCATCGGCCCGTGGCTCTCGCGCTTCACAACGGTGCGCTCCGCCTCGGTCGGGGCCGGACCGAACGCCCCCCTCGATACCTCCTGCAGCCGCCGCTCGAGCTGGCGGCTCGCCATCATGCCCGGCAGGTACGTGACGGCCGCGTACCCGCCGACGATCACGCCAACCACCAGGATGAAGGCCAGCACCGGCAGGAACATCACCGCACCTCCGTGACGCCTTCAAACATGTCGGCGGGCAGATGGATGCCCGACGCTTTCAGGCGCTCGCAGACCTTCGGGCGGACGCCGGTGGCCCGGAAGCGTCCGATCACCTTGCCGTCCTGCGTCACGCCCATTTTTTCGAACAGGAAGATCTCCTGCATGGTGATGACGTCGCCTTCCATGCCCGTGATCTCGGAGATGCTCGTCACCTTGCGCGAGCCGTCGCTGAGGCGCGTCTGCTGTATGACCAGCTGGATCGCCGACGAGATCTGCTGCCGCATCGCGCGCTCCGGGACATTGGTCGCGCCCATTGCGATCATCGTCTCGATGCGCGTCAGCGCATCGCGCGGCGTATTCGCGTGGACCGTCGTCAGCGATCCGTCGTGGCCGGTGTTCATCGCCTGCAGCATGTCGAGCGCTTCTTCCCCGCGCACCTCGCCGACGACGATGCGATCGGGCCGCATGCGCAGCGCGTTGATCATGAGCTGCCGCTGGCGAATCGCGCCCTTGCCTTCGACGTTCGGCGGCCGCGTCTCCAGGCGGACGACATGTTCCTGATTGAGCTGCAGCTCGGCCGCGTCCTCGATCGTGACGATGCGCTCGCACTCGGAAATGAAGCTCGAAAGGACGTTGAGCAGCGTCGTCTTGCCGGCGCCGGTGCCGCCGCTAATCAGGCAGTTGAGTCTCGCGCGTACCCCATGCGAGAGGAAGTCGAGCATCGGCCGTGTCAGCGCGCGCAGCGTCACCAGGTCGTCCGCCTTCAGGCGCTCGGCCGGAAAGCGGCGGATCGACATGAGCGGCCCGTCGACCGCCAGCGGCGGAATGATCGCGTGGACGCGCGAGCCGTCGGGCAGCCGCGCATCCACCATCGGCGAGCTGTCGTCCACCCGGCGGCCGACGCCGCTGACAATGCGGTCGATGACCCGCATCAGATGACGGTCGTCCTGAAACGTCGTGGTCACGCGCTCGAGCTGGCCGTGGCGTTCCACGAACACTTGCTGGTAGGTGTTGACCAGAATGTCGCTGATCGACGGATCCCGCAGGAGCGGCTCGAGCGGCCCGAGTCCAAAGACGTCGTCCAGCAGCTCGACGAACAACCCCTCGCGCTCGCCGAGACTGAGCGGCGTGGCTTCCTCCGCAAGCAGCTCGGTGAGCAGGGTGCGGATCTCGCTTTCGGCGCGCGCGCGATCGGCCTGCGCCAGCGCTTCGAGATTCAACCGGTTCAGCAGCTTGCGATGGACGTTCCCCTTGAGCTGCAGGTATTCCTGGCGCGGCGGCTCCGGCTTCGGCGCCTGCGTGCGCGGCGGGACGGCGGGAATCGTGTCAGTGACGGGGTTCATGCCTTTACCAGATGGACGCGAGCCGCTCGAGTCCGAGGCGCGCCCGCTTCATGGGCTGCGTCAGCTCGGGGCCCGCCGCCGGATCGATGATGCGTCGGGTGAAGGAATCGAACTGCGACGCGATGTCCGAATTGCCGGTCAGCGCGAGCGGGACACCGGAGTTGAGCGCGGTCGAAACCGTCTTGTAGTCGCTGGGGAAGGTGTGGTGAATCGGATGGCCCAGCGCGCCTTCGATCTGCTTCGGCGGAATCGGGTAGGGCTCGGCCGCGCGGTTGAGCAGCACGCGAACGCGTTCACCGCACGCACCGAGTTGACGAACGCGATCGAGCAGACGCTGGGCGTTGCGCACCGACGGCACGTCAGGATTCGCCACGAGAAACATCATGTCGGCCGTGTACAGCGCCGCGACCGTGCACGAGTTGATCTGGCTGCCCGCGTCCACCAGGATGTATTCGTACTGCCGCGCCAGCAGGCGGAACAGCTCCTCGATCGCGCCGCCGTCGGCGGCGCCAGGCCGGTCGAACTGATCCGATCCGGCGAGAATCTCGAGGCCGGATTTGTGTTTCACGACCAGCTCGCGCAGGAACTCGCGATCCAGGCGATGAAGGTTGTCGATGGCGTCGAGGAGGCTGTATCGCGGCCTGACGCCGAGAAAGAGCGCCACTTCGCCGAGCCCCGGCTTCAGATCGACGATGACCGTCGATCGTTTGCTCAAGCGCGACAGCTCGACCCCACAGTTGACTGACAGCGTGGTCGTGCCCGCCCCGCCCTTGGCGCCGAAAAAGACCAGCGTCGTCGCCGCCGGCCGCGCGCCGTGAGTCGTCTCGCGCCGTGCGGCCGTCCGGCGTACGGCGCCGTGAAACGTTTCTTCCGACGGCGGCCAGGGGAAGAACTCGTTGGCGCCGGCGCGCATCGCCTGCAGAATGAGATCGGGATCCGCCGTCAGCGCGATGGCGAAAATGCCGGCGCCGGCTGCTCCGGCGCGCAGCCGCTCGATCGTCGACATCGCCGACGATGCGTCGCCGCGCGTATCGACGATCACCAGATCGGGAGTGGCCGTCTCACGGCCGACGCGGTCGTCGATGATGCTGACCGGAATGGCGCTCGATCGCAGCAGACGGCCGATGTGCTTCTTGAACTCCTCGTCTTCCGTGATAACCAGCCCAACGAGTTGCGCCATGGATAACCTTGCCGACTGCGGTCGGCGTTACTGAACGAGTCGAATGACACGCGGAAACGCGCCGGCCGGAGCAGGGCCGGCGTTGCCGTCGAACAGGCCGCTGACCGGCGTGATGCGCCCGACGACCTGGTTGCCCTGCATGGGCTCGATGAAGAACCCGATGAAGTTCGTGAATTGCAGGTCGATGTTCTTGCCGTGCGCCGGGCCGTTGGCGAACACGACCGGGTCGTAGACGGGGATCACGACGACGCGCGGGCTCTTGCTGCCGTAGGCGCTGCCCGTGACGCACTTGCAGTCGTCGTCCCACTGGGCACCCGGATCGAGGTCAACGAGATCGTTGACGCCTTGAGCGGTCGGCCCGACCATGTTGCCGGTTTCCGGCGGCGGTGTTGCGCCGAGCGCCATCACCGCCGAGTTGCAGGTCGCGATGTTGTCGCGGTAATCGCTCGCGCCGACGCTGCCAGGCAGGTCCCACGGGTTATAGAAGCTGGCCGTCACTTTCGTCGTGTTGTTCGCCTTGAGCACGATCTGGAATCCCCGATCGCGCTCCGCGTCGTAGCCGGTGTAGTTCTCCTCATCCTCGGGCCCAATGTAGACGTCCGGATTGGCCAGGGGCTTGCCTTTGTTGTCCTCGAGATCGAATGTGTCGTCCGGATCCCACTCACCATCCTGGTTCTCGTCCCATCTGTCGGGAATCGTGAACGGCTTGACACAGGTCGCCGCATTGGCGGGCGACGCTTCAGCGGTAGCCGATGCACCAAGGCTCACCGTGTCGATCCCGAATATCCGTCCGAGCAGGGTCGGGATGGCGTTGTCTCTGGCGCCGGCGCGATAGACGCTCACCGCGACGCGGGTGGGTTGTCCCGCCGGATCGTTTGGAAACGTGACGTCTGCAGGCGTGACCGAGACCTGCGCGCCCATCACATCGTTGACCAGGGCCGCGCTCAGAGCGCTCTGGACCGCCGGGCCGGTGCTCGAGCGATCGTCGAAGTCGTTGTAATACAGGGCGACCGCGCCGGAGAGCGCTCCGGCGTCGGCGGCGTTCTGCGCCTGCGATTTCGCCGTCATGAACATGCCGACGTCAACGGCAAGCGTCGTCGCCGTCATGAAAGCCATGAAGCCGATACTGACGAATACGAGCGAGACGCCGCGTTCGCTGCGTCGAAGATGACGGAAGCGGTTGCGCATTTTCATGACCCCCTGCGCTACTGCTGCGCCTGTTGCGGCTTCTGCTTCTTCGAGACTTCGAGGTCGTAGAGAGCCTGCGCCGCCTTGAGCTTCTCTTCGGCCTCTTTCACCGACTTGTTGCGCCTGGCCTCCGCCTCCGTCAGGGCTTTCTGCCACCTCTGTTCGAGATCGGCCCGGCGTTTAGCCTCCGCCGCCGCGATACGAGCGGCTTCCGCGTCGATCTTGGCCTGCTCGCGCGCCCGCTTCGCCTGGAGCTCGCCCTCCTTCGTCTGGTTGCGGCGATCGATTGCCGCCTGTCGCGCCGCCGCAGTGGCTGCCGCGGCGCGCGCAAGCTCTTCCTGCTTGTGAGCCCGCTCCAGCACTTTCTTTTCTTGCGGCGTCAGCGGGCGGATGGCCGGATTTGCCGGCGTCGTCGCGGGCGCCGGTGCGGCGTCCGCGTTAATCACCGGCCGGGACATCGGCGTCAGCGCCGATACGGCAGCCGCGGCGCTTCGGGCATCAGGAGCTGCGGGCGCCCGTGGCGTCGCGGGCGCCGCGACGACGGCGGTCTGCGCTGGCGCCTGTGCGGGCGTGGCCGCTGATGACTGATTGGGCCCCGCCGGACGCGGCGTCCCCGGGTCTGCGCTTCGGCTGGCGCCATTGGGCTGGAACGCCGGCGCGGGCTGCTCGTACAACTGTCTGTTCGGCAGCGCCGGCAGATTGCGTTCGGGTGTGTACGGGAGCCTCGATGTCACGCCCGCCGAATTGTTCGGAAGAATCTCGGGCGTGATCATGACGACGAGCTCGGTCTGGTCCTTCTGCGCGCCTTTGCTTCGGAAGAGCATTCCCAGAATCGGGATGTCGCCGATACCCGGGATCTTGCGCATCGTCGAGTTCACGGTGTTGTTCATGAGGCCGGCGATGGCAAACGTCTGTCCGCTCTCCAGCTCGAGCTCGGTTTCGGTCCGCCGCGTGCTCAGCGCCGGAATGCGGAATCCGTTCAGGACGACCGCGTTCGTGAAGTCGAGCGTGCTGACTTCGGGCCGCACTTTCAGGTGCACGCGATTGCCGGTGACGACCGGCAGGAAGTTCAGACGTACACCGAACTCCTTGTACTGCACGCTGATCGAGAGCGTGCCGCCGGAACCCTGCGCGACCGGGATCGGAATCTCGCCGCCCGCCAGAAAGCTCGCTTCCTTGCCGCTTTCGGCGACGAGGTTCGGCTCCGCGAGGCTCTGAAACAGACCCTTGGTCTGCAGCGCTTTGATCACCGTGCCAAGCCCCTCTTTGGTGTTGAAGAGAAACAGATTCAGGTAGTCGGCGAACACGAGGCCGCCGTTCTTGGAGTCGAAGTCAGGGGCGGAGAACTGCTGCGTCGCCGACCGGCCGATGTAGTCCTTGTAGCCGTCGGCTCCGGTGAAGAATGATGCGCCAAGCTCGGTCATCGCGCTGCGGCTCACTTCGGCGAAGCGCACCCGCAGGAGCACCTGATTGCTCGCGCCGCCGTCGCGGATCTGCAGCAGCGTGACGACCTCTTCCTTCTTTTCCACGTAGCCGGCTGCCACATTAACCGCCCGTTCGATGACGTCCTTGCTCGACACCAGCCCCGACAGTACGACGGCGCGGCCGTTGCTCTGCACCTCGATCGCCTCGCCGGGAAACAGCTCTTTGACCTGTGCGGTCAGCTGCGCGAGATCGCGCTGCACCGACACTTCGTACCGGCGGATGCCGCCGGATCGATCCCAGACGAGCATCGAGATCGTCCCGGGCAGCTTTCCGTTGATCAGCAGCTGACTGGGCCCGGTAACCATCGCGTCCGCGATGTCGGCACTCGTCAGCGACACGCGCGCGATGGGCCTGCTGACATCGACGAGTGTGGAGCGCCCGACCAGCAGCCGCACGGCCTGAGTGTCCGCGTCAGGCGCATCCGCTGATGCGCTCACGACCGACGACACGGGCAGGAGCGGCGTTTGCGCGCGCACCGTGGTTGCGCCGAAGACGGCAACGATCAGGATGAAGAGACGAATGGTCCGCATGGCTACTCCTGCTCCTGTCTCACCACTTCGTGGGCGCGCTTGTCTCCGCGAATGATCTCCACTGTGGGCAGCGAAGGCGGCGCGGGCGTCGACCTCGGAGCCGACGCGAAGCGCGCCGACGCCTTCGGCGTTGACGCCGTCAGACCCAGCAGCACCGCCGGTTTGATCCCTTTGGTCATCGGTGTCTCCTGGTCCAGCGGATTGCGCAGCGCGAGCTGAATCTTGCCTTCGGTGCTCGCCAGCGTCAGACGCTCGGCCTGCTCCGGATCGACCAGCAGCGTGACGACGCTGACCGGAACCGGCTTGTCCTTGTCGGAATTGCGATCGATCTTCGTGCCGGCGGCCAGCACCTGCACATTCGTGAGAATCACCTTCGACGTCACGTCCGCCTGATTTTGCGTGGCGCTCACGGTGGCGACGACGTCGACGCGTGTGCCCGGCAGGACGTAGCCGGCCACGCCAATCACCTCGTTGACCTTGACCGACACGGCCCTGAGCCCGGGCGGAATGGCCGGCGGCAGCCCCGCGCCGGCTTCCTTCGACGCCAGCTTCATCTGCAGGAAGGGCTCGTTCTGAATCATCGGCATGATCAGGCCGCGGCCGATGACCTCTTTCGGATCGCCGATCGCGGTGGACGGGGCGGCGCTGGCCGGCCAGTCGATGATCCGGACGTCGTCGCGCGTGATCTCTGCTCCAACTTCGAGGTCCGCGGCGGCGACGACAACCGGCTTGGTCGGGATGGTTGTCGTCCGCGCGGGCAGGTTCTGCACGTAGTTGTAGGTCGCGAACGCGAACACGCCACCGGCGCTGATGGCGAGGGCGAGCACGATGAACACGCGAATCCGAGTCATGATGAGGTCCCCTAATACTGCGTTTCATTCCGCATCGCGGCCGATGCGTTAAGCGTGAATGGCTCGCCGGTCAACGATCCTTGCGTGATGAGCTGTGCGACCGGCTGCAGCACCACGAATTCGAATGGATAGCTCACCGTCACCTGCGAGCCGGTGGCGGTGGCGCCGCCGCCGATCGGAATCGGCACTTCTGCCACGGCCACGGTCGCGCCACTCGAGTTCGCGAGCGCGCCCGATTGCAGATAGGCGAGCGCCCGCGCCTCCCGAGCGCCCCCGGGGGCATTCGGCAGACCGG
>ORJL011158394.1_pt1 | contig 14032 bp, 11 predicted proteins | sample 1779941 | NCBI WGS metagenome assembly ORJL01 (sample SAMEA104232317, study PRJEB22302) | groundwater metagenome | biome: forest; feature: aquifer; material: groundwater | place: USA | collected 2011-08-07 | depth 5.8 m
GCCGCCGTAAAACGTTTGGGAATATCTCCAGATAAGGTAGTCGTTAATTTGGAACGTTATGGTAATATGTCGGCAGCTTCTATCCCGGTTGCTTTGGATGAAGCAGCTAGGGCAGGGAGAATTGCCTGTGGTGATGTGTTGGTTATGGTAGGTTTTGGGGCTGGTTTAACCTGGGGTGCGGCCGTCTTGAAATGGTCAAAGAGAGGAGCGCTGGAATGATTAATACTAAGATTTGTGATCTCTTAGGGATTGAATATCCAATTTTTCAAGGCGGGATGGCTTGGGTAGCCACTGGCGAATTAGCGGCGGCAGTATCAGTAGGTGGAGGATTGGGAATTATCGCTGCAGGTCAAGCACCAGCAGATTGGTTGCTTCGCGAAATTCATAAGGTTAAAGCAGTAACTCAGAAACCTTATGGAGTTAACGTTATGTTGTTATCGCCCTATGTTGAGGAAATCATGGATGTGATCATCAAGGAACGGGTACCAGTGATCACAACGGGGGCCGGAAATCCGGGCAAATACATACCTAAGTTAAAGGAAGTCGGAACGAAAGTAATTCCAGTCGTGGCATCAGTTGCTCTTGCTAGGCGTTTGGAAAAAGCCGGAGTTGATGCCCTAATTGCCGAGGGAATGGAGTCTGGAGGGCACGTTGGAGAAATTGGAACATTACCTTTAGTACCACAAGTGGTTGATGCTGTAAAGATACCAGTGATTGCTGCTGGAGGAATTATCGATGGGCGTGGTCTCATAGCTGCTCTTTCTTTAGGTGCCGTAGGAGTACAAATGGGTACACGTTTTATGTGTGCCTCCGAATGTACGATTCCCTTGATAGTTAAAGAGGCTATAATTAAGGCTAAGGATCGCGACACTGTGGTTACTGGTTATACTACAGGGCATCCCGTTCGCTGTTTAGATAATCGTTTTACACGTGAACTTTCCCGTCTTGAACGAGAAGGAGCAGGGGTGGCTGAATTGGAAAAGCTAGGTGAAGGCAAATTACGCTTAGCGATGGTGGAAGGTGACATTGCCAATGGATCTGTTATGGCGGGTCAGATTGCTGGTGCAGTTCGTCGTATAGAGCCAGCAGCGGATATTTTAAGAGATATAACGAAATCAGCAGAATTAGAATGGGTTAAATTATCTGCTTATTTTCAGAGTAGATGATCTTTAGGTAAATCACTATGGTGCCTTCGGCCGTTAGTGATCCTACGTCGATTATGTTCGATACTAAGGTTCCTTCAAGGGAGGATTAAATAAGATGGGTAAATTAGCATTTGTATTTCCTGGTCAGGGTTCTCAAAGTGTAGGGATGGGGAAGGAACTTTTTGAAACAAAGGGTGGAAAAGAAGTTTATACTACAGGATTGAAAGTTTTAGGTAAGGATTTTCTAAGGATTTTGGAAACTGGTCCGGAGGAAGACCTTCAACTTACCTCTAATACACAACCGGCAATTTTACTAGTTAGTATCGCAGCATGGTGCCAATTGCAGGCTGTTGGGCTTGAGGCGGATTATCATGCCGGACATAGTTTAGGGGAGTATTCAGCCCATGTCGCCGCGGGAAGTCTTACCCTTGAAGAGGCCCTTCGGGTTGTGCGTCGTCGGGGAGAACTTATGCATGTAGCGGTACCCAATGGTAAGGGAAGTATGGCTGCGATCTTGGGCTTAGACTCTGCTAAGGTCGAGGAAGCCTGTAAGCGTGCTCAAGAGAGTGGTCAAGTCGGTCCGGCGAACTATAACTGTCCTGGACAAGTCGTTATTTCCGGCGAAACACAGGCTGTAGCAAAAGCCATGGAATGGTCTAAAGAGCTTGGTGCTAAGCGTGCTATTCCTTTGCCTGTTAGTGGGCCTTTCCACTCAGTTTTAATGAGGGGTGTTGCCCTAGAGTTACAGCAAGTCTTGGAAGGAGTGAACTGGAGTATACCCCGTTGTCCAGTACTTGCTAATATTGATGCTCGAGAAGTCATAGATACACAACGGACGATCGAAACCTTAGTGCAACAAGTGAGTGGGGCGGTACTATGGGAACAATCGATTCGTTATTTAATAGATCAAGGTGTAGATACCTTTGTTGAATGTGGTCCAGGTAAAGTATTAACCGGATTGATTAAGAAAATAGCACCAGAGGCCAGTTTACTGCAGGTTGGGGATTGGGTCTCTTTGCAAAAGTCACTTGCATATTTAAAGGAGAGTCGATAAAATGATGCTTAACGGAAGCGTAGCTATTATCACGGGTGCTGGGCGTGGGATTGGTAGAGCTATTGCTTTAGAATTAGCGGTTGCTGGTGCTATAGTAGTTGTTAATTTTGCCAGCAATTCAGTTAAAGCAGAAGAAACAATTAAACAGATTACCGCAGCAGGCGGAAAAGGAATGACTATTCAGGCAGATGTTAGTCAAGCAGCAGAGGTTGATAAACTCGTTCGAACGACGATAGAGGCATACGGGAAAATTGATATTTTGGTAAATAACGCTGGTATTGCCCGGGATAATCTACTATTGCGAATGAAGGAAGCAGATTGGGACACGGTCTTGGATATTAATCTTAAAAGCGTTTTTCTATGTACTAAAGCGGTATGCAAAGGAATGTTAAAACAACGTTCTGGGGTGATCGTTAATATCTCGTCAGTGGTTGGAATATCCGGAAATGCGGGACAAGGTAATTATGCAGCTGCGAAAGCGGGAATTTTTGGGTTTACTAAATCAATGGCTAAGGAGTTAGCACCGAGAGGAATTCGGGTTAATGCAGTAGCTCCGGGGTATATTTCCACCGATATGACGGCAATATTACCAGAAGAGGTAAAAGATGAAATAATAAAGGGAATTCCACTTGGGCATATTGGTTCTGCTGAAGAAGTAGCTAAAGCGGTTCTTTTTCTGGCCTCTCCAGCGGCATCTTATGTAACCGGACAGACTTTGTCTGTTGATGGAGGCATGGCGATGTAATTTTATAAAATATAACTATTCGTGAGAGGAGGTGAAGTTACAGCATGGCAGTGTTTGAAAAAGTAAAGTCCATCGTCGTCGATCAACTTGGGGTGGATGAAGCAGATGTAACCTTAGAGACATCTTTTGAAGAGTTAAATGCCGATTCATTGGATATCGTCGAACTAATTATGGCTTTAGAAGAGGAATTCGACTTGGATATTCCGGATGAGGAAGCTGAGAAAATCAGAACTGTTGGTGATGCAGTAAACTATATTAAGGAAAACAAGTAGTCCTTTATCCCGTAAGGTCCCGTAGTGTTCTGCGGGGCTTTCTTTTAAGAACTTAACTAGCTTTCTTCGCAGTAAAAGCGAGAGCGTGTGAATATATAATGCACAATGCACAATGCACAATGCACAATGCATAATTATAAATTGCTCTGTTCAGTTCTTGATTATGAATTGATAAAAGTGAATTATGAATTAGTTTAAGTGCACAATACTCAATTATGAATTTGTTCGTGCTTAATTATGAATTATGAATTATGAATTATGAATTATGAATTGGTTAACCCGTTAGGAGGAAAAACTGTGAAAATACCCGAACTCCATATTGCGGATTTAGTGGCTAAAATCCCTGTAATTCAAGGTGGGATGGCTGTAAAAGTATCAATGGCTCCCTTAGCGGCGGCAGTAGCTGAAGAGGGGGGAATTGGAATTATTGCGGGGAGTGGAATAACCGTTGAAGAATTGAGAGCGGAGATTCGAAAAGCACGGCAACTTACTAGAGGGATTATCGGGGTTAATATTATGTTTGCAGTTAGAGAATTTGCGCAATTGGTTCGAGCTGCTTTTGAAGAGAAAATCGATCTTTTGGTTTCGGGAGCTGGATTTTCCAGGGATATGTTTTCTTGGGGCAAGGAAACGAATACGCCGGTCGTGCCCATCGTCTCTACAGCTAAATTAGCCAAGCTTTCGGAAAAATTGGGTGCCGCAGCGGTTATTGTCGAGGGAACCGAGGCTGGTGGGCATTTAGGTACAGACCGACCCATGCGGGAGATTTTGCCTGAGGTTAAAGAGGCAGTAAATATTCCTGTGATTGGGGCTGGAGGAGTCATTGATGGCCGAGATGTGGCAGAGGTTTTAAAATTGGGGGCTGATGGTGTTCAAATGGGAACGCGGTTTGCGCTAAGTGAAGAATGTAGTGCAGCACCGGCTTTTAAACAGTATTTATTGAACGCTAAAGAGGAGGACATCGTCCTTGTTCATAGTCCTGTAGGACTACCCGGGCGGGGAATTCGTAATCCATTTACCCGTGCTGTAGAGGAAAACGGTGACGTCAAATCTTCACATTGTATTCGGTGTCTTAAACAATGTGAAGGGAATTTCTGCGTCTTTTCTCGTTTACTTCTTGCCCAACAAGGCGATGTGTATAATGGTTTAATCTTTTCAGGAGCTAAGTTTTTTAAGGTGAAGGAAATCCTCTCCGTTCATCAGATTTTTGAAAATATTAAAATGGGGATACTCCAGTCTTAAAAGGGAGAGGGGTTCGTTTAATGAAAAAGCGTGCAGTTATTACAGGTATGGGAGTTCTTTCTCCCGTGGGAAATGATTTAAGTGAGTTTTGGAATAATCTTATCGGGGGAAAAGCCGGAATTGATTTTGTAACTCGCTTTGATGTTAGCACTTTACCAACAAAAGTTGCAGGTGAGATCAAGAATTTTGAAGCCACTGAATGGATTGAGAAAAAAGAAAGTCGTCGAATGGATAGGTTTGTTCAATTAGCAATTGCTGCAGGTAAAAAGGCTGTTAAGGACGCTAATCTTAATCTTGACCAAATCGATAAAGAACGAGCTGGTGTAGTCCTTGGTTGTGGAATTGGTGGGGTAATTACGTTTGAGGAACAAAAAGAAGTTATGATGAATAAGGGCCCTAGCAGAGTTAGCCCGTTCTTTGTGCCTATGCTCATTAGTAATATGGCTGCAGGACATCTATCCATTACCTTTGGCTTGCAGGGACCGAGTCTAACTGTAGTGACTGCCTGTGCTTCTGCGACTAATGCTATTGGTGAAGCTCTACGAATGATTCAAAGTGGAGAAGTTGATGTTGTTTTATGTGGCGGGACAGAGGCACCTTTAACAGAATTGGCGTTCGCTGGGTTTTGTTCGATGAAAGCTATGTCAACTGAGAAAGAAGATCCCTCTCAGGCTTGTCGTCCTTTTGACCAACGGCGGAGTGGTTTCGTTATGGGTGAAGGGGCTGGGATTTTAGTTTTAGAGTCTCTAGAACATGCGACAGCCCGTGGAGCACATATTCGTGCAGAACTTGTCGGTTATGGTAGTTCCGCAGATGCTTATCATATAACTACGCCTGCTCCTAGGGGAGTAGGTGCAATTAAGGCGATGCGCAAAGCACTAACAGACGCTGGTCTTACTCCGGAAGATGTTACTTATATTAATGCCCATGGGACAGGAACTGGTGCTAATGATGCTACCGAAACAGCAGCGATTAAAACTGTCTTTGGCGAAGCGGCTCAGAGAGTTTCTATAAGTTCAACTAAATCGATGACGGGTCACCTTATGGGTGCAGCCGGAGCGATAGAAGCAATTATTTGTACTTTAGCCATTGAACGGGGTGTTATACCACCTACGATTAATTATGGTGAACCTGATCCTGAATGTGATTTGGATTATGTACCTAACGTTGCTCGTGAACAAGAAGTAAAGGTAGCTTTATCGAATACCTTCGGTTTTGGCGGACATAATGCTACAATAATTATCCGAAATTTCGTTTAAGAATAAGGGAGTAAAAACCGTAGTGATGAAACATCGCCGTAGAAGTACAGTCAATTTGAATAAAGGATATTCAGAGGATAAGAGAAATATAATTTCATCTTCTGTCAAGAAAAGAGAAGTTGGTTTCCGTCTTGCTGAGCGCTTAGAATTAGCTGGAGCGCCCAGTAAACTGTTGACTATTGCGTTAACTCATCCCTCTTACTTATTCGAAAACCCTCAACCAGGACGAGAGAACAATCAGCGTTTGGAGTTTCTTGGAGATGCGATCCTTGATTTTATCGTTGCTGAGTATTTATATTTAAACTACCCTGATCGTCCTGAAGGGGAACTTACCAAGATGCGGGCGGCAGTTGTTAATGAAACGACCTTGGCGAGTAAAGCACAAGAAATAGAATTAGGGTATGAACTTTTACTTGGACGTGGTGAACAGGTATCGGGGGGAAGGGAAAGACCTTCCATTCTTGCTGATGCCTGGGAAGCGGTCATTGGAGCCATATACCTTCAATATGGTTTGGAAGTAGCGAGACGGGTTGTTCTTGAGATGTTAAAACCTGCTATTGAAGAAGTAGCAAAAGGGAACTACGGTGATTATAAAACGATGTTACAGGAGAAGGCTCAACGCCAAGAGAGTGAAGTGAATTATCGCATCCTTTCGGAAGAGGGGCCGGACCATAGTAAGCTCTTTACGGCAGGAGTTTTTCTGAACGGAAAGCTAATGGCAAAAGGTAGCGGACGTACGAAAAAGGAAGCAGAACAACTTGCTGCCAGAGAAGTCTTGGAGGGCTGGGGGAGGGAGAACGATGGCTAAGGCCAAGGATCTCCCTGTTTTTTTGAAAGCTATAACTATTCAAGGGTTTAAGTCGTTTGCAGATCGTGTCAAATTAGAATTGGGATTAGGTTTGAGTGTGATCGTCGGACCTAATGGAAGCGGTAAAAGTAATGTGGCTGATGCTGTTCGCTGGGTGTTGGGAGAACAAAGTGTCAAGAGTTTGCGTGGAACAAAAATGGAAGACTTTATTTTCTTAGGGACAACGCACCGACGTCCAGTAGGTATGGCCGAAGTCACCTTAGTCTTTGATAATTCAACAGGGATTTTTCCTTTGGAATTTCAGGAAGTGACTATTACTCGTCGGATGTATCGAAATGGTGAAGGGCAGTTTTTCATTAATCGTGCAACCTGCCGACTCAGGGACATTCAAGAGCTTTTCATGGATACTGGCGCTGGAAAAGAAGGCTTCTCGATTATCGGACAGGGACGTGTTGATGAGATACTGAACTCAAAATCAGAAGAAAGACGGTTCATTATTGAAGAGGCTGCCGGAATTACGAAATTTCGAGCTCGTAAGAGAGAAACCATCAAACGTTTAGAGGATACCGGACAAAATTTATTGCGTGTTGAAGATATTCTACAAGAAATTGATACCCAACTTGATCCTTTAGCTACACAGTCTCAAATTGCCAAACAAAGTCTTGAACTTGGAGCTGAAAGACAGCGTTTAGAAGTTCAACTGGTTGTTCGGGACTTAGCAGGAGTGAAAGAGAAACTCTCGAGTGCAGAGCAAGATTCAGATGAATTAAAAACCGGATTAGTCACGGTCATGGCTGAATTAGCTAACACAGAAAGTAAATACCTCCAGGATAAGCTTGATTTAAACCAATTTGAGCAAAAATTTCAGCAACAACAAAATGAGGCCTATCAGACCGAACAAACGATTAATGCTCTAGCGCATGATCTTAATCTTCGTCAAGAGCGTCAAAGACATCAAAACGAGAGAATTAAGGGGTTGGGGCAGGAGATTAGCGACGAAAACCAGAGGCTTACGGGTTTAACCAAGCGGATAAAAGCCCTTGAGGATAAACAGGTTATACTTAAACATACCCTGAATGAGGCTAAGCATAAGTTAGTTGAAGATGAGCAAAAGCTAAGATCTGCTCGCGAAGCTAAGGGAACGGAACATCTAGAGCACCTAAAAGTAGAGCTTTTCGAAATACTCTCTGAAAAAGCTAATTGTTCTAATGAAGTTAAGAGTATCCGGCAGTCGATCTCTAATTTAGATTACCAACTAAATCTAATAAATCGGGAAAGCAGCCAAATTGAGCTAGGCCTTGAGACAAATAAAAAGCTCCTTGATACTCAGACCCATGAACTATATGATTTCGAAAAGCAAGAAAGAATTAGGCGAGAAGAAGAAGCCAATCTTCAGATTGAACTAAATAAACTAGAAAAATTGTCACAGGAAAAAACTCTTGAGTTAACTAGTTTTTCCAGAAAAGCTGATATGCTAGGAGCCAAGTGGCAAGCCTTGCGGACACTGGAAGACTCTTTGGAAGGCTATCAGCGGGGTGTCAGGGAAATTATGCTGGCCAAAAAACAGGGTGTACCAGCTTGTGCTTCACTTTGTGGTACCGTCGCTGAGCTTATAGAAGTAGAAGAAAAGTTCGAATTGGCTATTGAAACTTCTTTGGGCGGAGGCCTACAGAATATCATAGTGGACACGACTAATGACGCTAATAGGGCAATTGCATATCTCAAAACTAACCAGTTGGGTAGAGCAACCTTTCTGCCTCTAGATGTTATTCAAGTTAATACGATCAATTTGAGTAAAGAGGTTATTAACGACCCAGGGTTTGTGGGCCTAGCGGTGGATCTTGTAAAGTTTACTAAGGTTTTTCGACCAGCCCTTGGATTTTTATTAGGTAAAATTATTATTGTCAAAGATATGCAAGCAGCTACTAGGGTGGCGAGAACGACCCACTATAAAGTACGCATTGTAACGTTAGAGGGTGATCAAGTTCATCCAGGTGGTTCTTTGACAGGGGGAAGTGTTCAACGTAAAGGCGGAAATCTCTTGGCGCGGTCTCGAGAGATTACTGAATTGCGTGGAGAATTGGACCGACTTGAGGTAACACTCAAGGAGCAGAAGGTTATTTGTCATGATCTTGAGGCCCATAAACTAGATATTATGAACAGACTTGAGAACATAGGTATAGAAAGAAAAGAAATAAGCGAAAAGCTTATGATACTTAAAGTAAGCAATGAGAGCTTGGCAAAGCAAAATAAACGTTGGGAAGAAGAAGTACGTTTAGCTAATCTTCGACGTACAGAGTTAGGCATAGAACAAGCAGAATACGAAGAACAATCTGAGACTACTTCCGCTCGCTTAGAATCTATTGAGCAAAAATCTAGCAAAGCTCGTTTAGAACTTGCCAAGCAAGAACAAGAAGTTAAGGAAAGTGCTGAAGAAATTGAAGCCCAAAGTGAAAGATTAACTGAGACCAAAATTCGAGTTGCCAAATGGGAACAAGAATTTGAACAGTCTGCTGCTTTGTTAGTTCAAGAAAAGTTTACCCGTCGGGAAAACGAAAAATTACTAAACCAAAAAGAAGTGGAACAAAACACGTTGGAGTTGGAGAGTAACAATATAGAACAGGAACTACAGGCACTAACCAAGAATATTATGGAAAGAACTATTGTTCAAGAGGAGAACTTACTGGCTTTAACCTTATTACGTCAGGAACGGGAAAGTCTGATGATTCGTTTAAATGAATCTGAGCAGGTCTCGCAAACCAAGAGACAGGCAGCTCAGTCGTTTGAACAAAAAATACACGCTATCGAATTACGTCTGGCGCGTTGGGAAGTGGAATGGGAGACTGGAACGACACGTTTAGCTGAAGAGTTTTCTTTATCTTGGGATGAAGCGCATTCTTACCTAACCGATTTAGATTATCAATTTCTCCGGCAGAGAATTCAGGAAATTAAACAACAAATGGAAGAACTTGGGCCTATTAATCAAGCGGCCATTGAGGAATATCCTAAAATGTTTCAGAGACGTAATTTTCTAAGTTCGCAACACCAAGATCTTATAGAAGCAAATCAGTCTCTTAGGCATCTAATTGCAGAGTTGAACAAGACGATGAGCCAGCGTTTTCAAGAGGGATTTAATGCAGTTAATGAGGCTTTTAAAGAGGTCTTTAAGGAATTATTCGAAGGTGGAAGAGCTGAGCTCAGGCTTGTTGAACCGGAGGATCTTTTAAACTCAGGAGTCGAGATTATTGCCCAACCCCCTGGAAAAAAGCCCCAGACCTTATCTCTTCTTTCTGGGGGAGAACGAGCGCTTACAGCGATAGCCTTACTTTTTGCTTTATTACGGGTTAAACCAAGCCCGTTTTGCATATTAGATGAAATTGAGGCTTCCTTGGATGATGCTAATGTAGCACGCTTTGCCCAATACCTAAAACGTCTCTGTGATTTAACTCAGTTTGTGGTCATCTCTCATCGTAAAGGAACGATGGAAGCAGCCGATGTTCTCTACGGGATAACCATGGAGGAATCAGGGGTTTCCAAGTTGTTTTCTGTCCGGTTAGATGAGCGGGAGGATGATACTGTTAGCGCCTAGACTAATGCGGAATGCACAATATTGAAATGATTATTTTGCTAAAACCAGATATTAGAGAGACCGAAGCTTTGGATAAACGGATTGAAGATTTAAAAAATGCGCTAAGGAAACTCATCCGGTTTCAGGTGAATAATAACGCCGATTCTGAGGTTTATAATGAGGAGTACAAAAGCATATCAGTAGAACTGGAGGAAGTACGAAAGAAAAGGTTAGAGCATGATAAGGTAAAAACTTGAAGGATGGGTTGAAACAAAGGTTTGACGAAATCCTAGAGACGATAGATAGCAGGGATTCACTGCTTGAAGAATTTGATGAACTAATATTTAATGCGTTGGTTGAGAAGATTGAAGTTTTCTCACCAACGTATTTTGTTTTTGAGTTAAAGAGTGGGATGAGGGTGGAAGGTTGAGGGAAAATATTTGTTGTAATAAAAAAGATTTTGGAAGTTGGTGTAGAATAATATAAGTAGATGAATTTAGTTAATAATCTATAAAGAAAGAATGGTGGTCCTTTTAAGTGAGGAAAACAGTTGTACTTTTTGATGTTGACAGTAAAATTCCAAATTTAGCACTTATGAAGCTTAGCACCTATTACAAACAACAGGGATACGCAGTCATTTTGTCAAAAGATATTGTTAAATGTGATGCAGATCTCTTCTTTGCAAGTGCAATATTTAATAGCCAAAAATCCTCAGAACGTGTTCAATGGCTTAAGTATTTCTACGGCAATAATATAGAAATTGGGGGTTCTGGAGTTGCTTTAAAGAAGCGGCTGTCACCAGAAATTGAAAAATGTTTCCCGGATTATGGATTGTATAATCACGACAAGTATGCAATTGGGTTTCTAACCAGAGGTTGTGACAATAGATGCAAATTTTGTCTTGTACCCGAAAAAGAAGGACCTAAAAGGCTTGTGGCGACGTTTGATGATTTTATGCTAAAGAATCAGCTGAATGTACTTTTGCTGGACGATAATCTGCTGTCGTTTCAGGAAGCAAAGGGCTTTTTGGAGGAGATGGTACAACGGATATATGCTGTAAATTTTAGTCAATCACTTGATATTACTCATTTGAATGAAGAAACTTTCAATCTATTGATGCAGGTAGATTCAAGGAATTCCAAATTTACAAAACGAATGTACTATTTTAGCTGTAACAGTCTTGTTAATGTAGAAAAATTTTATGAAAGAAAAGTTTTATTAAAAGGTTTTGGTAAGGATGCAGTATCTGTTATTATGATGTATGGGTTCAATACACATCTGAGCGAAGAATATGCAATGTTGTTAATGTTTCGAAGAATTGGACTTATACCGTTTATGCAAGAGTATCAACCCATTGCTGGTGTGTCACCTATGATGCCAGAAAAGTATTTTGATTTTGACCTCGATAAAGTTATAGGATTAACCTTTAGAACGAATGGACAAAATGGAGAAAAATATCTCAGATGGCTGAGCAATCATTATTTTAATACGTATGGTAGATATTATCTTCCGCTTATTGAAAAAATCTATCGCTATAATAATAAAAATGCGCTCAATAGGTACTTGAATAAACCAGAAATTTTGACAAACGAGCTATATAAGATGTATAAATAAAAATCTGAAAAAGGAAACTTCGGGTAAGCTATTAAAGTAGGGGCCAGCTTGAGCTACCTTGCTTAACTTTGATTGCCTGGCTTTTTTTGCTTTTCACCTATTTGGTTAATGTTGAGTGGTACAATTGCTACCACTGACTTAGATAGTATTTGGGATTTTATAAGAAAAGGAATGAACGCAAATATGACTGATTTTGTTCGAAGTTATTCCGGCAGGAATTTTACGTCAAAAGATATGGAGCAAATTAAATGGGCAAGACAAACATATCCAGAATTATCTCGTACCGGGTTATGCAAGGTAATCTGCAGTATTATTGATTGGGTAAATGTGGCAGGAAAAGCAAAGGTTGATCCTTGCAGAACGTTTATTGAAATATTAGAAAAGGAAGGAGAACTTGACCTTCCTCCAATTGACACCAAAAAAGGAGCACAAAAACATGAAAAAAAGGCAGCGCCTTTAACAATAAATGATGAAATTATAAATTGTAAATATAGCCAATTGCAGCCGGTCAGGCTCGAGATTGTATGTGCTGGTGAAAACCTAAAACGTTGGAGAGCATACGTTGATAAATATCATATGCTCGGCGACAAGCAGGCATTTGGTGCACGACTACATTATTTTATCATGGTCGGAGATAGGGAAATTGGGTGTTTGCAGTTTTCCGCTTCGGCGTGGGCTCTTAGGGAGAGGGACGACTGGATAGGATGGAACCTCGAAGACAGAAAACAAAGATTGAATCTTATTGTAAATAATAGCAGATTTTTGATTTTCCCGTGGGTAAAGGTTAAATACCTTGCAAGTGCTGTTTTAGCAATGGCCGCAAAGAGGATTCCTGTGGACTGGTTAAAAAGATATTACTATGTACCAGTGATGCTTGAAACTTTTGTTGATCTTGAACATTTTAAAGGTACATGTTACAAAGCAGCAAATTGGGTGCTTCTCGGAGAAACAAAGGGACGTGGCAGGATGGATACAAAAAACGAATACGCACTTTCACAAAAGGCAATTTTTATGTATCCATTACAAAAGAATTTCAGGGAGTGTCTCAAAGGAACATCAACCTATAAAATGAAACCTCTAGTAAAGCAACCCAAAATTTTAAAACGGCAGCACACAGTTGATAAATTGGATGAGTACTATAAAAAAGACGATGCTTTAAGGAAAATGGGCAGAATACGAAATTCAAAAATAAGTGATAGTGAAATAGTTGCATTAAGGGAGCAAGGTTTAACCCTGGATGCAATAATCAGGGAAACCAAGTTAAGTATCAATACTATCAGAAAGATACTTGATGATAATAGAACATTCACCTACTCTAAAGATGAAGAACAATTTAAAGACGGATTGATCAGCTATGAACGCAAAACAGATACTAGAGGAGCTGTTTGTGAAGGGAAGTTTATAAAAAACCTCAATTGTTATATTTCGGATTTTATCGACAATAAAGACACTACTTATACGATTGAAACAAAACACAATTCATACATAAAAAAATATATTGTACAAATCAAAGATGGATGCATCGCTGATTATGGAACAATAAAATATGCAGATGGATCAATATATGAAGGTCAAATCAAAGACGGATATCCTCATGGCATTGGAGTTAGAACAGGCAGATACTATAAAGATGAAGGACAGTTTATAGACGGATTTATTAGCTATGGAACCAGAACAAGTTCTTGTAAAGATGTTTACGAAGGCGAGTTTGCTAAAAATGTTTATAATGGGAAAGGGAAAATCAAATTTGCTAATGGAGAAATCCATGAGGGACATTGGTTAGATGATAAAAGAAATGGAAATGGAAAAGTAATATATCCTAATGGAGAAATATATGATAGTGTTAACTAATACTACAGCGTGATGTCGCCTCTCACCAAAAATGACGGCATAACTCTCACCGCCCAAGTTGTGGAATTGTAGTTGAAGTTAGAAAGTGGTTATGGAAATATCATTTGATGCATTGAAAAATGGAGCAGATGTTGATTTTGTTGCAAAAATAACAGGATTAGATAATAGTAGAATAGAAGAAATCCAGAAAAACATAATGTTAAGTCACGAGTGACAGTTCTGCGGTCTTAACAAACCCGACGGAAACATCTATTCAGGATTGTATCATTAATTTCGGAAATCTTCAGGATAAGCAAAATCTGATTTCCTTTTCCAAACCCGTAAATCACTATTGCTTAGGCAATTAGCGGAATGCCCAATAGTGATTTACCCCACCCAATAGTGATTTACCCCACCCAATAGTGATTTACCCCACCCAATAGTGATTTACCCCACCCAATAGTGATTTACCCCACCCAATAGTGATTTACCCCA
>ORJL010544327.1_pt1 | contig 14027 bp, 7 predicted proteins | sample 1779941 | NCBI WGS metagenome assembly ORJL01 (sample SAMEA104232317, study PRJEB22302) | groundwater metagenome | biome: forest; feature: aquifer; material: groundwater | place: USA | collected 2011-08-07 | depth 5.8 m
CCCCTTATATCCCATAGGTGTTAAGTTAAGCAATGTTTGCATAAAAAGTAGCGCAGGCTTCCAGCCTGCATGAAGCAAAATAAAAGAAAGCTGGCAGGTTGGAAGCCTGCGCTACAGATTTGCACCCTCAGGGCTATATTAATAAGCAGTTAGTGATATTTTTAGAGTCCTTAACTTAACACGTATGCCTTATATCCCCCTTTTCTAAGGGGGAATTAAACGGAATAATTCAAACCCGCAGGGGTGGGTTAAGGATTTGATTTATCTTACACATGCACGCATGTATCGTATTTATCGTAGGGGCAGATTTCAAACCCGCCCCTACACCGTCTACATTTATCCTTGTACCTTACGTGGAAAGCGGATGTGAATAATGAGCGAAATAACCTTAAAAGTTGCAGAGGCCGTAAAAAAGGACGCCGGACGCGGACTGGCGCGGATTGACCCCTCCGATATCGAAAAATTAAACGCCACCATCGGGGACATCGTTGAGGTTGCAGGCAAGAGACGCACCGTCGCCAAGATAATGCCCGCCTTTAAAGAAGAGCGCGGCAAGGGGATTATCCAGATTGACGGCCCGACCCGCGGCAACGCCCAGATCAGCCTCGATGAAAAGATTACGGTAAAGAAAATACCGTGGCAGCCGGCGGACAATATCGTCCTTACCCCCGTCAATTCCGTCAATCTCGAACGGGACAGCAAATACATCGGAAGCCTCCTTGACGGGCTGCCTGTCATTGCAGGCGACCGCATACGCGCTACGCTCTTTGGCAGCCGCTTTACGGATTTTGTCGTAGAATCAACCATTCCCAAGGGCGTCGTGGTGATCAATCCGACAACGCTCTTAAAAATCAACGAAAAAAAACCGGGGTCAGGCGCAGCCGAACGTTTAAAATTTTCGTATGAAGACATCGGCGGCCTCAGCCACGAAATACGGCGGATACGGGAGATGATAGAACTGCCTCTAAAGCATCCGGAGGTGTTCGAACGGCTGGGGATTGACGCCCCGAAAGGCGTGTTGTTGTACGGCCCTCCCGGCTGCGGAAAGACGCTCATTGCGCGCGCCGTGGCCAACGAAACCGACGCGCACTTCATCACCATCAACGGGCCGGAGATTATTCATAAATTTTACGGCGAGAGCGAGGCCCGTCTGCGTCAAATATTCGAGGATGCAAAGAAACACGCCCCAAGCATTATCTTTCTTGATGAAATTGACGCCATTGCGCCGAAGCGCGAGCACGTGGTGGGAGACGTGGAGAAACGGGTAGTCGCCCAGCTCCTTGCGCTGATGGACGGGCTTGACAACCGGGGCCATGTGATCGTCATTGCCGCCACCAATATACCCGACGCGCTGGATCCGGCGTTGCGGCGTCCGGGGCGTTTTGACCGTGAAATCTCCATACCCATTCCCGATCAAAATGCGCGGCTCACCATCCTCGAAGTCCACAGCCGCGGCATGCCGCTTTCTGAGGACGTAAACCTCAACAAACTGGCCGAAATTACCCATGGTTTTGTGGGCGCAGACCTCCAGGCGCTCTGCCGCGAGGCCGCCATGCTCTGCCTGCGAAAAATCATACCGGAGATTGACATGGGGACGTCGCACATTCCCCACGGCGCCATGGCGAATCTCAGGGTGAGCATGGAACACTTCTTCGAGGCGCTGAAGGAGGTAGAACCTTCCGCATTGCGGGAGGTGTTCGTAGAAATCCCCAACGTGCGGTGGACGGACGTCGGAGGGCTCGAAACGGTCAAACAGCAGATTCAGGAGGCGATTGAATGGCCTTTAAAGTATCCGGACATATTCAAACAGGCGAAGATTAGCTCGCCAAAAGGCATCCTCCTGTGCGGCCCGCCGGGAACGGGAAAGACCCTCATTGCCAAGGCGGTTGCCAACGAAACAAAGGTCAATTTTATATCGGTCAAGGGGCCATCCCTGATTTCGAAGTACGTCGGCGAATCCGAGCGCGGCATCAGGGATACGTTTAAGAAGGCAAAACAGGCGGCGCCCTGCATTATCTTCTTCGACGAACTGGACGTGATCACCCCGCGACGCGGAGAGGGAAGCGATTCGCACGTGACGGAGCGCGTCATCGGCCAGTTCCTCACGGAAATGGACGGCATTGAAGAGTTGAAGGGCGTCCTGGTGCTTGCGGCGACAAACCGCATGGATCAGATAGACCCCGCCCTGCTGCGCGCGGGGCGCTTTGACTATCTCATAGAAATTCCCATTCCCGACGAGGAAGCCCGCCTGAAGATATTCCAGGTGCATACCAAGGACAAGTCATTGGAAAACGGCATTGACCTTAAAAAATTTGCCAGCGAAACGGACGGCATGACGGGCGCAGACATTGAGTTGATTTGCAAAAAAGCGGCGCTGGCGACCGTGCGAAAAGCCATTAACAAGCAGGGCGGAAGTGTCGGGGAATTGATAATAACAGAAAGCGATTTTCTTCATGCCATTGAAGAGGCGCGGGAAAGATAAGGATGCCGGAAAGACTTTATTAAAGTGACGAGTGACAAGGAAAACGTTATCCATTAAACGTCACCCGCCACGCGCCGCGTGCCTTACCTGCGGCGGTTGCGGCGGGTTCAGGTTTGCAACCTGAACCTTGTAGTTTGAGCAAGCGAAACCCAGTTGGGCAGTCATAACGCCCAGAAATACATAAACCTTCAGGTTCAAGTTGCAAACTCGAACCCGCATAGGTTGGAAGAGAAATGTAGGGCAAGGCTTTAGCCTTGCGAGTATTGCTTGCAAAGTGGCGTGTGACGAGTGACGAGAAAAAAAACGTCACCCGTCACCCATCCCTTGCCTTATCCAGCAAAGGCCGGGATTTACCTGTTCATTTTATGTATGCGGTTCACATGATACATGCGATAAATAAATTCAGAGATTCACTCTTAAGCAAAGCGCTGCTGATAGTCGTCGCCATTGTCCTTTCCGTCGCCGCCGTGTTTGTCGTAAGCTACAACAGGGCCAAAACAAATGCACGGTCAGCCGCGCTAAAAGACATCTCCGTTATTGCGGAATCATACCGGGGGCAGGTGCGTCAGTTCCTGGAAATTACCAGGCGGCGCACGGAGGATTTTGCCAGCGACGGCCTCGTAAGAACCCTGCTCCAGAAAAATATTAAAGGAAAGACCGCCTCCTCAAATAACCTCAGTAAACACCTTTTAAAAAGCAAGCTTACCCTCGATTCAAATATCAGAAAAATTCAGGCGCTTTCCAGGGAAGGCGTTGTTGTCGCCTCCACGGACAGCGCCGAAATCGGCAGAAATTTATCAAATGAACCGTTCTTCCGAAGGGGGAAAGACGCCGCTGCGCTGATGGAAAGGACTTCCATGTTCAACGGATTACCGGAGATTATCATCTCGGCCCCTGCTTTTGCCATGCATAAGAAAGAGGCCATTGGCGTCCTCGTCAGTTACGTCCGGTTCTCTGAATTGAGCAAAATCCTGTCTCAGTCCTGCCGCAAAGAACAGGGTTCTTTGTGCAGGAACACCGAGGGTTGGAAGACCCTGGAGGTCTATCTGGTAAATAAAGACAAATTCATGCTTACCGATTCCCTGTTTGTGCAGGGCGCGGTGTTAAAACAGGTCGTGGATACCCTCCCGGTTGTAACGGCCATTACGAAACAGGAGGAAATGTCAGGATTTTACAAAGACTACCGGGGCGTCATGGTCGCGGGCGTGTCCAGACGCGTTCCGTTGGTCGGCTGGATTTTACTGGCAGAGATTGACGAGACCGAGATACTCCTCTTTACAAACTTTATCAGGGTAAGCGCCCCGGCGACTGCCGGTATCGTCGTTATTGTGTGCATCCTGTTGCTTATTGCCTTTTTCAGAAAGGTGGTAAGCCCCCTTCGCCAGTTATCAGGCCAGATAGAGAAGGTTTCTTCCGGTCAGTACGACGTTGCCATTCCTGTTTCCGGGCATGACGAGATTGGCGCGCTGTGCGCATCCTTTAACAAAATGGCAAGGGACGTCATGGTCGCCACAACGGCGCTGAAAAAGAGCGAGGACCGTCTTTCCCAGGCGCAAAGGATTGCATGCGTGGGTAACTGGGAGTGGGATGTTGTTAACAATCGGGTATGCTGGTCTGACGAGATGTATCGCATTTTCGACGTAGACCGGCAAAAATTCAACGCCACGTATGAGACCATTATACAGTTCATACACCCGGACGACAGGGACTGTGTTATAAAATCAGTTGATGACGCCCTCTACAGGGGGATGCCGTATGAAGTTGACTATCGGGTGCTCCACAAAGGCGCAATGGTGCGCAATGTGCATGCAAAAGGCGAGGTTGTCTATGACAGCGCGGGGAAAGCGATTCGAATGCTCGGAACAGTCCAGGATATCACGGAACTGAGAAGGATGGCATACCGGCTGGAAGAACAATTATGCCTTACCTCCATGTGTTCGGACATAGGCATTGTCCTTGGACAACCGGACGACCTGAGGGCAATGTTGCAAAAATGCGCTGAAGTGATGGCCGGAAAACTCGATGTGGCGTTCGTCCGCTTCTGGACGCTGAACAGGGAAGCAAACCTGCTGGAATTGCAGTGCAGCGCGGGCATATACACACACATTGACGGCCCCCACAGCCGTATTCCTGTGGGCAAGTTCAAGGTGGGTCTCATTGCGCAGGAACAGAAACCGTTCCTGACAAACGCCGTGATTGGCGACCCCAGGGTGCATGAACAGGAGTGGGCAAAAAAGACGGGGATGATTGCCTTCGCGGGCTATCCCCTGATTGTTGAACGTCAGACGGTGGGGGTCATGGCGATGTTTGCGCAAAAACCAATCAGCGAAACCACATTCAGGGCGCTGGAAACCGTTGCAAACTCGGTTGCTATTGGCATCGGGCGCAAGCGAATGGAGGAACGCCTGATGAATGCCAGGAACCAGCTTGAATACGTGTTGCAATCGTCTCCGGCAATGAGTTATTCCTGCACACCGGACGACTTTGCGGTAACGTACATGAGCAATAATGTGGAAAAACTGCTTGGCCATCATGCCGGACAATTTGTCCATGACCCAAAATTCTGGCTCGATCGTGTGCATCCCGACGACATGCCGGACGTGCTTGAACTGTTATCGCACCTGCCCGAAATGAACCATCTGGTGCTTGAATACCGGTTCATGCACAAGGACGGCTCATACCGGCTGATGCGTGACGAGTGTAATCTGGCGCGCAATGAGGCGGGCAAACCCCAGGAAATTGTAGGGTGCTGGACGGACATTACCCAACAGAGGAGGATGGAAGATGAGCAGAAAAAATTACAGGAGCAGCTCTATCACATGCAGAAGCTGGAGTCCATTGGCACCCTTGCCGGCGGCGTCGCACATGATTTCAATAACATCCTCGCCATAATACACGGCTATGGAACTATGCTGGAAAGGAGTCTGGGGAAGGACAATCCGCAGGGTCTCTATGTCGCCAAAATACTGAAATCTGCGGAAAGGGCTACTGATCTGGTGCAGGGTCTGCTGGCCTTCAGCAGAAAACAGGGGAGCTGCCAGAAACCGGTGTCCGTAAATACCATCATTGCCCAGGTAAAGAATCTGCTCGCAAGGCTCATTGGCGAGGATATCGCGCTTGACGTTGTGCTTACGGATAAAGACTGTGTGGTAATGGCGGACAGCAGTCAGATAGAACAGGTATTTATGAATCTTGCGACAAACGCAAGGGACGCCATGCCCGACGGTGGAAAGTTGAGCATTCGCACCGATGTGGTAAAACTTGACAATAAGTTTGTCCATGACAACGGCTACGGTGAAAACGGTATCTATGTGCTCATATCCGTTTCCGATACGGGTACAGGGATGGATGAAAAAACCAAAAAGAGGGTTTTCGAGCCGTTCTTCACGACCAAGGAGGTGGGAAAGGGCACCGGACTCGGCTTGTCAATCGCTTATGGAATTGCAAAGCAGCACAGGGGCTACATAACCGTCGAGAGCAAACCGGACAATGGCGCCACGTTCCAGGTATACCTGCCGCTCATTATCTCTACGGTTGAAAATAGCGCCGAAAAGCCGGTAGCGGCGAGTCCATGCGGAACGGAGACGATTCTGGTGGCAGAGGACGAGGAAGAAGTTCGTTTACTTATCAAAAACTTCCTTGAAGAGGCCGGTTACCGGGTCGTAGAGGCTGCGAACGGATGCGATGCGCTAGCGAAATTCATGGAAAACAAGAGAGACGTCGGCCTGCTTTTGCTGGATGTGATCATGCCCGGAAAGAATGGCAGAGCGGTGTATGATGAGGCAAGACGGGCTGCGCCTCAAATAAAAGCCATTTTCATGAGCGGTTATTCTGAAAGTGTCCTTACCAGAAAAATCATCCAGAAAGAAGGATTGCATTTTATTTCCAAGCCATTTTCTCAGGCCGCGCTTTTAAAGATGGTCAGGGAAGTGCTGGATAATGCAATTGTATAGGAATTTCAATGTTTTTGGTAGCAGCCAACTCCTGTTGGCGAACGGGCGCTTATGCGCAGTCGTGCACCCTCAATCGCCGTCGGGAGACGGCTCGGGCGGGTTCAGGTTTGCAACCTGAACCTTGTAGTTTGAACAAACGATACCCGGTTGAACAGTCATGTAGGATGGGTCAAGCGAAGCAGACCCATCGTTTGTTGTGTGTTTATTCTTGATGGGTGCGCTTCGCTTCACCCATCCTACGTGGCTGAACCTGAAGAGGAATTCCGGGGAACCCACCCCTGCCCCTCCCAAGAGGGGACTTTTTACATTCTCCTCCCAGGAGTGGACTTGCAAATTCCCCGCTAGGGAGGGGATTGAGGGGTGGGTAAGCGTTAAGGGGTGATGGGTGACAGGTCACGTTTTTTCGCGCCACCCGCCACCCGTCACTCAGGAAAGGTATTGTCATGAATAATAAAATGAATACAAATCAGGTGAACACCGCGTCAGCAGACGATTCTTGTGTGATTTATACGTACTGTCTCGCCGGGATGCCCGTGTCGTTTTCCCCTGCAATGATCGGCGTTGACGGGGCGCATAACGTTTGTCTTGCCGAACAGGATGGCATGTATGCCGTCATCAGCGCCGTTTCCTCGCCTGCATACAACGAGGCTGCCCTTGAGAAAAATATGACTGACATGGCATGGCTTGCGCCCAGGGTGAAGAGACATGAAGAGGTAATTGAGTTTGTCATGACCCATGCGCACACAAACCAGCGCAGCGCCACAACATCTCCCCCTCTTTCTTTCCGAACGGGAGAAGATTTGGGGGAAAGCGGAGAAGGGGACGACCCGGACACTTCTTACACCCCCGTAGTGCCGCTGCGGTTTTGTACGATTCATAAAAACCCAGAAAGCCTCTTCCGGGTGGTGCTGCCTCACAGGGACAAGATATTGAATTTTCTGGATTATACCGCGGATAAGGCGGAATGGTCGCTGAAGGTGTTTTGCGATAAAACGATTTTTATGGATACGTACGATAAGGATAGAACGTCCGCTCAACAGGCGATACTGCCGGGAGAGGCGTATTTACTGGCAAAGAAAATGCACAGGGAAAAAGAAGAAAAATCCAGGATTGACCTCCGGACATATCTGACAGACAGCGACTACACCCTATCCAGTCATGCAGACAGCTATCTGCATCTGCGTTGCGCGGACAAGGCGGTTCACGGCAGGCCGCTTGATATGGTCATGAACACCGCCTTTCTGATAGAGCGGCAATCTTTTGGCATGTTTAAGGACGCACTGGATATGCTGGCGGAAAAATACAAGGAGGTGGGTCTCTTGTTCGAGTGTTCCGGCCCGTGGCCGCCGTATCATTTTTGCCCGGCGCTGGAGTAACGCTGAGAGGTAAGATGCAAGGATGAAGGATGAGGGGTGAGGGATGAAAATTGATTGCGAAATGCGGATTGTGGAAGGCGGAATCTGTAGTGCCGATCCCTTGTGGTCGGCTGTATGAAATTACAGGGGGTGGAGAGTCGTGTAGTCGTGTAGGATGGGTCAAGCGAAGCAGACCCATCATTTGCTGTGTGTTTATTCTTGATGGGTGCGCTTCGCTTCACCCATCCTACGTGGCTTTCGCTGAGGCTTTGCTGCGTTATGTACCTGTTGCAAATGTGAACCCGCGAGGGAATATATCGGAAATCTGAAATCCGCAATCCGCAATTAGTAGTTCCCCGGCGGGCGCCGGTTCGCAACCTGACCCCGCGATGGAAAAGTCCCCTCTTGGGAGGGGATTCAGGGGTGGGTAGAAATTAACGGTTACCAGGTAAACCTTCCGGACATCACATGAAGCTCAAAAACGTATCAGTAAAAAACAAACTGCTGCTCTTTTCGCTCTGTATCTCGCTGATACCGATTGCGCTCATCACCACAATTTACGCACTGCACGCGAGAATAAAGCTGAAACAGCATCAATTCAACGAATTGAGGGCAATCGCCGAGTCTAAACGGCTTCACGTCGTATCCTTCCTGGACGCTAAAAAAGGCAGGACGGTAGACTTTAGTTCAGACAAGTTTATACGAGACAGCCTGACCATTATGAGCCGGAAAAACCGGCCTTCGCACGCGATCGTGAGCGCCCTGAACAGATACATATCTGAGTTTAAAAAGCCGTTAGACCCGCAAATTGCCGCAATAGCCATTGCAGATACGGGCGGGATGATTGTTGCATCCAGCCGGAAGGAGTTCATCGGAAAAGACATTTGCCGTGAAGCAATATTTCAGCAGGCGGTAAAGAAGAAACACGGCGAGGCATATATGGAGCAACCCCTGTATATGCCCTTGCTGAATGAAAATACCCTGCAAATATCAGCGCCGGTAGCCTGCAGGACAGGCGCGGCCCGCGGCGTGCTTATCAATTATTACAACAGCGCACTCCTGGCAGGGATTACCGCCGACCGTACCGGATTGGGCAATACCGGCGAGACATATCTGGTCAGTAATGCCAGCAAGCTTATGATTACGGAATCGCGGTTCATCGCCAACGCCCCTCTTAAGGTTGTGGTTGACACGGCGCCCGTCAGGAAAACCGCAGAAGATGGGAAGGAGATGACGGGCGTTTATCCCGACTACCGGGGCGCTCATGTCGTTGGCGCCTCTGCGCATATCCCGGAATACGGCTGGACGCTCCTGGTAGAAAAGGACAGGTCAGAGGTTTTTGCGCCGGTAAGAAAAATCACGATTGTCGCCGCCGCTACCGGAGGCGCATTTGGAGTTGCGGTCGTTGTCTTTGGCATTATTTACGCCGTATCTATTACCACGCCGATTCTGAAATTGGAAGAGGCCAGCGAAAAGCTGGGAGGGGGAGACCTTGAATACCGGATAGCGATAAGCCGCACTGATGAAATCGGGAAGCTGGCATGCAGCTTTAACACGATGGCTGAACACCTGGCAGACGGAATCAAAAAAAACGAACAGATGAAAAAACAATTTCAGGAGTTTTTTCATACAGTGAAGGAATGCGCCAGTATGGTTGTCATTACAGACGTAAAGGGCAACATCGAATATGTCAACCCCATGCTTACCAGGATAACCGGTTATACCCCGGAAGAAGTCATCGGGCAGAATCCCCGCGTCTTTCAGTCAGGAAAGACGCCGACGGCAAAGTATCAGCAACTGTGGAGTACTATTCTGTCAGGCGGCGTATGGCATGGCGAAATCGTTAACCGGAAAAAGAACGGCGAGCTCTACTGGGAATCCGTATCTGTCTCGTCGGTAAAAAACGACGATGGAAGCATCTACCGTTTCATCAAAATCTCGGATGACGTCACCAAACAGATGCAGTTGAAAAGGCGTCTGGACGCCCAGAACGCCGTGATTACCGTGCTGGCGCAGTCCACCACCCTGAAAGACGCCTCGTCAAAGATACTCCGCAGCCTCTGTGAATGTCTTGAATGGGAGGTGGGAGGCATGTGGGTTTACGATCTGAAGGTAAACGCGCTGCGGTGTGTGGATATGTGGCACGCCCCGAAGCGCGATATTCCGGAATTTGAGGCGGTATCGAGGCAGACGGCCATGCCGCCGGGCGTCGGACTGCCGGGACGCGTATGGATGACCGCAAACCCCGTGTGGATCACCGACGTCGTGCCGGATGCAAATTTTCCCCGCAATGTTGTCGCGCAAAAGGAAGGGCTGCACGGCGCATTTGGGCTTCCCATCCTGGCCGGAAATAAAGTGCTCGGCGTCATCGAATTTTTTAATCATGAGGTGAAACAGCCCGACGGCGATCTGCTCGATATGATGTTTGCCATTTGCAAACAGATTGGCCTGTTTATCCAGCGGAAACAGGCGGAAGACCAGGTTCGTAGCCTCTCTGCCGCCGTTGAGCAAAACCCGCTCATGGTAATCATTACCAGTACGGACGGCGTCATAGAGTATGTCAACCCTGCATTTGTCAAACAAACAGGGTACACTGCAGAAGAGGTCATCGGGCAGAATCCCCGTATCTTAAAATCCGGGGAGACTCCGCCCGAAGTCTATAAGCGGTTGTGGAAAACGATTACCTCCGGCGGCGTGTGGCAGGGGGAATTTCACAATAAGATGAAAAACGGCAACCTCTACTGGGGTTTTGCATCCATATTCCCCATAAGAGATCATACGGCCGCTATTACGAATTTCATTGGGATTGTTGAAGACATTACCGAGCACAAGCTGAGAGATGATAAATTAAAGACATTTGAAACGCTATTCTCTGAAATAAAGGACATGGCGTATGTGTGCAACGGGAGAGGCGAAATTGTATTTGTAAATAAGGCATTCGAGACCCTTGCCGGACATAAACCGGAAGCATTCACCGGGAAACCATTCGCATCCCTTTTTGATGAAAAAAATATGAAAGTGGCCATGGAAAACTATGCAAAAACACTGAAGGGGGAGTGCCCGAAATTTGAGTTGTATTTTAAGGACACCGGAATCCTGTGCGAATACAGAAACCTTCCTGTGCGGGATGAAAAAGACGCTGTTATAGGCGTTATGGGCATTGCCAGGGACGTCACCGAACGCAAGTGGATAGAGGAGGAACTGCGGCTGCTCAACGAATCTCTTGAGCAGCGCGTCGCTGAACGCACACAAGAACTGGCAAAGAGAAGCGAAGAACTGCACGTGGAGATCTCTGAGCACAAGCGGCTGGAAGAGGAAAGAAATAACAAAATCAATGATCTGATGCAGTTGATTGATTTTTCTAACCTCATGAATAACGAGGTGCAGGAAGAAGAGATTCTTAAGCACTCAAGCCTGATCCTGAAGTATCAATTTGCGCCCGATACGCTGTCAATATTAATGCTGAATGCGGAAAAGAATATGCTCGACGTGTCTGAGATAATCCCCCCGACGCCTTTGGATAAACTTGCCAGAAAGGAGCTGTTCCTGAACCCCTCATTATGCCGGGTGATAAGGACGGGGCAATCATTCATAGTAAAGGATGTAAGTACGGATGTATCCTGCGAATGCCTGCTCAATAAGGCTGAAATAGGGGGATACCTCTGCCTCCCGCTTATGGCGGGCGGCAGTACCGTGGGGGTAGTCCAGATGATAAAAAAAGAAAAAAACTTCTGGGGTAATGCGGAAACGTACCGGCTCATGTACACCTATACGGGTCTGATAGCAAACGCCATCCACAGAACAAGGCTCACCAGCATCACAAAACAGGCGGCCATAACAGATGTGCTTACCGGCGTATACAACAGACGGTATTTTGACGATATGCTGACAAAGCTTGTCGCCCTGGCAAAGCGTTATAAAGAGCCGCTCAGCATCCTCATCGCCGATATTGATTACTTTAAGGGCGTTAACGACACCTATGGGCATGTTTCCGGCGACCTCCTGCTCCAGCAGATGACACGGGGCGTCGCAGGCGTTGTAAGGGAGTCAGACATCGTAACCCGATACGGCGGCGAGGAGTTCGCCATTATACTGCCTGCAACAAACATGACCTCCGCCCTTGAGAAGGCAAACAGGATTCGTCAGCAGGTGGAATCGGCAAATTTTGATGGCATTGTGCCGGGAAAGTCGCTGAAGATAACGATGAGCATTGGCGTTGCAAATTTTCCCGAACACGGCAATGAAAGCGGGGCAATTGTGACCGCCGCAGACAGCGCTCTTTACAAGGCAAAGAAAAGCGGCAGGAACAGGGTGGAAATGCCATGAGGGAGGGCAAGATGAAGGATGAAGGATGAAGGATGAGGGATGAAAATTGATTGCGGAATGCGAAATGCAGATTGTGGAATGCAGAATCTGTAGCGCGGGTGCTGTCCCCCGCTGGCGGGGGTTGGGGGTGGAAATCCCCCGCCTCGTGCGGGTTCAGGTTTGTAACCTGAACCTTGTAGTTGATACCCGGTTGAACAGTCACAGCGCCCGGAAATACATAAACCTTCAGGGGTAGGCGCCAACTCCTGTTGGCGACCGGGTACCTGTGCGCCGTTCCATCTCGTTCCCACGCTCTGCGTGGGAATGCGCGGGTATGACGCTCTGCGTCGAATACCAATTGAGATTTGGAATATGCAGCGCGGCGCCATTTCCCGATCAGGCCGAGGACAAGTGGGGTAGGGTGGATTAAGGCGTCGTCTTTTACGCCGAATCCACCAATCTGATCGTAGGGAAAAAAGAAGGTGGATTCGCTTCGCTTAATCCACCCTACTCAACTACTCAACTGGTCGAGGACAAGCGTGGTCGGCGTTGTGCGGGCAGATGTCCTGGCAATCCCGAACCCGCAAGATGAGGCAACAGGACGCGGGAGCGTCCGGCGCGGGCATTCCCACGCAGAGCGTGGGAACGAGTGGAGTAAATACACAAACCTCCAAGGGTAGGAGCCAACTCCTGTTGGCGACCGGGCGTATGTGCGCCGTTGTGTACCACCAATCGCCGTCAGGAGGAAACTCCTGACGGTACGGAAAAATCTGATTGCGGAATGCGGAAGCGCCGATTTCTTAATGTTTCGGTTCAATCGTGGACAATTGAACCAGCCGAGGAGAAATAAATCCGGAATCCGATATTCGGATTTTTTCACTAAATTTATGTATTACTACAATCTGGAGACGGTCATGTATCGGTACGTATATTGCATTACAGGTGCATCGCGGAAACCACGCAAGGCCGTGATTGGCCTGGAAAATTCCGTCGTTTACACATTGAGATATGAAGAAATTGCCGCTGTTGTATCGGAGGTAACAATGGCAAAAATACCCGTCTCACACGAAGGCGCATTACGCCATGCGGCGGTGATCAGCGCCATTCAAAGGGAACAAACAACGCTCCCCATGCGGTTTTCATCGGTTTTTCATGACGACAGCGCGGTGCTCGGATTTCTGAAGAGCCGGTACGCGGTGTTCGTCTCAGACCTGGCGCGATTACAGGATAAAGTGGAAATGGGGCTGCGTGTCATTGCCAAAGACAATAAATTTGAATCCATGCAGTCGCATTGGGACAGGGGAATCCCGGCTGGCGGGCAAGAGACGGAGACGCCGCCCCCCGGTGCGTGCGCCCCGGCGTCTTCCGGTACGGCTTATTTGCAACAGCGGCGCGTCTACTACGAGTCTCAGGACAAAAACGACTCCTGGGCGCAGGAAATGGTGAAGACATGCCATGCGCAATTTGAAGGCGTCTGCATAAGCCACGCGATGGATACGAACAAGTCTTCTGCTCAGGGGATTTCTTTGAATTATCTGGTCCATAAGGATTCATTGGCCAGGTTTCAGGAAAGGTTGAATGACCTCGTGCTCAGCCTGACCGAGTTTCAGTTCCTGTGTTCAGGGCCATGGCCGCCCTATCATTTTGTGTCAACCGGGGAAGGCGCGTGACATGGGAAATGAAGTCCCCTCTAAAAAGAGGGGATTTAGGGGTGTGTATGGAGTTTATTCAAAATAACATGAACAACTTCATGTTGCTGTGACATCAGGGCTAAAGCCTCGGTAGGACGTGTACCCATTAACCCCAGCCTTATCTTATCTTTACCCACATTTAATACTGGACACAGGGGGCGGATGAAACAAGTGATGATCAAGGGCAGACAGGGAGATTTTCCACATTTCCGTGATATCATCTAACCTCTGAAGTCCGAGC
>ORJL010295441.1_pt1 | contig 14026 bp, 8 predicted proteins | sample 1779941 | NCBI WGS metagenome assembly ORJL01 (sample SAMEA104232317, study PRJEB22302) | groundwater metagenome | biome: forest; feature: aquifer; material: groundwater | place: USA | collected 2011-08-07 | depth 5.8 m
CCCCCACCCCGCCCCCGCGCGGAGGGTTCAGGGTTCCAGCTTGCCCATTTCAACCAGCACCGGTCCCAGCTCAATCAGCAGTTGCTGCACCTCCTTGACCATTTCGAGTTCATCGGTGTGCCGTCGATAGAGCTTCCGGTTCAGCTTCCAGTGAGGCCGGACTTTGTCAGTGGGGGCCAGAGCAACGATCACGAGCCGATCCAGACCTTCGACCGTCGGAGCCAGCGCGCCAAAGCTCTGCATTTCAGAGAAGGAAAAGGGCTTCTTGTCATAAGTCGGTTTGTAGATTCCTATGTAGCCTGGCGTTATGAACGGCGCCAGCTTCGCCTGAACGTTCGGGTCGGAGGCTTTTTTCCTCAGCTCCACGTTGCGCGCCTCGTCCGCCTTGTCTTGGACGAGGACTTTCGTCTTCGTTGCTTCCACCTTGAGTTTCGCCTCGCGCTCCTTCCACTCGCGCTCTTTGGCAGCCTGCGCTTCCTCCGACCGGTGTCGGGTTTCATCGGCATCGCGCCGGGCGTCCTCCTCCCGCTTTTTGGCCTCGGCCGCGACGCGGGTCGCGACGGCGTTGGTGCGCGCGACCGAGAGAATCTGATCGGCCTGGCGAAGTGAGTCACTGACCTCGTTCTTGTTGAGTTGATCGATGGCTGCGGCGAGTGTCGGTGACTCCGCCGTTAAGGTGGCACGCGTGAACTTGACTTGCGAATCCTCCACAAGCGCGGCCAGAACGTCGTGCGCCGGCTTCACCTGGGCCTGACCCTCGACGCTCCACGCGCCGGCCTTCTGGGCGGTCTCACCGAGATCGGCCGGCGGCTCGTAGGCAGTGCCTCGATTGGTCAGGACCTGCAGCCCGATGCGGCGCACAGATTCCAGCCGCGCGATGAGGTCCGGCTCCGCTGGAATCGCGGGCAAGCTCGACTCGTAGAACCGCCGGGCCATCTGCACGAGACCGGGGTGCAAAGCCACCTTGCGGCCGGCCTCGTTGGTGAGCAGCGCCGCGGCGTCGGCGCGGAGCGTGTCGCACTGGGTGAGCAACTGCATCAGGCTGTTGGTCGCAGAGTTCACTAGCGTGAGCACCTGCTCCTGCTGGTTGCGAGCCTTCAGCACTTTCGCTTCCTCGCCGGCCTTCTGCACCTGAAGCTCGCTGAGTTTGGCCGCGTTTTGCTGCGCTTCCAGTTGCTGCTGTAACTTACGCTTGTCGCTGGTGACTTGGTGAAGAGTGAAGGCGAGGGCGCCGAGCCCGACCACGGCCAGCACCAGAGCGATGATCAGGACGGTCCAGATGGACGCGCCTTTCGGTTTATCACTGCGTTCGACGGGTTGCATTTCGTTCATAAGGTCAAGCGATTGAATCCTGGGTAACAGCGCGGAAAAGGGTCAAGTCCAATCGTCCCTGTAGAAACGAAGAAACGAAGTCGCTTTCTGCAACGCTTGCTCAGCCGGGGTCCTTCTTCAGGGAACCGATCCCGCCCGTTAGAACATCAACGGCTCAGATGTGGCGGCAGGATCGACCAGTTTCCGGACGCTACTCCTCCACCTTCACCCGGTAAGACCTGGAACCGGCCTCCAGGTTGACCGGGAACGGGCTGGCCACATCAGTCAGGTTGTGCCTCGGGCCGTTCACCATTTCGGCGCCGGCGGCTTGCGGGTAGCCAAACGCGCCTGATGGTCAGGAGCTTTTCACGGCAGCCCGGGCCGCTTGGCGGGCGTTTGGTAATCGACGTGCCGGTAGAGTTGCCAGAGGAGGTCCAATTTCACAAGTTCACCGTGGCCGTCGAAAAACGACACGGTTATTGTGCCGGGTAACGGCTGGTCCATCGGCCACTGCCGCGGTAACGGACTGGGACGACTCCCATGGCGGGGAATGGCCATCGAACTTCCTGGGGAGCGTTGCTGGTTTCATAGGATCGGTCTGGCCCTCACCGCCCCAACTGCAAGACGCGGAAGTACTGCTGCGGGGCCGAGGAGACCGTCGTTGCGTTGGTCGCAAAGGCCAGCTCGTCAGGCCAAACTCAGCCTGGAGTCTCTGTGCTTCCCGATCCATGCGTGCATTCAGGTCCTGGTAGTCGATGCGCCGCGACTCAGGGCAGTGGCCAGCCGGGGATTCCCGTGTCGATCTTGATGAGGCTGGGACCGGCAAAGCCGGGCACCATGGACAGGCTGGTGACGAAGAGGCTCGTGCGCTCAGCTAGGGTCGTGCCGAAGGCCAGGCTCGCCGGGGCGTCGAGGTGATCGGCCATGGTGGCAAGCGTCGTCCATGCCTTGCCGTCAGGATTGATTCGGATGACAGCTTGGCGGTTAATCACCGGCACATAGATGTTGCCCTGGACATCGAGGGCGAGGCCGTCCGGGACCGGCGGTCCAAAGGCCAAGAAGCTGGGATCGGGGTCGGGGACCTGAGCTACCGTCTCGATGGTGCCCGGGGCGCCGCTGGATAGGACGGGAATGCGGACGACAAGACTCCGCTCCGTGTTGGCGACATAGAACGCGTTCTCGAAGTAGCCTATGCCGTTGGCGCCGCACGGGTACGGGAGGAGGAACGCCAGACTCCCCGTCCCGCTCAACAGGTCGTCCCGGAGCCACAACTCCGCAGCGCCCTGGGGTGGGATTCGCCAGATGCCGCCTCGGCCGAACGCAGGTGCGATGTAGTTGGTGTACGCGTAGGATGTCAAGGGCGGGTCGAAGGAGAACGATTCGGTGACAAACAAGTTGCCCTCGGGGTCAAACGCCAGGGAGTTTGGGAAGATTATCCGCTCCGTCCCCGGCAGGCGAACGGCCTCGCCAGCGGGACTGACTCGGTAGACCCCATTGTTCGGCGCGACGTCCCGGGCCACGTACACGTTGCCCAAAGCGTCCGTGGTCAGGCCGGTGACCCCCGGCGTGCCAAAGTCGATCAGCACGGCTTTTTCGCCGGTGGGAGAGAATTTCCAGATTTGGCCGTTGCGGGGGCCGCCGGGGCCGCCGACGGCGACATAGACATTGCCGGCCTGGTCCACCGCCACTCCCTCGACGATTTCACCTTGAGCGCGGTCGAACGGGATGTAGCTCGGGAATCCGGCACGGTTCAGGCGGAACAGCGTCATGCTCGCCGGCGCGAGGACACTGACCTGACACTGTCCTGCGTTGGTTCGCCACCACGCGTCGGTAACCGGGTCCCAGGGACCGCTCACACTGGGGGCCCTTTCCAGGACGAACTGCCCCTGCGTGACGGGCCAGGCCAGCACGACGGCATTCTGGATCGCCAGTTGCGGCGATTCGTATTGCCAGACTTCCAGGTTGTCAAAGATGACCTCCGCCGGAGGCTGCGGCGCGGCCTGCGAATTGGCCCACTGCAAAGCCAACTCGACGTCTGTCGGAGCCTGGGCGACGGCCCAGGGTGTTCCCGGCAAATCAGGACCGCTGAGCGCCCCTCTGGCAGCGCGGTTGGGGAGAACCGGGTCCGCCTGGGGCGTGTCGGTCACCGTGCGCTCGAACAAGACCGCATTGGCGTTGTCCTTGTCCAGGACGCGGGTGGTGATCTCTAAATCGGCCCCACGGCGCGTGAGGGCAAGCACCAAGGTGACGTTTTGATTCTTGAGCGGGCGGTTGTCATAAAAGAACCAAGCATGCGAGATGGCCCCATTCCAGAATTTCAACAACGCAACCTCGTCCTGATCCTTAAAGAACATATAGCCTTGGATCTCGGGCTTCCAGAGGAAGGGGATGCCAGCCCAGGCGTCATTTTGACTGGCGCCGACCAAATCGGCCCGCATTTCCAGGGTCTGGTTGTCAGGAAGCGGTCCGGAAGTGGGTATCGAATGCATACCGGCGGCGTGGGTAGCCGTTGGGTTGTTTGTCTGCATGGGACCGAAGCTGCCCGAGACGACGAACTGATGGTTGATCTCGCTCATCTGCCAAAGCGTGCCTTGGGTCCATCCGGTTAGGATCTCGTCGTCAAAATTATCGCTCAACAACAAGGTCTGGGCGGAGGCCGTCGGGACGGACGCCAGCAGGGCGAGTGCCGTCAGTGCGAGGTCCTTTTTGATGATCATACAATGGTTTCTTTCGATTCCGCTCCTCCCACGAGGAACTGGTGTATCTTCGCGATTACATGTTTCGACCCGGCTGTTGGTTCCGACCAACGACCGAGTTCCATCCTATTACTGAGGCAAACCTCGCGTCTTGTTACAGGGGATTTGCGCGCAAGCGGATTCACGGTCAACTCGACGAGGGTGAACGCTGAAAAGAGACAGGATTGGTTTTCTTACAGCAGGAAACGAAGAGAGTGAAAGGGACCTAGGCATTCCTTACGACGTGGTGACTCAACCAGGCTTCTTCGTTCCCTTCGTTGCCTTCTGTGACGATTCATTGAGCCTTCCCTTTTGCCTCGATCGAAGTCCAGGAAGACGCCTGATCATTGTTCGACGAGGCGATAGAACCTCCGCGTTTCCAGACCAGAATGGTTGGTCATCGTGGCTAGTGAAGCGGCTGGGACAATTTCGCCCGCTGCAATCCAAGAGGTTTGATTCAGGTCTAGTTTGTATTCCAGCCGATATTTCCTGCTCGCGATCGCAGTCCAGTTGAACACAAGTTCGTCGTCTCTCCCCCGGTTGATGGTGAGAGTGAGCGGCCGCGCGAGCCCATTGCCGGCGTAAAGAAGCGTCACCATGCCCTGGGCATCGGAAATCGGATTGCCCGCTGCATCGCAGCCAGTCACGGTCAATCGGTTCGTGACTCCGGTCAACGCCACGTTGATTGACCAGTTTGTGATCGTAGTCCAAGTGACGGGCAGCGTTGCGCTGTTGACTTTGAGCGTATCAATTTCGAATGAGGCGCTGCCAGTCAGGATTACGACCGGCTCGGTGTTGGTAATGATCGAGCCCTCGGGTGTGGAAATCGTAAACGCCGGGCGGTAGGAGGCGAGCTGTTTGCGGATGGAATCGATTCGCTGCGTCACGTAGTTTTTAACGTCCGCCAGCTTGGAGTCATTTGATTCGGTTACGATTCCGTTGGCCGCAAAGACGGCCTGTCTGCTATCGAATCGAGAGTTGAGCTGGGGCATCGGCCCGTTGATCAAGGATTGGAGTGATCGCAAGTAAACCCGGCAAAACGGAGGATGTTTCAGAAAACGACCTTCCGGAGCGCTCACGGCGATGCCCGCAAGCATACCATTCTGCGCGGCGTGACTGAAGATATTATCCTGGGCTAAATTGGACCACACCTGGGGAGCCACGCCACCCTCGACGCTCCCGATGCGAAGCCCCATCCCCAGATCCATGTCCCAGATGCAGAGCTGCCATCTGCCGCCATAGGGCTTGTAGAAGTACATGTTCTGGTCGTTGGCAAATCCGAAACTATCACAGTTGCCGACGACCCGTTCCACCGCCAGGGTGCGCATCCATTGTTCGATATCCACCAAAGCATCGACCCCTTCGGTGAAGCTTTGGGTGTTGGGCACGTTGAAGGCTGCGACCAGTTCGTAAACGCTCCGCAGATCGTTCTGGGAACCGCTCGCCGCCCGCTTGTTCCACATCCAGCGGTAGGCCCGCTCCGGCGGCGTGTTGGTGGGGATGTTGATCTTGAGCAACGCCCGGGCGAACTTGAAGACGTAGTTCGCGCGACCCGCATCGTCGAATTCGAACTGATTCAGGAGCTTGTAGAGTTCTCCGTCCGGCGCTTGCGGGAACCACTCCGCGACATAGTCGCCGTTCGGCTTCTGGGAATCCTCAACCAGCTCGCCACGACGAATTCCGTTGACGAAGAGATAGACGTAGCGCCGGTGACATGTCGGCAACCCCATTTGCTCCACCAACCAAAAGGAGGCCTGCTCGGTTTGCAGAGTGGCGTCGGGCAGCCGCCCACCCATTCCCGGCCAGCAAAACCGCACGTCCGTGCTCCCCAGAAACCGGTCTGTTTCGGGGAAGCGGAGCGTGTAGTCACATGAGCGGTCGATTGGGCTTGTATAATACATTTTTGCTGAGCCGGAGCTGCCCGCATAGAAGGCTCCCACATTATAGACCACTCGCGCATCCCCATAGACGAAGGTCACATCCAGCGGTTCATCACTGGCGGGTTGGCGCTTTATCCAGCGGTCCAGCGTGGCCTGAGTCATCCAGAGGCGGTATGTCCCGAATGGGCCGGCGGGCAGCCCCTCGCCCGTGCGCGCCAGACACTCACGGCTTGGCGCGTCCAACGGAAAGATCGACTTGGCTGGCTGGCTGGCGTGGTCGGTCGCGGAGATATAGAAGGCGATGAGGGCGTCCGCTGGTTGTCCGGGGATGCTCGCGCTGAAAATACCGTCGCCCGTTACGGCATCCCCGTTCTGGCCATTGTCGTTCATGAGCACCGACACCAGGTTCGTCCCCGGATCGATCCGATAATGGAGTAGGACCTCAGACAGTCCGTCCGGGTCGCTCACTTGAGCGGTCACCACCATGGTTTGGTTGGGCGCCGGGAGCACCGGCGTGTGCCGCACTTCGGATATGGCAGGACCCGCATTCGCCACGGCACGGCTATTCGCTGCGCCTGGGGTGCCCAGATTGACGGGCACTCGCATATGGCCATAGGCCTCGAGTTGGTTGCCAATCAGGCGGAGCAGGATTTCCGGGCAGCCGCGTAACCAACGCACTTGTGCCCGGAGAGTGGCCGGTTGGGTGGAGTTGAGACCCGCGTTCAAACGCACACCGAGGCGGTTCACCACCGTATCGCCCCGTTCGGTGGCGCAAAGCCGGAGGCTTGCGTTGTCGTCAAACCCCCCGGACTCAAGCCGAACACGCTCATGGTTGCCCTGGCCAAACCATCCTCCCAGCCCCGCCTGGAAAGTCCCGTTGGTGACCAGGTTCGGTCCGCCCTCGTTGAACACCTCGACGTTGTCGAGAAGACACTCCCCGGAGCCTAACGAGACGACATAGAGGGACCTCAGGCCGAGGGAATCCAGACCGAACGAGCTGAGCTGCCCCGTGAACTCCACCGTCGTCCAGGGCGCCTTGGTGGTCTCATCGCTATCGGCCCAATTGTCGGCCAGGTTCGGATCGCCGCGCGGATCGATCCGCTCGAGGCTGCTACCACCACCGTGGGCCCATTGGCCCCACCGTCCGCCTACCCCGTAGGTTACTTGATCCACAATCACCCCGTCCGCTTGTACCAGGGTGATCCGCTCCCCGGTGTTGGCCAGAGATCCCTCGTAATCGCCGACCAGATTGGCGGGGCTAAGGTTCGCGTAGTGGGTCATCAGCCGGGCCGTGTTCTTCGCCACGACGAGGTAGCCACCGGCGGGGATCACGGTACCGGCCGGAAGGACGAACGTAACGCCATCAACGAATTGCCAACCGCCCACATTGAGCGTTTGAGCGCCGCGGTTGTGGAGTTCCACGTATTCGTCGATGCTGTCCTGCGAAATCGGATCATACATGATCTCGTTGATGACGATGTCGTGAACGAACGACGGGCTATTCGGGCCGCCCGGTGTCGGACTTGCCAAAGTCCTGAATCCGCCGACGCCGTTGGGCAACCGGCCGAAGGATAAGCCATCGGTTTGCTGACCGTAGCGGACCGCGTCCAACACCGTGCTCCGCGAGGGATTCCACAGGTAAAGGGACTCCCCGGAAGACTTCAGGTTAAACCCCAACCGGGCCTGATCGAGGGACAGGAAGGCGCCGGGCTCCAGAGTGGTGCCGGCGGGCAACACGCACTTGTTGGCGACGGGATCGTCGCTGAGAATGCAGCCGGACAGATCCAGGGAGACTGGACCCGAATTGTATAGTTCGAGGAAATCCTGAGCGATGGGCCCGCTGGCAGCGAGGAACTCATTGATGCGGAGCGAGCGAAGCGGCTCGCGGGCCTCGGGCTCACCAGTGCCGGGGGACCCTCCAACCCGTGCGCTCGCCGACCAGGCCCGGGGATCCCGCTCGCCTAGCGAAGGCCGGGCGAGGACGAGCGAATGCCCCGCACCGGCCGCGGCGGCCGGCCAGGGGGCGTTGCGGGAATAGCGGACCTCCAGCAACACGCCGCCGTTGGGGTGCTCGAGCCGGATCGAGCCTGAACGGCCGGGAAGACCGCCCGCGTAACTGCCGACTACGTAAGTCATCGGGTAAACCGCCTGGAGATCACTCGCGGCCTTCGCGACAACCAGGAATGCGTTCGAGGAGAGAAGGGTGTTGGTCGGAAAGGTGAAATCGACATCGCCGACGAGGCGGTAACCACTCAAGTCCTGGATCCACGGTAGTGAGTTGTAGAGCTCAAGATATTCGAGGTTCCGGCCGTCGCTGCGCGGGGCGGGATCATACATAATCTCCGAGACCACGAGTGGGGTGCGGCGGCTGGATGGGCCCAACGGTTCCGCCGGGCCGTATTCATCGGCCAATAGAGTGGAGCATCCGGCCAACCCCAGCAGAACGCAGTTGGACAGGGTCACAAAACGGACGCGTGTCCAAAGAAAAACCCAAATAAACCGCGTCATAGTTTTCATGGTTACGACATTTTCATGGTTACGCTTTGATCAACCGGGACAAAGCTGTTATGCAGTCACGGCACTTTTTTTTGTGTCTCCTTGGCCTCGATTTCCGTCCAGGACGGCGCGCGCCACACGAGAACGTCGCCTTGTGAGTTCCCGGCGATGAGCTGCTTGCCATCGTTGCTGAAGGCGATCTGGCGCAGGCTTTCTCCGGCACGCTCCCAAGTGACTAACTCCTGCCAAGTAACCACATCCCAGAATGTGACGGCGTCGTCGCCTGAACCCGCGATAGCCAGACGCTGGCTGTCTGGGGAAAAAGCCAACGCGAAAAGCGCGTGCGAACTCGCCCGGAACGACGCCCACTCTCGAAGCCCTGGCAACTCCCAGGCCCTGACTGTGCCATCGGCGCCGACGGCAGCCAGGAGCTTTCCATCCGGCGAGAAGGCAATACCGTTGAGTCCTCCAGGAAAGGAGACAGTGATGGTTTTGGGCTGGCTGGTGAGACTCCAGAGCTGAAGGTTGCCCGCCTTGTCACCGGTGGCCAACCAACGGCCTTGGGGGGAGACCGCATAGCTGGTTAGTAGCCAGGGAATCGCCAACGGCTTTTGCCGGCGCCAGTCCGTAGTGTTCCATATTTCGACCATGTTGGACCATGACTGGCGCGCCACTTCACCCTTCCAACGCACCGCCACCAGGTTGCGCCCTCGCGAATCCTGACCCAGCCAACCCACCGGATCGGGTGACGCACCAATGCGGCGCACCGCCTGGCCACTGCCGGGCGACCACACCTGAAGGTCGCCCGTCCAGGTTCCCGATATTAGGGTCTCTCCGTCCGCGGAGAACAGGAGGCAACTGTTGGTGGCGCCTAAATCCGGGATTGGGATAGGGACCGTCGCCTGTTGAGCATCACCCAGATAGATCTGACCCTGCCGGATTCCTGCGTATTGCCCGCTGTTTGGTCCGATCGCCAAGGACTCGAATCCTACATGGCGGCGCCAGAAACCGATGCTGGTCTGGGTCTGGTCCGCATCCGCAGACCAGCGTTGGATTGTGCCATCACTCGCCCCGCCAAACAGTTTTTGGCCATCCGGGGCAAAGCAGAGGCGCCACACCTCGCCGGTGAGGCCGCGAATCGTCCGTCTCGATGTTCTCGCGGGGGCATCCCAAAACCGAATGGTCAGATCCGCGCTGGCCGAGGCCAGCATCTGGCCATCCGGCGAGAACCTCAGGGCTGTAATCCATCCCGCGTGGCCGGACAACTCGCCCAAAGAGCGAAACGACGGGACTTCCCAGAGTTGGATGTCGTGGTCCGTGTAGCCGGCGCCTGTCGCCAGCATCCGGCCATCGGGGCTGATAGCCATGGCCGTGATCCCCTCACGCTGTCCGGAGAAGTACTGGGGTTCGCTCCCAGCGGCTAGGTCGCAGAAAACCATGCTGCACTCGGGCTCAGTCTCGGTGAAGATGACGCTCCGGTTGTCCGGGGTAAACACCCATTCGCGTCCCTTTAGACCATCCACGAGCTTTACGCGGAGGTCTATCTCGCGTAGCTTTTTGCGGCTGGGGAAATCCATGAGCACGAGTCTTCCGCTGGGCGGTTGCGCGACTCCAAATCCGAACCGCCGACCATCGGGAGAGAAAGCCAGCATGCCGAGAGGGCGGTCGTCCGTAATCGGCGCCAGCCGTCTTCGCGCTTGGAGATCCCAGACAGCGATGGTGCCAAAGCCTTGCGGGCTCTGATCGGAGAATAACAGGTAACGACTGTCGGGCGAGAAGGCGCCATAGGTGGCGATGCCACGTTTCGCTGCCAAAGGGATTTCCTCGCCGGTGGCCAAGTTCCTTATTTTGGCTCCACCCCCATCCGATCCGGCAAAAAGCCATTGTCCATTGGCGGATACCTCCAGGGAACGAATCGCGCTCTGAAGATTGCCAAACACCAGTTCCGCCTCGTTTTGGCATTGTTGCCAGAGGTAACGCCACTCGAAGCCCCCACCGTGGTCAGTTTTGGATTTCAGATTTCGGCTTCCGGATTTTCCCACGGGCTGGTGCTCGACCAGCAGAGTCAGGGCCCGTCCCACGTTGTTTGCTTTCAGAGCCTGCTGGGCCAGGTTCATCGCGAGGACATATTCACCCGCTTTGGCCCGCTGCTGCTGGGATTCCGCCCGCCGCCACTGCCACGTCACACCGGCGAACCCCAGCAAAAACAGCAACACCGCCGCGGCGGATAAACCTGCCATCTGCGGTTTGCGATGGCACCAGCGCCAAGCTTTTTCGGCCGCCGCCACCGGCCGCGCCTGGATGGGCTCGCCGGCCAGAAAGCGCATCAACTCCACTGCCAGCTCTTCGGCGGTTTGGTAGCGGCGTCGCGGATCCTTCTCCAAGCACTTCAGGGCAATGGTCTCCAGGTCCCGGGGGATGCTTGGATTGAGCTGTCGCGGCGAGATCGGGTCCGCGTTGGCCAATTGGTGCAGAACGACGGTGAGCGTCTCGGCCTGAAACGGGGGCCGCCCGGTCAGCAGGAAGTAAAGGATGGCGCCCAATCCATAAACGTCGCTGGCCGCTCCGAGGTGGCCGCGGTCGGCCGAGGCTTGCTCCGGCGGCATGAAGTTGGGAGAGCCCAACAACTGACCGGTGAGGGTCAGTTCCATCTCGGATTGCGGATTGCCGATTGCGGAACTTGAGATGAGTCGTTTGGCCAAGCCGAAGTCCGTAATGTGCGGCTGGTCCTGCTCGTCGATAATGACGTTCGACGGCTTGAGATCCCGGTGTAACACTCCCTTCTGGTGGGCGTAATGGACCGCTGTCGCGATCTTCTCCAAGTAACCAACGGCGTGCTTTGCGGACAGCGGTTGTTCGCGCACCAACTCCGCCAGGTTCCGGCCCTGGACATAGTCCATCGAGTAATAGTGGTGCCCCTCTTGCTCGCCCGTTTCGTAAACAGTCACGATGTTCGGGTGGCGCAGGCTGCCCGCTGCTTCAGCTTCAGCACCAAACCGGAAAACCATCTCAGGACTGGCCAACAGTCCAGCCTGAATCATCTTCACCGCGACCAGTCGGTTAAGGCTGAGTTGCCGGGCCTTGTACACCACTCCCATCCCGCCACGGGCAATCTCCTCGATCACTTCGTAATCGCCGAATCTCCGCCCCGCCAATGGCGCTATGGGACGATCTGGTCTGGCTTCCAGAATGGGCAAGCCGGGTTCTCGAACCGGTGCGTGGGCCGAAACCTCGCCTGCGGTGGCGCTAACGTTGGGGAGGGCGTCCAAGCTCAGGTCAATTCCCGCTTGTATCAGGCAGCACGGACACACTCCCTCCGGGATGTCGTGCCACAGTTTCGCGCCGCATTTCTGACAGGTCTTGATTTGCATGATGGCTTTGCGACATCGGAACTCACAGACTCAACCCCGGTGGAGCACCGAGCGCATGACCAACTACTCCATACTGAGGCAGCGAGGAGGTTCTGTTACAGAGTTATCCGCTCACCGCCGCCAGCAAATACTGCATTTCTTCCCTGATTTCCTGGGGGGATGATACGGTCTGGGCAACCTCTCTCATGAACAGGTCCCCGTATCGCTTGCGTAGCCGGTGAACTGCCACCCGCACGGCCCCTTCGGTCATACCTAATTCCGCGGCAATTTGGGGATAGGCATCCGATCCGGTCTCTCCGGTCAGGAATCCGCTCAACTTTTCAAAAAGGCGGGCCTTTCCTGCGGCTTGATGTTCTTGCCGGAGTTGACTCAGCACCTGATCCAGCAAGGTCAAGGCCCAACGCCGGTCAAACAGTCGGTCCGGGCTGAGTTCGTCCACCGGTTCGGTGGCATAACGGGTCTCTCCCGACTGACCATCGATCGGCAGCACGTTTTGTACCGCGGCTCGTTTCAGCCGATGCGCATGATCCCAGGCATCAGATAAGAAATGATTCAACGCTCCCAACAGATAAGACCGGAATCGCCCGCGCTGGCGATCAACTCCGGCCAGATAGTTCTTGGCCAGGAACCGCGCAAAGAATTCCTGCGTAAGGTCTTGTGCGTCCTCCGGGTTGTAGCCCCTCCGGCGCACGTAAGCGTAGAGCGGATACCAATAGATGCGGCAGAGTTTTTCCAGAGCTTCAGCCGCTTGGCAGGAATTGGACTGGCCCGCCGTCAGCACAACGCTCCAATGAGTCGTGGTAAAGAGCGCGCTCTTAGATTCGGTCTGTTCCCTACATTGCCCAGCCGAGGTCACAGCCGGACCCTAACCGATGGCCCGGCATTTACACCAACGAAATTCGTGGCAGGCAGAGAGGGCTCACTTAAAGCTGGACCTTTACTCGTTTAGTCGCAAGCGGGCGGTTTCCGGCTGGAGTTGCAGGAACCCGTTGCGGCGGGAAACGCCGAGTTCTTCGTCCAGTTGCGCCTGTCATTGGCTTCGGCAGTCTGGACCTGTTTGTCCTCGTAGCCGTTGCGATAGCCCTGAAGGATCTCGCCTCCACTCCGTTGGTAGTGATCGCGCCCCAGGAACTCGGTGACTTCGAGTTCGACGGCCTTCAGCAGCATGAGTTGAGCGCCCAGGCGGATCGAATCGGAAAGCGGAGCGTGGCAAGTGGCGAGGCCGAAGAACTGGTCTTCAAGAAGTTGGCTGGGTAGTTGACGTTTCATGATGTCTCTGGCTTTTGCCGGCGCAGTTGGAGTCCGCACCCAGTTGGTTCTTACAGGAAGCTTCGGACATCACCCGGAAAAGTGGAGGCGGTTAGGAAGCGGGCGGCACCCGTTTGCGTTTCTTAGGGTCCGGCAGCCGCGCGCGGCCGCGCGGCTTTTTCTGTCGCGGCTTTTTCGTCCGTTTGGTTTTCCGTTTCTTGGGCGGTGGTGGGCCGCAGTGGAATCGCTCCTCCGCGGTTTCCCAATCCTGAAGCGTCTGTTCTACGAGCCCGTCACGGGGAATGACCTCCGCGATGCCCACTGGCGGCTTCAGGGAGGCCAGCAACTGGTCGAACCAGCGCCGCGAAATGAGGGAGCAACCCAGGCAGGGCACATCGCTGATGGCAATAAGCGGGCCGCCGGGCACGGGGAATGGCAGGTTGAGAAACACTGAGGCCAGGAAAAGCGAACGCTCCGTGACGTTGTATTGGACAGACACCGAATGGCCGTCGCGGTTCCACGACTCCGACCAGACCGACTCCGTTTTGCGCACCTTGTTAAAATAGCGCTCGGCCCACTCGGCGGTCTTGGGGCCACCCACGCGTAGGAACGTCTTGTAGGCGCACTGACTGAGCATGTCCTCGGCGGCATTCTCGCCGTAAACCTCATTGACCGCCTCGATGCCCTGCATGCCCAGGAGCACGGAGGCGCCCTTGGAGCGGCCGCGGCGAAGCAGGTCGTGGATGCAGTCCACCTTTTCCATCGCGGGAAACTCGTCCAGCACGAACCAGTGGCGCGGGTGGCGGCAGCCTGGACGTCACAGAATCTCCTGGGTCAGGGCCTTGAGCAGGAGGGCATTGATTGGCCAGAGACTGTCGCGGAGGACGGCGTCATTGCTGAGCACCAGGACGCCGGGGCGCTTGAGAAACTCCTGGATGCGAAAGCGTCGCGGGTTGCGGCTGGAATGCCAGAGGGCGGCGACCGG
>ORJL011398861.1_pt1 | contig 14023 bp, 8 predicted proteins | sample 1779941 | NCBI WGS metagenome assembly ORJL01 (sample SAMEA104232317, study PRJEB22302) | groundwater metagenome | biome: forest; feature: aquifer; material: groundwater | place: USA | collected 2011-08-07 | depth 5.8 m
CCGCGATTCCAGGTAAGCCTTCGTTACCGAATCCGAAGGAAAGAGTCCCACTTTGGCGCCCGCTTCGACGGCCATGCTGCATACCGTCAGGCGGTCGGACATGCTAAAAGACGGCACGCTCTCCCCGGTAAACTCCAGTGACTTGTACGTTGCCCCGTCGGCGCCAAGTTGGCCGATGAGTTTGAGAATCAGGTCCTTGGCTCCCACCATGGGTTGAAAGGACCCCGAGACAGAGATGTTGTACGTTTCAGGTACTCTGAGCCAGGTTTTCCCCAGGCCCATGGCCACTGCCACGTCGCTAGACCCCATTCCTGTAGCGAAGGCGGCCAGTGCTCCCGCCGTGACCGTGTGGGAATCAGCTCCGACTATCACTTCGCCCGGGCTGGCGTATTTTTCGGCGACCAACTGGTGGCAGATGCCTTCACCCGCCTCGGATATCGCCGCGCCGAAAGACGCGGCGAACTGACGCAAGAACATGTGATCGTTCGACAGCGGTGAGGACGGGCTGGGAGCAGCATGGTCAATAAAGAGCACAGTCCGCGACGGATTGGCCAGCTTCTTGAAGCCGCCCTCTTGAAAGGTTCTAAGCGTCAGCGGACCCGTGGTATCCTGGACAAACGCCAGGTCCACTCCACATATGACGATGTCACCGCTTCCCGCTTCCACACCCGACTTCTGACCAAGTATCTTCTCGGCTAAGGTCTTACCCAAGGAAAATCCCTCGTATATTCAGTTTGTTCAGTTGGCGTTCCGGCGCCAAAAGCGCCGCCAGACCGGTTACTAGGATGCGACCACCACGGCCAGGACGGCATCCCTGGTAATGCGGTCGCCCGCCTTGAAGTTTACAGCCTTGATCGTCCCACCCACAGGCGAAGGCAGGGCCGACTGCATCTTCATGGCTTCGATCACTACTATGGTGTCGCCGGCTTTGACCTTGTCACCCGCCTTCACTTCATAGTGGATGATGATGCCGGGCATAGGCGACAATATCTCGACGTCGCCGGCCTCTCTGGCGACGGCCGGCCGGGGCGCTTCTCTCTTTACCTCGGGCTTCGGCGGCGCCGGGGGCGGCACGATGGGCGCAGGCGCTGCAGCAGGCGCAGGCGCTGGTTTGGGAGCGGCCGCCGGTGGCTGGACCGGGGCGGCGGCAGACGGCGGAGAGGAGACAGAAACGACCGGGGCTCCCCCTACGCTCTCCACGTCAACCTGGTAGAATTCGTTACCCACGAAGACGTTGAAGGTCCTGGCGCCGGGGCCCTTGGCCGGGACCGGTTTCTCAACTTTTTCGACCACCTTGCCCGCTTTGGCCTTGGCGATAAGGTCGTTCTCCCGCTTAATGTCGTCAAGGGTTTTCGGCTTCACGTCGTCCGGCACTTGCTCCAGGCCATATTTCCATTTTAGGAAACGCAAACCCGTGGTAGGATACAGAGCATAAATAAGAACGTCGCCAGCGTCTTTGGCCAGGCCCTTGGTCGCTTCTCTAGCCTTATCCATTTCAGGGGCGATGTTATCAGCGGCGCGGGAGGTAATCGGTTGCTCCCCTTTTTCGTATCCTTTGAGGACTATCTTCTGCACCTCGGCATCCACCGCCACCGGCGGCTTCCCGTACAGACCGTAGAAGTAGTCCTTAACCTCCTTGGAAATCATCTTATATCTGCCGTACAGTACGTTAAAAACAGTCTGAATGCCCACGATCTGGCTGGTGGGTGTTACCAGGGGGGGATACCCGAACTCCTTCCTGGTTCGCGGCAGTTCAGCATAAACCTCATTGATCCTGTCGAGGGCACCGGCCTCTTTGAGCTGAGAGACCAGGTTGCTGATCATTCCGCCCGGAATCTGGTGCTCCAGCACCCCGGTGTCGATGATAGACATCCTCGTGGTGTCAAGGTAATCGCGATACTTGGGGGCGATGGTCTCGATGTACTGGCCGGCCTTCAGCAGCGCCTTGAGGTCAAGCCCGGTTTCATGCTCGGTCCCCTGGAGCGAGACCACAAAAGGCTCAACTGCTGGTTGAGAGGTACGGAGCGCGAAAGGCGCCAGCGAGGTATCTACGATGTCTACGCCGGCTTCAATGGCCTTGAGGTAGCTCATCGATGCCATGCCGCTGGTGTAATGGGTATGAAGGCAAACAGGAATCTTCACGGCCTTTTTCAGCGCCTTGATCAGATCGTAGGCGTCATATGGCGCGATAAGCCCGGCCATGTCCTTGATGCACAGACTGTCTGCCCCCATGGACTCCAACTTCCGGGCTTTGTCGACGAAGTAGTCAATATTGTAAACCGGCCCCCCCAGTCGGCGCTCCGTGAGCGAATACGACAGGGTTAGCTGGGCGTGCTTCCCGCATTCCTTGATTGCTTTCAGGGACGACTCGAAGTTCCTCTCGTCGTTGACAGCATCAAAAACGCGGAAGACGTCAATCCCCACTTCCGAGGCCTGGTGAACAAAGGCGTTGACGACATCGTCGGGGTAGTTCCGGTAGCCCACCAGGTTTTGTCCCCTGAGAAGCATTTGCAGAGGCGTCTTGGGCATGTAGCGCTTCAACCTGCGGACCCTTTCCCACGGGTCTTCGTTCAAGAAACGGGTAGCCACATCGAAAGTGGCCCCTCCCCAGACCTCCATTGAATAGAACCCTATTTTGTCCATCTCCTGGGCAACGGGTTCCATGTCTTCCGTGCGCATCCGCGTGGCCAAATTCGATTGGTGGGCGTCTCTGAAGGTGGTGTCGGTGATCTTTACAGGGTGAGCGTTCATTGTCTTTCTTACCATCGTTTTTGCCTCTTACTTTCTATATAGAGTCCGAGCGCCCTTATCAGGACTGTTTCCTCCAGATACCGAGTTGCCATAACTCACCCAGTTTCATGGCGTTGTCGCGTCCCGACATACCCCATGTGTTGCCGGCAGGAGAAGGGGGCGGCAATGGGCGAGCCGGCTGCGATGCGGCGGGTTCCCTCGCCTGCGCCTCTTCCATCAGAAAATGATTAACCGCTGCTACAATGACAGCCATAATCCTGTCGTTTGACCCATGCTTGATGGCGGCGTCGCGTCCCGGTACGCCCCGGGTGTTGCCAATCGGGGCCGGAGGCAACGGTTGAGGAGACGGCGATACCGCCGGAACCGGCGATCTCGCCTGTTCCTGCAACAGTGCGTTGACTGCCGCCACAATGATAGCTATGGTCTTGTCGTTTGATACTGGCATGGTCTTTTCCGGCGACACGCCCCGGGATTAGAGCGGGATGTTGCCGTGCTTCCTTGGGGGACGGGTTTCTCTCTTTGTCCTGAGCATTTCAAGCGCCTTGATTATGTGAGTCCGTGAATCATGAGGCATAATCACGGCATCGATGTAGCCCCTGGTTGCCGCCACATATGGATTGTAGAAGAGTTCCCGGTACTCGGAAACCTTTTCGTCCAGCTTTGCCTTGGGATCGGCGGCTTCGCTGATCTCTCGACGGTGGATCACCTTCGACGCGGCTTCGGCCCCCATAACGGCAATTTCGGCGGTCGGCCAGGCCAGAACCGAATCAGCCCCAAGGTCCCGGCTGCACATAGCCAGGTATGCCCCGCCATAGGCTTTTCTGGTAATCAGGGTTATCTTGGGAACCGTCGCTTCCGAGTAGGACCAAAGCAACTTGGCGCCATGCCGAATGATTCCCTTCCACTCCTGGTCCGTTCCTGGCAGGAAACCGGGAACGTCCACTATTGTCAGCAAAGGAATGTTGAAAGCGTCGCAGAACCTTATGAATCGCGCCGCTTTGTCGGCAGCGTTGACGTCAAGGCACCCGGCAAACACTTTAGGCTGGTTGGCGATTATTCCGACTGTCCGGCCATTCAAACGGGCGAAACACACGACCACGTTCCTGGCAAACTCCTCATGCGGCTCCAGAATGTGTCCGCCGTCAACCAGGTGACGGATCACCTGCTTGATATCGTAATCCGCCCTGTTGTCTTCGGGAACAATACCGTCCAGTTCGGGAATTGTCCTGGCGGGATCGTCACCCGGTGACAGAGACGGGGCATCTTCCATGTTATTCGACGGCAGATAGCTCAACAATTCCTTGATTCTGGAAATAGCTTCAGAGTCGTTCTCGCAGGCGAAATGCGCTACGCCGCTCTTGCCGCTGTGGACGGCGGCGCCGCCAAGGCTCTCGAAATCGGTCACTTCCCCGGTCGCTGTCTTGATGACATCAGGCCCGGTCACAAACATGTGGCTGGTATTCCTCACCATGACAACAAAATCAGTAAGCGCGGGAGAATATACCGCGCCTCCGGCGGTCGGCCCCATGATGGCAGATATCTGCGGCACCACGCCGGACAAGCTGGAGTTGCGAAAGAAGATGCTTCCATAGCCGGAGAGCGCATCAACCCCTTCCTGTATCCGGGCGCCTCCAGAGTCGTTCAGTCCCACAATAGGGACCCCTGTCTTCAGGGCCATGTCCATGATATTACAGATCTTCTTGGCGTGCATCTCGCCAAGGGTTCCGCCCAGAGCGGTAAAGTCCTGCGAAAAAGCGCAAACGCGCCGGCCATTAACGGTCCCATACCCCGTAACCACACCCTCCGCCGGGACCTCGGTCTTCCCCATGTTGAAATTGGTGCTCCGGTGACGCATCAACAGGTCGGTCTCCGTGAAACTCCCGGCGTCGAACAGAATCGAAAGCCTTTCGCGGGCTGTCAACTTACCGGACAGATGCTGCTTTCGAACGGCCTCAGGTCCGCCCTGGGCAAGCTGTCCTTGCTCGCGCTCTTTCAGTTCCTTGAAACGGTCGGCCAAATTCGCCATGTCCTTTTGTGCTTGTCTCCGGTCAAAAATTACGAAGAATAGTACCATATCGGCTATTCTTTCACAAGTAGCTTTAGCTACGGAATTCCGCTACCGGCAGATATGTTAAAATATGCCGATGAAACCAGTTGACATGGGTACGACCCGTTGCGGCAACATGGAATTTGAATGGGGCAGGAAGACTTACCTGATGGGCATCATCAATGCCACGCCGGACTCGTTTTCGGGAGACGGATTGGGCGCCAACATCGCCGCGGCGGTGGATAGAGCAAAACGGTTCGTTGAGGATGGAGCGGACATTATCGATATCGGTGGGGAGTCTACCAGGCCCGGATCCAAACCGGTTACCGCGGAAGAGGAAATCGAAAGGGTCATCCCGGTAGTGGAGAGCGTGACCAGGGCGGTTAAGATACCGGTCAGCATCGACACTTACAAATGCCAGGTGGCCGAGCAAGCCCTCCTCGCCGGGGCCAGCATGATCAATGACGTCTGGGGACTCAAGGCCGACCCGCGACTGGCTGAACTGGCGTGCCGCTATAAGGCGCCGATCGTGCTGATGCACAATCAGAAGACTGCCTCCTACTCCGATCTGGTTCCTGAAGTAATTCAAAGTCTGCGACAAAGCATCGATGCCGCCCTGGCCGCCGGCGTTCCCCGTGAAAACATCATCATCGACCCGGGCATAGGATTCGGCAAGACGCTCCAGCACAACCTCGAAATGATGAGGCGTCTGGATAGCCTCAAGTGCCTGGGACAGCCCATACTGCTGGGAACATCACGCAAGTCAATGATCGGTTTGGCGCTCGGCTTGCCCGCGGACCAGAGACTCGAAGGGACGGCCGCCACGGTCGCCCTCGGCATTGCCGCCGGGGCGGACATCATCAGGGTCCACGATGTCAAAGAGATGAAACGGGTCTGCCGGATGGCTGACGCGATTGTCCGGGGCTTTAAGGACTAGCCGGTGTCATCCGTATACCTGGGACTGGGGTCCAACCTCGGCGACCGCCAGGGAAACCTAACGAGGGCCCTCGAGCTAATCTCCAAATTCGCCACTGTTGTTCGGACTTCCTCGATTTACGAGACTGAACCGGTCGGGTTCCTCGCCCAGCCAAAGTTCCTCAACGCGGTTTGTGAGATCGACACGAGCATCCCCCCGGTCCAGTTGCTGGTGTTGCTGAAAGGCATCGAGGCAGCCCTGGGAAGAACGATCAGTTTCCGCGACGCCCCGCGCACCATGGACATAGATATGCTCCTGTACGACGACATCGAACTCACCACGCGGGAACTGGTGATTCCCCATCCACGTTTACAGGAGCGGGCCTTTGTTCTCGCCCCTCTGGCGGAACTCAACCCCACGCTGGTCCATCCTACCATGAAAAAGACCGCCGCGCGGCTGCTTGAAGAAGTTGCCGGCAAAGAGGGCGTCAGACTTTGGACAACTACCGGAGGAAATTGAAATGTTTCAAGTTTCGGTCAGAGAGCACTTCGACGCCGCCCACTTCCTGAAGGAATACAAGGGAAAATGCGAGAACCTCCACGGCCACAGGTTCGAGGTGGTGGCAGCGCTTCAGGTTCCAAGGCTTAACAAGATCGGGCTCGCCTACGACTTCTCGGAGCTCAAGGCGCATCTCAGGGCCATTCTGGCCAGGTTCGACCATGTTTGTTTGAATGACATCGCGCCGTTCAACCAGTCCACTCCTTCATCCGAGAATATAGCGGTAGCCGTTTACGACGAATTGAAAACTCGCATCCCCGAGTCGCTGGCAAAGATCGCGTTTATCGAAGTATGGGAATCACCCCAGAGCTGCGCCACTTACCGGCCGGACTAGCTACACCGGATGTCGCTCCGCCGGCCGCTGCCGCCAGCTATTTGAATGCCTTCCTTAGCTCGGGAGGCAGCATGTTGGGAATGGTGTCCTCTATCGGGTAGTGCTCATCGCAAGCCTTGCAGAAAAGGTCGCCCTTGACTATCTCCTTGGTGCTTTCTTCCTGCACGGTCAGCTTCAACTCCCCCTTGCACATCGGGCAGACCAGTATTTCCATGAGCTGGCGTTTCATTGATTGACCTCCGGTACCATGATTTCCTATTGTAACCCTAACCTCGTTCCCTAATCAATAAATGCTATAATAATCGGCAAAAGCCGCCCTTAGAATAGCAGCGAACCATGGACAAATCACGACTGATCAAACTCCTCTCCGACGTGAAATCGGGACGGGTGACGCCGGAAAAAGCGATGGAAACCCTGGAGATTCTCCCCTACGAGAACCTGGGGTTTGCCAAGCCGGACCACCACCGGACTTTGCGCCAGGGTTTCCCTGAGGTTATCCTAGCCGAGGGCAAGACACCCGAGCAAGTGGCACTTATCGCCCAGAAGCTCAAAGAGCACAGCGAAGCCATTCTCATCACCAGGGCCTCACCCGAATGCTATCGCAAGGTCTCCGAATGTCTGCCCCTGGCGAAATACAATGACGCCGCCCGGACGATAACTTTTCACCGCGCCGGAAAGAAGAAGCCCCTGCCGGGGATAGCCGTAATCAGCGGCGGCACCGCTGACATTCCGGTAGCCGAAGAAGCGGCCATCACCGCCGAGACCATGGGCAACCAGGTGGAACGCGCTTACGACGTGGGCGTGGCCGGCATTCACCGCCTTCTGGACCACGTGTCCCAGTTGCGGCAGGCCCACGTGATCGTGGCCGTGGCCGGCATGGAGGGCGCCCTGCCCAGCGTGGTCGCCGGCCTGGTGTCCGTCCCGGTGATCGCGGTTCCGACCAGCGTCGGCTACGGGGCCAGCTTCGGCGGAGTGGCTGCCCTGCTGGGCATGCTGAACAGTTGCGCCGCGGGGGTTTCGGTGGTCAACATCGACAACGGCTTCGGCGCCGGTTACATCGCCTCACTCATCAACCGGGCGCATCATAAGTAGATATCCACACGAGATTACACAGATTTTCACAAGATTTTCTGTTACTTCTCAATAGCCTGGGGATGCCCGGCGATCGCCGTTTTGCCTATTCTTGACTTGTTCCTTCTCGTGTTAATCTCGTGAAATCTTGTGGACCCGTTACCCCTGCTAAATAGCGGGGCAGGCACATTTCGCATCACTCGCGGGCGCTGAAATCGTGTCATCACCGGCGGCCAAGCAAAAGAAAAGGAGGAGCGCGGCACATTGTCGCGCTCCCCCTTTCTGTTTTGGCTGTTGCAGGACGGGTCCCGTGCTACTCGATGAGGGCCTCGGGATCCACCTCTACCTGGTCAGGAGCAGCCGCGGCGAGAACCGGTACCGGCTCCGGCTCCGGCGCCATGGCGAACTGGGCCGGGATCAGTTTGCCGATGATCACGTTCTCTTTCAGGCCAAGCAGATGGTCCTTCTTGCCGAAGATGGCCGCTTCCGCCAGCACCCGCGTGGTTTCCTGGAAGGAGGCCGCGGCCAGCCAGCTCTCTGTGTTCAGAGAAGCCCTGGTAACACCCAGCAGCACGGTCTGGGCCGTGGCCGGCTCTCCACCCTGGGCCAGCACCCTGGCATTGACGTCTTCGTAAGTAAACCGGTCTTTCAATTCGCCGGGCAGCAACTCGGTGTCCCCGGGGTTGTCGACCCGAACCTTGCCGAGCATTTGTCTGACGATGACCTCGATGTGCTTGTCGTTGATGTTCACACCCTGGGACCGGTAGACCTTCTGGACCTCGCCCACCAGGTATTCCTGGACTTTGTCTCTCCCTTGGATGCGCAGGATATCCTGCGGGTTGACGTGGCCGTCGGTCAGTTGGGTTCCGGCCAGCACTTTAGCGGCATTCTCCACCCTGACGTGGGCAGTAACGGGAATGGAGTAGTCCCGTTCGTCTCTTTCTTCATAGACGATGCTGAGACGGTCGCCTTCGATTTCCGCGGTGCCCCTCACCCTGGCGATCATGGAAGAGGCTTCTCCGGACAACTGCAAATCAGTGCCGGCGTCTTTCTTCGACGATTCCGCGGCGCCCAGCACGGTGCCGACCTCGATTTCGTCGCCGCTCTTTACCACCCACTTATATCCAGGCGCGAGTGAGTACTCGTCCCGGTAAAGTTCAGAACTGGTCACTTTGATCTTTCGGTCTTCGCCGGTGGTTGCCACCTCTACCTGGCCGTCAATTTCAGAAATAATGGCCTGGCCTTTGGGGACCCTGGCTTCGAAGAGTTCCTCAACGCGCGGCAGACCGCTGGTAATGTCCACGCCAACGACACCGCCGGTATGGAAAGTTCTCATGGTAAGCTGTGTACCCGGCTCGCCGATACTCTGAGCGGCGATGATACCCACGGCCACTCCCATTTCGACGAGACTGCCTCTGGCCAGGTCCCTGCCGTAACACTGGCGGCAAACGCCCCGGCGAGACTGGCAGCTCATTACTGACCTTATGTAGGCCTTATCCACGCCGGCTTTGTTTATGGCTGCCGCTTTTTCTTCGTCGATCTCGGCGCCAACATCGGCCAGGATTTCACCGGTCGCCGGGTGAGCTACCGGCTGGGCCGGCCAGCGCCCGATGAGGCGCTCGCCAAAGGAGACCATGCGGCCTTCTTCCTCCTTGGACAGCCAGTTGCCGCCAGTGGTGCCGCAGTCCTCTTGAGTTATCCTGACGTCCTGGGCAACGTCTATCAGACGGCGGGTCAGGTAGCCGCTGTCCGACGTGCGCAGGGCGGTATCCGCCAGTCCCTTTCTAGCACCGTGAGTAGAGATGAAGTACTCCAGTACCGAAAGTCCTTCGCGGAAGCTCTTCTTGATGGGTAGTTCGATAATCTTGCCGGAAGGATCGGACATCAGGCCTCGCATACCGGCCATCTGAGTAATCTGACCGATATTGCCTTTGGCTCCGGCGGTGGCCATCATGTAGATGCCCCCGTATCCGGACAAGGCCCTTTCTACGGCTTTCTGCACGTTGTCTTTGGCTCTTTCCCAGACTTTGATGGCCTGGGTATACCTTTCGTCTTCCACCATCAGTCCCATGTTGAAGTTCCTCTGGATAACGGCTATTTCCTCTTCCGCCCTATCCAGGATTCTCTGCTTGTCGTGGGGAACTTCAAGATCGTAAATGCCCACGGTTATGCCCGACTGAGTGGCGTAATGGAAACCGAGGGTCTTCAGGGCGTCCAGCATGTTCGCCGTTTTGATGTTGCCGAGCTTCTTGTAAGTTCGAGCCACGAGCTTCTTGAGGGTCCCCTTGTCCATTACCTCGTTGGTGTAGTCCAGCTCCCTGGGCAAAACTTCGTTGAAGATTACGCGGCCAACGCTGGTTTCATGCTTCTTGCCATCCTGCCAGACCACAACCGGGGCTTGCAGACCTACATCCCCGGATTGATAGGCAAGCTTGGCTTCCATGAAACTCCCGAACGTCTTCCCGTGGCCTTTGGAGCCCGGTTTCACAACGGTCAGGTAGTAGCACCCCAGCACAATGTCCAGGGTTGGCGCCACCACGGGATCGCCGGAGTTAGGCAGCAGCATGTTGTTGATGCTAAGCATCGCCTGCCTGGCTTCGCTCACCGCGGCCCTTGACAGGGGAACGTGAACAGCCATCTGGTCTCCGTCGAAGTCGGCGTTGAAGGCGGTGCACACCATTGGATGTATCTGTATGGCGCTGCCGTCAATCAGTACAGGCTCAAAGGCCTGGATGCCGAGGCGGTGAAGGGTAGGAGCACGGTTGAGAAGCACCGGCCGCGTCTTGATGACCTCTTCCAGAATATCCCAAACTTCGGGTTTGGCTTTTTCAACCAAACGCCGGGCGCTCTTGATGTTGTGCGCCGCTCCCTGGGTGACCAGGCGATGCATGATGAACGGTTTGAATAGCTCCAGGGCCATGCGCCGCGGAAGGCCGCACTGGTGCAGTTGCAGTTCCGGTCCGACGATGATAACGGAACGCCCGCTGTAGTCAACTCTTTTTCCCAGCAGGTTCTGTCGGAATCGCCCTTGCTTGCCTCGCAGCATGTCTGACAAAGACTTGAGCTTGTGGCTCCCCGCCAGCGAAACGGCCCGGCCTCTTTTGCCATTGTCAATGAGAGAATCAACGGCTTCCTGGAGCATGCGCTTTTCGTTGCGTATGATGATGTCGGGAGCTTCCAGTTCCTTCAGCCGGCGCAAACGGTTGTTCCGGTTGATGACGCGCCGGTACAGATCGTTCAGGTCGCTGGTGGCAAACCTGCCGCCATCGAGTTGGACCATGGGCCTGAGGTCGGGAGGCAGCACGGGAAGGACGGTCATGACCATCCATTCCGGACGGTTGCCGCTGCGCCGCAGCGCTTCAACAACACGCAGCCGCTTGTGCGCCTTCTTTCGCCTCTGGCCGGAGGAGTTATGAATCTCCTGAAGCAACTCCAACCGGAGAACGGTAAGGTCAATATTTCTGAGGATTTCCAGCACGGCCTCGGCGCCCATGCCGGCGGTGAACACTGTGCCGTACTTGTCCCTCAACTCCCGGTACCTGGCATCGGTCACCAGGGTGTTGGGCGTCAACTCGGCGATCTCTTCGGTGACGCCGTCCATGTCCTGCCTGATGGTCCGCAGCTTCTCGTCGTACTCGGCCTTGAGCGCGGCTATTTCCTCCTCGGCTTTGGCGCGGAACGGGGCTATCAACTCCTCGGCAGGAGCCAGTTTCTTGTCGGCCCGTTCCTTCCAGGCCAATTCCAATTCTGCCACTTTTTCGCTGACTATTTCATGCAGTTGCTTCAAGTGCGAGTCGTGGACCACCTTGCCTTTGGTCACGATGGTAATATTGTCGAAGCTTATCAGAGCCCCGGCCTTCTTGCCCAGGGCGGCGTTGAGCTTTTCTTCCGGTTCCTTGGCCGAGTTCATCAACTCTTCGACTGCCGCGTCGAATTCCGTCTTCCCTTCCTCCATCTCCTTAGTCTTCTCGGCTTCGAAAGAACCCGTCTCTTCCGCCAGCCTGGCTCTAATCACCGCGGCCTTGTCGTTCAATTCCTTATCTACAGCGCCGAATTGCGCCTCGTATTCCTTCTTCCGCTCCTGCTCCAGTTCCTTCAGGGCCTTGGTATCTACTGAGGTAACGATATACTGGGCAAAGTAGAGCACGCGCTCAAGACTCCGGGGAGAAAGGTCCAGCAGCAAGCCTATCCGGCTCGGAGTGCCCTTGGCAAACCAGACGTGACTTACCGGAGCCGCCAGCTCGATGTGTCCCATACGCTCCCGGCGAACGCTGGCCCGGGCTACCTCCACGCCGCACTTGTCGCAGATCATCCCTTTGTATCTCTGCCTCTTGTACTTCCCGCAATAGCACTCAAAGTCCTTGGTGGGACCGAAGATGCGCTCGCAGAAGAGCCCGTCCTTTTCCGGCTTCAGTGTCCGGTAGTTTATTGTCTCGGGTTTTGTCACTTCCCCATAAGACCAGCTTCTGATCTGCTCCGGAGAAGCTAATGAAATGCGTACTACCTTGAAATCGTTGGCTTCAGCCATTTAATCGTTATCCTCCGAGGAATCTTCTTTCGCCATGGGTATTCTTTCCTCACCCTCGTCCAGCCCCTCCACCGCCAGCCCCAGGCTCTGCAATTCTTTTACCAGCACCTTAAAGGACTCGGGAACGCCGGGCTGGGCGATATCCTCGCCCTTGACGATGGCCTGGTAGGCCTTCGCCCGACCGTCAACGTCGTCCGACTTGATGGTCAGCATCTCCTGCAGGGTATGAGCCGCGCCGTAGGCTTCCAGCGTCCAGACTTCCATTTCGCCGAAGCGCTGTCCTCCGAACTGGGCCTTGCCTCCCAGAGGCTGGGGGGTTATGGGGGAGTACGAGCCGGTAGACCGGGCATGTACCTTGTCTTCAACCAGGTGAATGAGTTTCATTATGTAGATGTTGCCCACGGTAACAGCCTGGTCGAACGGCTCTCCCGTCCGACCGTCGTATAGCATGGTCTTGCCCCAGATAGGCCGGGCAACGCCTCTCTCTTTTTCCAGGTTGGCAACGGTCTCCAACAGGTGCCCGTTCTCGTTGCCGTCAACCTTGACTCCGTGGTCAAGTTCCAGCCACAGCGAAAGGCAGGCGCGACTGGCTTCTCCCGGGTATTCTTCACTAAAGACCTTGGCAGGATCGAATCCGTGGCTCTTGACCCAGTCTTCAGTCTCCTGGGAAAGCATAGCGGAAGGACTGCTGTCATTGCAGGCGAAGTGTCCTGAAGCAGCCGCCTTCTGTACCAGCCATGTTCTGGCCAGGACGTCCTCGATATCTTTGTCCGTCGCCCCGTCGAACACCGGGGTCAGCGCCTTGAAACCCAGCGTTTCGGCCCCCAGGCCAAGATGAGTTTCAAACACCTGGCCGAGGTTCATTCTTGACGGCACACCTATGGGATTGAGAACGATCTGTATCGGGCGGCCGTCGGGCAAAAACGGCATGTCCTCGGGCGGCAGAATCCGGGCGATAACGCCCTTGTTGCCGTGGCGACCCGCCATCTTGTCACCGACAGATATCTTCCGTTTCCGGGCCACCCAGACCTTTACCAGTTCGTTGACTCCGGCCGGCAGATCGTCGTTCTTGTCTCTGGAAAACTTCTTGACATTGATAACCGTCCCCTGCTCGCCATGGGGCACCCTCAACGAGGTATCACGGACTTCCCTGGCCTTTTCGCCGAAGATTGCCCGCAGCAGCTTGGCTTCAGGCGTTAGTTCCGTCTCCCCCTTGGGAGTTATCTTGCCCACCAGAATATCGCCGGGGTTCACTTCGGCGCCGATCCGGATAACTCCGAGTTCGTCGAGGTCGCGCAATCCTTCTTCGCCCACGTTGGGGATATCCCGTGTTATTTCCTCGGGGCCAAGCTTGGTGTCGCGGGCTTCCAGTTCGTATTTCTCAACGTGAATGGAGGTGAACTTATCCTCACGCACCATTTCTTCGCTGATAACAATTGCGTCTTCGTAATAGTAGCCTTCCCAGCTCATGAAGGCGCAAAGGATATTCTGACCGAGAGCCAATTCGCCTTTTTGTGTGGACGAGCCGTCAGCCAGTACTTCGCCCTTGGCGACCCTCTGACCTCCCTTGACGATGGCCCGCTGGTTCAGACAGGTGCCCTGGTTGGTCCTGATGAACTTGGTCAAATCGTAGGGCTTTTCTTCGGTCTCGCCATCGTATTTCACGGCGATTCTGGTGGAATCGACCGAAGTAACAACACCGTCGGCTGCCGCGACCAGAATCTGGCCGCAGTCGCGAGCCGCGATTCGTTCCATTCCGGTGGCGACCAGCGGGGCCTCCGGCCTCACCAGGGGCACAGCCTGACGCTGCATGTTGGA
>ORJL011482374.1_pt1 | contig 14023 bp, 13 predicted proteins | sample 1779941 | NCBI WGS metagenome assembly ORJL01 (sample SAMEA104232317, study PRJEB22302) | groundwater metagenome | biome: forest; feature: aquifer; material: groundwater | place: USA | collected 2011-08-07 | depth 5.8 m
ATCCCTTTGCCTTGACCTCACCGTCATATTTAACAGTCTCGTTCCCCCAAACCGAATTGCTCACCTCGATGGTGTGGTTTCCTATCTTGACTTGGACATTTCACCTACCTTTGCTGCGGCGTTACCCCTCACCCAACAATCTCATTGAGGCCCTCGACTACTTGTGCCACTTCCTCGGGCGCTGCCCGGCCCAGGCTCCCTCCGATCCTCTCCACGGCAAGGGTCCTAACCTGGCTGACCTTGACCCAGGACCGCTTCGGCAAGGCCACTGATCTCAGCTCCAGCGCGAGCGGCAGGCCGACGTGCTGGGCCTGGCTGGTTATAGCAACGGCGATCACGGTGCCCGAGCGTTCGTTGAACACATCGTGGCTGAGTATCAGGACAGGCCGACGTCCAGCCTGCTCACGACCACGGGCAGGGTCCAGGTCGGCCCAGCGGACCTCTCCCCTCAGTATGCGGGCCATTCGGCGGCATCCGGCGCTAGTCCTTCCTCGGCCAAGCCCTTCTCAAAGGCTGGGTCGAGCTTCGCGCACTCCCGCGCCAGCCTGGTCTTCCTGAGCCGCCTTAGCTTTTCCTTGACGGCCTCCTCTATCGCTTGGCTGCGGTTCGGGAAGGTGCGCTCGTCAACGAGCTGGTCGAGCTCGTTGACAGTTCTGCTATCCAGGGTGATCGCTATCTTGGACTTGGCCACAAAACGCCTCGCGGTATGATATTACACCATACCGTCGCCTACTTCCAGCCCCGGATGTCCACGAAGTGGCCGGCGATGGCGGCGGCCGCGGCCATGGGCGGGCTCACCAGGTGGGTGCGTCCGCCCTTGCCCTGGCGCCCCTCGAAGTTACGGTTGGAGGTGGCGGCGCAGCGTTCTCCCGGCTTGAGGATGTCGGGGTTCATGCCCAGGCACATAGAGCAGCCCGCCTCGCGCCAGTCGAAGCCCGCTTCCTTGAAGATGCGGTCCAGCCCCTCGGCCTCGGCCTGAGCCTTGATCGCCGTGGACCCGGGCACCACCATGGCGTAGACCTTGGGGTTCACGCGCTGGCCTTTCGCCACGGCGGCGGCGGCCCGCAGGTCCTCGATGCGGGAGTTGGTGCAGGAGCCAATGAAGACCCGGTCTAAAGCGATCTCCTGGATGGGGGTGCCGGGTTTCAGGGCCATGTACTCCAGCGCTCGCCCCACCGCCTCGCGCTCCGCCGCCGAGTCGAAGGAGGCAGGGGCGGGGACCTTCCCGGTGACCGGCGCCACCATGCCGGGGTTGGTGCCCCAGGTGACGTAGGGCTCCATGCTAGTCGCGTCTATCTCGACCAGGTGGTCGTAGACGGCGCCGGGGTCCGTGGGGAGCCGGCGCCAGCGGGCCAGCGCCTGGTCCCACGCCTCTCCCTTGGGAGCGTAGCGGCGTCCCTTGAGGTACTGGAAGGTGGTCTCGTCGGGAGCGATCATGCCGATGCGGGCGCCGGCCTCGATGGACATGTTGCACACGGTCATGCGCCCTTCCATGGAGAGGGCGCGGATGGCGGCGCCGGTGTACTCCACGGCGTAGCCCCGAGCGCCGTCCACTCCGATGCGGCCGATGATGCCCAGGATCAGGTCCTTGGCCGCGACGCCGTGGGGCAGGGCGCCCTTGACCCGCAGCTCCATGGTCTTGAGGTTGGCCTGCGCCAAGCACTGGGCGGCCAGCACGTGTTCCACCTGGCTGGTGCCGACGCCGATGGCGATGGCGCCGAAGGCCCCGTGGGTGGAGGTATGGCTATCGCCGCAGACGATGACCATGCCGGGCTGGGTGTAGCCCAATTGGGGGCCGATGATGTGGACGATCCCCTGGTCGGGGCTGGTCATGTCATAGAAGGGGAGGCCGAACTCCCGGGCGTTGCGCTGCATGGCCTCTATCTGCCGGCGCGAGATGTCATCGGTGATGGGCAGGCTGCGGTCCGAGGTCGGGACGTTGTGGTCCACGGTGGCCACGGTCAGGCCGGGGCGGCGCACCTTGCGCCCGGACAGGCGCAGGCCGTCGAAGGCCTGGGGCGAGGTGACCTCGTGCACCAGGTGCAGGTCTACATACAGGATAGCATCCTGGCCCGGCTCCTGGTGGACCACGTGGGCATCCCAGATTTTCTGGAAGAGCGTTCTCGGAGGCATGGCGATCCTTCTAAGCGATGATACACCTATTCGGTGCCGCACCAGCTTGCACTAGCCGGCTCGGCGGGGGCCCCTCTTGGCACTCCGCTCGGCCAGCAGGTGGTTGAGGGCGCTCACGTAGGCCAGGGCGCTGGCCTCGACGATGTCGGTGGAGAGGCCGGTGCCGTAGAGCTCGCGACCGTTGCTCTCGATGGCGATGATGGCCTTGCCCTTGGCTGCTGTGCCCTTGCCCTCGATCTTGATGACGAACTCCGCCAGGCGCGCGGCCCTCCGCGAGAGCCCGGCGTCGGCCAGGACCGCCTCGTTGATGGCATGATAGACGGCGTCCACGGGACCGTCGCCCTCGGCGAAGCCGTCCAGGCGGCGGCCGTCGCTGCTCTCCAGGGTCACCGAGGCGGTGCGGAAGACCTCGCCGCTGCCGCAGATCGCCTGGAGGTGGACAAGGCGGTAGGACTTGGGCATAAGGTCGCCTATACCTTCGCTGGCGCTGGGGCTTCCAGCAGCCGGTTGAGGGCGTTGATGTAGGCCTTGGCCGAGGCCTCGATGACATCCGTCGAGACCCCGCGGCCGTTGACCACGGTGCCGTCGGTGCGCAACTGCACCGTCACATCGCCCTGGGCCTCGACCGAGCCAGTGATGGACTTGACGGTGTAGTCCAGAACCTCGGGCTCGGGCTTGAGGCCCACGGCTTGGCTGATGGCGGCGAAGGCCGCTGCCACGGGCCCGTTGCCCTGGGCCACCCGGTGCAGGCGCTTGCCATCGCGGTCCACCAGGGTCACTGAGGCCTGGCGGCGGACCCGGTCGCTGCCACAGACCACCTGCAAGTTCTCCAGCCGGTAGAGGCCGTGCTCCTCCCGACGCTCCTGGCCCAGGAGGGCCTCCAGGTCTTGGTCCGTGACCTGTCTCTTGGTGTCCGCCAGCTTCTTGAACTCGGCGAAGAACTTATTCAACTCTTCGTCATTCAGGCTAAAGCCCAGCTCCGTCAGGCGCTTGCGGACGGCGGCCCGGCCCGAGAGCTTGCCCAGGTACAGCTCCCGGTCGGAGCGCCCCACCGAGGCCGGGTCCATGATCTCGTAGGTGATGGGGTTCTTGATGATGCCGTCCTGGTGGATGCCAGCCTCGTGGCGGAAGGCGTTGGCCCCCACAATGGCCTTGTTGGGCTGCACGACCATGCCGGTGATATCGCTCACCAGCCGTGAGGTGGGGTAGAGCTTGGTGGCATCAATGCCCGTCTCGACGCCGTAGAGGTCGTGGCGGGTGCGCAGGGCCATCACGATCCCCTCCAGGGAGGCGTTGCCCGCGCGCTCGCCGATGCCATTGATGGTGCACTCCACCTGGCGCGCCCCGGCGCGGATCGCCGCCAGGCTGTTGGGCACCGACAGCCCCAGGTCGTTGTGGCAGTGCACCGAGACCGTGACTTTCTCGATGCCCTTCACGTGCTCGAAGCAGTAGCGGACCAGGTCGTAGAACTCGTCGGGCGTGGAGTAGCCCACGGTGTCGGGGATGTTGACCGTGGTGGCCCCGGCGGCGATGACGGAGGTGAGCACCCGCGCCAGGTAATTACGCTCGGTGCGGGTGGCGTCCATGGGGCTGAACTCTATGTCAGAGACTTTCTTCTTGGCCCGCGCCACCATCTCCGTGGCCTGCACCAGGATCTCCTCCGGCCCCTTCTTGAGCTGGTACAGGAGGTGGACGTCGGAGCTGCTCAGGAAGATGTGGCAGCGAGGGCGCTCCGCCGCACGGATGGCCTCGCAGCAGGCGTCCACGGCCTGGGAATTGGCGTGGGCCAGGCCGGCGATGACGGGGCGCCGCACGGCCTTGGCCACGCGCTGGACGGCCTGGAAATCGCCCGGCGAGCTGAAGGGGAAGCCCGCCTCTATGATGTCCACGCCCAGGCGGTCCAGGGCCTGGGCGATCTCGACCTTGTCGTCGGTGGTCATGGTGGCGCCGGGGGACTGCTCCCCATCGCGCATGGTGGTGTCAAAGATCAAGACTCGAGTTGTCATGGGAGGTGCTCCTTTATGCTAGTGATGTGCTCCTGTCCTCAAGCCCGCCCAGCCCTTCCATCCATGTGAGGACGAAGGGCCGTCGCAGAGCGAGAGCGAGCGCCCCGGCCCGCCGCGGCGGGCCAGCGAAGGCACCTCCCGTGTTATCGCGTGTGACGGCTGTTTTCAAAGGCACGCCTCTAGGTGGCATCCTTGAGCCAGGGCATCATGTCCCGCAGCTCCTTGCCCACCTTCTCGATCTGGTGGCCGGCCGCTTTCTCTCGCTCGGTCAGGAAGCGCGCCCGCCCAGCCAGGTTCTCCTGGAGCCACTCGGAGGCGAACTGTCCGCTCTGGATTTCGCTCAGGACCTCCTTCATGCGGGCCTTCACCTCGGGGCCGATCACGCGGGGGCCGCGGCTGTAGTCGCCGTACTCGGCGGTATCGCTAATGCTGTAGCGCATGTAGCCCATCCCGCCCTTGTACATCAGGTCCACGATTAGCTTCATCTCGTGCATGCACTCGAAGTAGGCGGACTCCGGCTGGTAGCCGGCCTCCACCAGGGTCTCGAAGCCCGCTTTGATCAGGGAGGTGATGCCGCCGCAGAGGACGGTCTGCTCGCCGAAAAGGTCGGTCTCCGTCTCCTCGGCGAAGGTAGTCTCCAACACCCCGGCGCGGGTGCTGCCTATGCCCTTGGCGTAGGCCAGGGCCTGGGCCTTGGCTTTGCCCGACACGTCCTGGTGCACGGCCACTAGGGAGGGCACGCCCGAGCCCTGTTTGAACACCTCGCGCATGCGGTGCCCCGGCGCCTTGGGGGCGATCATGCTGACGTCCACGCTGTCGGGGGGCAGTATCTGCTTGAAATGGATGTTGAAGCCGTGGGCGAACATCAGGGTCTTGCCCTTGGTCAGGTGGGGCTTGATGGACTCCTCGTAGACCGAGCGGTGGGTCTGGTCGGGCAGGAGGACCATTATGATGTCCGCCTCGCGGGCCACCTCCGCCACCGTGGCCACCTTCAGGCCCTCGGCCTCGGCCAGCTTCCAGCCCTTGGAGCCCTGATAAAGCCCTACCAGGACGCGGATGCCGCTTTCTTTCAGGTTCAGGGCATGGGCATGGCCCTGGGAGCCGTAGCCGATGATGCCCACGGTCTTGTTCTTGATGAGCGCCAGGTCGGCGTCGCTATCGTAATAGAGCTTGGCCATCAGCGTTCCTTTCCCTTGGCGTCTTGCCCCACGACCACCCAGAGGGGCTTGGCTTGCCTAAATCCTTCCGGAGATAACTGGTATCAGGATACCTAGCCCTCCTTACCAGGGGCCTAGCCGGGCCCCCTTGCCAGTAACGGGGGGCCCGTGGCCCTGGACCCGCTCCAACTGGGGTGCGTCGATCCCCTTCTCACCGTAGGTGATATCGGCGTCTGGCCCCAGGCCTCGCGGCAACGCCACCCTGCCAGTGCGGGCCACCTCTTTGAGGCCGAAGGGGCGGACCAGCTCCAGGAAGGAATCGATCTTCTCTTCGTCGCCCGTGATCTCGATGATGACGGAGTCGTGGGCCACGTCCACGATGCCGGCGCGGAAGATGTCGGCGATCTGCATCACCTCGCTGCGGTTGGACCCATCGCACAGGACTCGCGCCAGGGCCAGTTCCCGGCCCACGACGTCGGGGCCGGTGATATCGCTGATCCTCACCACGTCGATGAGCTTGTAGAGCTGCTTGGCCACCTGGTCCACATTGGTGCGGGTGCCGTCCACCACGATGGTCATGCGCGACAGGCCCGGCTCCTCGCTATGCCCTACGGCGACGCTCTCGATGTTGAAGCCCCGGCGCCGGAATAGGCTGGCGACGCGGTTCAGGACCCCTGGCTTGTTCTCCACCAGGGCGATGAGCGTATGGTGCTTGACCTCGTTGTTCATGCTTGGGTTCCCCGGCGTCGGCGCCATCATACCCCACCTCCCATGGGCGGCTGGCCGCTCATGCGCGATGCTACCGGCACCTTGCTGTCCCGGGGGTCCTCGATGGTCTCGGCCAGGGAGGCGCCGGGTGGGACCATGGGGTAGACATTCTCCTGTTGCTCCACTATGAAGTCGATCAGGAATGGCCCGTTATGCTCCTTGGCCCGCTGCAGGGCGGACTCCACCTCACCTAGCTTCGTCACCCTGATGCCGGGGATGCCGTAGCCCTCGCAGATCTTGACATAGTCGGGCCAGAAGCTCTCCCTGTTTTGGACGGCAGCCCGGCGCAGCTCCGGCGCCGCCGGGGAGGGGGCGAACTCCACCGCGCTGAAGCGGTGGCCGTAGAAAAGCTCCTGCCACTGGCGCACCATGCCCAGATACATGTTGTTGATAAGGGCGATCTTCACCGGCACGTGGTGCTCGGCGATGGTCGCCAGCTCCTGGATGGTCATCTGGAGGCCACCGTCCCCGGCGATGCACCAGACGGTGTCTTGGGGCAGGCCTAGCTGGGCGCCCATGGCGGCCGGCAGCTCAAAGCCCATCGTCCCCAGACCGCCGGAGGAGATGAAGTTGTTCGCCCGCGAGGAAAGGATGAACTGGGCCGCCCACATCTGGTGCTGTCCCACCCCGGTGACGTAGATATCGTTGCCCTGGGTGAACTCGTTGAGGACCTTCAACACCTGCTGGGGCAGCAGCTTGCCCGGCTCGTCGTGGATGCGGACCGAGGGGTGCTCCTTTTTCCACTGGTCCAGTTGCTCCAGCCAGGGCAGATGGGTGTTGGGCTCGATCTCTTGGAGCAGGGCCTCCAGGACGTGCTTCACGTCGCCCACCACGGGCACATCGGTCTTCACGTTCTTGCCGATCTCAGCCGGGTCCACGTCTATGTGTACGACCTTGGCTTTCTTGGCAAAGTCGGACAGGCGGCCGGTGATGCGGTCGTCGAAGCGGATGCCCACGCCGATGATCAGGTCGGCCTCGCCGACCGCCAGGTTTGCCCAGGCCATGCCGTGCATGCCCATCATGCCCACGCTGAGGACATGGTTGCGGGGGAAGTTCCCCAGCCCCAGGAGGGTGTTGATGACCGGGATCTGGGCCTTCTCGGCGCAGGCCCTTAGCTCCTGGTGGGCCCCGGAGATGATGACGCCGTGGCCGGCTATGATCAGGGGCCGCTTGGACTCGTTGATCAGCTTAGCCGCCTTCTTTATCTGGAGTGGGTGCCCCTTGGCCGGGGGCTTGTAGCCGCGGATTTGCACCTGACGAGGATAGCCTTCGAAGTTAGCCTCCTCCTGCTGCACGTCCCGGGGGATGTCGATGAGGACAGGGCCGGGCCGGCCGCTGCGGGCCAGGAAGAAGGCCTCGGCGACGGTCTGGGGTATGTCGGCGGCGCTCATCACCAGGTAGTTGTGCTTCGTCACCGGTATGGTGATGCCGGTGGTGTCGCCTTCCTGGAAGGCGTCGGAGCCGATGAGGGGGCGCGGTACCTGGCCGGTGATGGCGACGATGGGCACCGAGTCCATATGGGCGGTGGCGAGGCCGGTGACCAGGTTGGTGGCGCCTGGCCCCGAGGTGGCGATGCAGACCCCTACCTTACCCGTCGCCCGGGCGTAGCCGTCGGCGGCGTGGGCGCCCCCCTGCTCGTGGCGGACCAGGATATGCTTGATCCGGTCACGGTACTTGTGCAGGCCATCGTAGAAGGGCAAGATCGCCCCTCCCGGATGGCCGAAACACAAGTCCACCCCCTCGGCCAACAGACATTCACATATAATGTCGGCGCCACGCATCTTCATAGGCTGCTCCCTCTTCTAAAATCGGCCCTCTGGTCTTGCCTCGGAGAAACAAAAAATCCGCCCCCCTTGAGGGACGGAAACGATTCCCGCGATGCCACCCTACTTCCCCCCGCCTTGCGCGGAGGACACCTCTGGCGCGTTAACGAGCGCAACCCGCCGCTCCTGCCTGGGGGCCCCTTATCCTGCGGCTGCTTACACCAACCGCGAGCATTCCCCTCGGGAGCGAGGCTCCGGGGCGAGTTCAGGGCTCCTGAGCCACCGGGCTTTCACCTCGTCCCGGCTCTCTGGAGGCATCGGCGGCCCTTACTGCTCCCCATCCTAGCCCAAGCTAGCTTTTCAAAGGGCGACAATGAGCAATTATACGTGGCGGCGCCTTGCTATGTCAAGCCGAGTCAGTGTGTTCCTACAATACATGCGTGACACCTAGACCTCCTTGCGCCCTTCATGAGACCGGGCGGCCCCTGGTCAACGTATGCTTTGCAGGTTTGCCTGGCATTGACGCCAGTGGAGGGCAGCCCTCTGGACAATGGGGGTATCATGGGTTGCCAGGAGCCACTACTGCGCAGAGCCCTATACTACGGGGCGAGGATGTAAGGGGATGACCAACTACATCATCCGGCGCATCTTCTTCGGCATCATCAGCATGTTCGCGGTGGTGACCATAGTATTCTTCCTGGGCCGCACGGGCGTGGACCCCGTGTCCCTCTTTGTGCCCATAGACGCCCGGGCTGACGATGTGGAGTACGTCCGCAAACGGCTGGGGCTGGACAAGCCTGTTTATGTCCAGTACGCGAAGTACATGTCAGGTATCGCGCAGGGCGACTTCGGGAAGTCGATGCGCTGGGGCAGCCCCGTCCAGGAGGTGGCCCTTCCCCGCTTGTTCGCTACCCTGCAACTGGTGTGGCTGAGCGCTATCATCATCCTGGGCGTGTCGATCCCGGTAGGGGTCTATTCCGCAGTATACAGGGGCAAGGCCTTCGACACCTTCGGGAAGGCCTTCGCCCTCTTTGGCCAGTCGGCCCCCACCTTCTGGATTGGCCTGATGCTCATCATCCTCTTCGCCGTGGTCTGGCAGGTGCTGCCCGCCGGAGGCCGGGGAGACTTCCGCAACCTCATCCTTCCGGCCTTTACCCTGGGCATCTTCGGGATGGCGGCCATCACCAGGCTGACCCGGTCCTCAATGCTGAACGTCCTCGACTCTGACTACGTCAAGATGCTACGGGCCAAGGGGGTTCCGGAGCGGACTGTGCTCTGGCGCCACGCCTTGAAAAACGCGGCCCTCCCGGTGCTGACCCTCGCTGGCCTCCAGATGGTGGGGCTGATGTTGGGGGCGGTGGTCACCGAGACCGTCTTCTCCTGGCCGGGGCTGGGCCGTCTGGCTGTGGAGGCGGTCTTCGCCCGCGACTATGCCATGGTGCAGTTCATAGTCCTGATGGGGTCCTTCTTGTTCATCACGGTGAACCTGGTCGTGGACATCCTTTACGCTTATCTTGACCCGAGGATTCGCTACACATGAAGAACCTGTTCGCCAGCGGACGCGCCCAGGCCAGGGCTGCCCCACCCCGCGCCGTAGCTCGCCGTCGCTTCCGGTTCAGCAGCCTTACGCAGGTGCCCTATATACCCATGTTCATCATCGTCGTCTTCATGGTTGTGGCGGTCTTCGGCGGCTTCTTCTCGCCCTACGATCCTGGACTGCCTAACCTGCGGGACACGTACAGGCCACCGTTCTGGCAGGAGGGCGGCTCGACTAACTTCCTGCTAGGGACGGACAACCTGGGGCGTGACATGCTCAGCCGGCTGATCCTGGGCGCCCGGGTCTCCCTTATAGTGATCGCGGTGGGCATCCCGGGGCATATCGCCATCGGTGTCACTCTGGGACTGATATCGGGCTATATGGGCCGCGGCGTGGACACCCTCATCCAGCGGGTTGTGGATGTCTACCTGGCCTTCCCGACGATCCTTCTGGCGCTGGCCCTTATCCCGGTCTTGGGCCCAGGCATGAAGAGCATCTTGATCATCATCATCGTCACCGGCTGGGCCGGCTACGCCCGCATCATCCGGGCGGAGGGCCTGGGCGTGAAGTCGCGGGACTTCGTTTCCCTCGCCAAGGTGGCCGGGGCCAGCGAGCTGCGCATCATGCTTACCCACATCTTCCCCCAGGTCATAAACACCATATTGGTCATCTCCACCCTCCAGGTCGGCAGCGTCATCATCTTCGAGGCGTCGCTGAGCTTCCTGGGCATCGGCACCCAGCCCCCGTTGTCCTCGTGGGGACAGATCCTCTCCGACGGGCGGCAGTTCGTCTCCACCGCCTGGTGGATCGCTTTCTTCCCGGGCATTTGCATCGTCTTCATCTGTCTTTCGGCCAACCTTCTGGGCGACTGGGTGCGCGACAAGCTGGACCCCCGTCTGCGCCAGCTTTAAACCCACTTTTGCCAATGGCGTTGAACGTTGCTCGGCCGCCGCGAACACCACGATCCTCCTCGCGCTGTCCGATGCGTACCGGCTGAAGGTGCCTTCGGCGGCGCTCGTCTCATCATCGTGGTGGGCGAAGACGCCGAGGATAGGGCGAGGGCCAAGTGGCCCTCCTCAGACCCGTGCATCCCGGCATGTCCCGGCCTAAATAGAGGGGGCGTTTCCAAGCTGGCTAAGGAAGAGCGGGGCCGCTGCCTCGTGGCAGCGGCCCCGCTCTTGGTATGACGAACGATGTTGACGTTACTGTTTGCCCAGAGCCTTGCCCTTGTCCCAGGTGCCCTTCACGAAGGACTCCAGCCGCTCCTTGGCGTCGGGCGCCTGGCCGGGTGATTCACGCTGGGCCATGGCGTGGGCTTCCCCCGAGGCCAGCGCCAGGCCTCGCACGATCAGCGCCTTCTGGGAGGAGATGCTGTGCCGAGAGTGCTCGGCCAGCTTCCCCGCCCAGGCCAGCGCCTCCTCCAGGAGCCGCGCATGGGGCACCACCTTGTTGACCAGGCCGATGCGCAGCGCCTCCTGGGCGTCCACCATATCGCAGAGGAACATCATCTCCATCGCCTTATGCTTGCCCACGATCCGCGGCAGCCTTTGGGTGCCGCCCCAGGTGGCGGTGAGGCCCCAGCGGGCATGGGTATCGGCGAAGCGGGCCCGATCGCTGGCCAGGACCAGGTCGCAGGCCGTAGCCAGCTCCAGGGCCCCGGTGATGCAGAAGCCGTTGACCGCGGCGATGACCGGCACCGGACAGGCCTCGATGGCGTGCAGCACGTCCCAGGCGACGTTGGCGCGCCGGTCGGCGATGGACTCGCCAGCGCCGCCGGCGATGCCCTTGATGTCCACCCCGGCGCTCCACGCCTTCTCTCCGGCGCCGGTGACGATGACGGCGCTGACGGCGGTGTCCTGGCCGGCGCGAGTGATGGCCTGGGCCAGCTCCCCGAGCATAGTCGGGGTGATGGAGTTGAGGGCCTGGGGACGGTTGAGGGTGATGAGGACGGCCGGAGGACGGGGCTCGACCAGGATGTCGCTGTAGCCTGCCATGACGGGGCCTCCTTCCACTGAAAGAGCCGCTGATCAGGGGCGCGAAAGATGGCGGGCGGCAGTGGTCCTGGGGCGGACGTGCTTCTTACCCGGCTACTCTAAAGCAGCAGAGGCGCCCACGATGTCCAATAGCTCCTTGGTGATGCTCTCCTGACGCGCCTTGTTGTAGGTGAGGGTCAGGTCCACGATCATCTCGTTGGCGTTATCGGTGGCGCTGCGCATGGCTACCATGCGGGCTGACTGCTCGCAGGCCGCGGTCTCCAGCAGCACATGGTAAAGCGTCATCTCCACGAAGCGTGGCAGGACGGCGTCCAGCAGTAGCTCACGGCTGGGCTCGAATATGTAGTCGGCCCGGGGCGCGCCCTCGGCCAGGGCTGCGGGGTCGATGGGCAGCAGGGGCTCCACCACCGGACGCTGCACCATGGTGGAGACGAAGCGGGGGTAGACCAGTGAAACTTGGTCCACGGTGCCCTGGGTGTACCAGTCTATGATCAAGCGCGCCAGAGCGGTGATATCGGCGACCTGGGGCTGATCGCCCAGGCCTGTGAACTCCGCCTTCAGGGCCTGGCCGCTGCGCACCAGGAAGTCACGCCCCTTCTTTCCCACGGCCACGGCCAGCACGGGTTCGCGGTGCTCCAGGATGAAGGCGCCGGTGCGGCGGTTCAGATTAGATGGCAGCCCGCCCGCCAGACCGCGATCGGGGCTGAACTCCACCACGCCCAGGTTTCGGACTGGACGTCGCTGCAGCAGGGGATGGGTTTCACCCGGCTCCGCGGGCAGGGCCGCCAGGTGGGCGAAGATGGCATGGAGCTTGTCGGCGTAGGGACGGCCCGCCAGCACTCGTTGCTGGGCCCGTCGCATCTTGGTGGCGGCGATGAGCTCCATGGCTTTGGTGATCTTGGCGGTATTGCGTACGCTCTGGATGCGCCGCCGGATCACGCGCAGGGTGGGCATAGGGCTACCTCAAACTCCGCGGGCTGGGCCCGCAACCTTGCGCTCTTGAAAGCCGAAGACCATGTAGGTGGCGCGGCCGGTGGCGGCCAGCACCCCCTCGGGCGTGCGGATGTATACCTCGCCCACGGCCAGGGTACGCCCCTTGCGCACCAGCCGGCACTCCGCCTCCACATAGGGTCCTACAGCCGGCGCCAGGAAGCTGATGCTCAGCTCGGTGGTGGTGTGGCCGGTTATCTCGCGCCCGATGTCGTAGGCGGTGTGCAGCAGGGTGGCCACGGCCTCGTCCACCACCGTGGCCAGGATTCCGCCCATGACGCTCTCGATGCCACGGTTGAGCAGGGGAGGCCGGGCGTGGAGCCTCACCTTACAATAGCCCTCATCCACGTCCACGAGCTCCAGGCCGAGGAGCTGCCAGAACGGGTTGACCGGCAGGCGCGACAGCCGCTCCCACGCCCGGCTTTTGCTGTCGGCGGCCCCGCTCGTCATCGCTCTTCATCCATCGGGAGCCCTACCAGGCGCCCGTCTTCTTGAACTCCGCGATGGCGGCCTTGAGCTTCTCCTCGGCCTCCGGTGAGAGGCCCTTGCTCTCGTTGATGGTCTTCAACACCTCGCCGTGGCTGCCGTCCATGAAGCGTAGGAAAGCGCGCTCGAAGGCCGAGCACTTGTCCACAGGAATGTCGCTCAAATAGCCATGGACCGCGGCATAAAGGGAGCTGACCTGCTGGGCCAGGGACAGGGGTTGGTATTGGGGTTGCTTCAGGATCTCGGTGATGCGCTGGCCCTGCTCTAGCTGGCGGCGGGTGGCCGGGTCCAGGTCGCTGGTGCCGAACTGGGCGAAGGCCGCCAGCTCCCGGAACTGGGCCAGGTCCAGCCGCATCCGGCCGGCGACGGCCTTCATGGCCTTGGTCTGGGCGGCGCCGCCCACCCGGCTGACGGAGAGGCCCACGTTCATGGCCGGGCGGATGCCGGCGTTGAAGAGGTCGCTCTCCAGATAAATCTGCCCGTCGGTGATGGAGATGACGTTGGTCGGGATGTAGGCCGAGACGTCGCCCGCCTGAGTCTCGATGATGGGCAGGGCCGTCAGGCTGCCGCCCCCGTGGGCCTGGTCGAACTTGGCGGCCCGCTCCAGGAGACGGCTGTGGAGATAGAAGACGTCGCCCGGGTGGGCCTCGCGGCCGGGGGGCCGGCGCAAGAGGAGGGGGGGGTGGCGGGACGCCCGGGCGTGCTTGCTCAGGTCGTCGTATATCACCAGGGCGTCCTTGCCCTGCTCCATGAAGTCCTCGCCGATGGCGCAGCCGGCGTAGGGCGCCAGGTACTGCAGGGGGGCGGGGTCCGAGGCGTTGGCGGCCACCACCACCGTGTGGCCCAGGGCGCCGTGCTCCCGCAGCGTCTCCACCACCTGGGCGACCTTGGCCGACTTTTGGCCGATGGCCACATATATGCAGAGCAAGTCGCCGCCCCGCTGGTTGACGATGGTGTCAAGGGCGATGGCCGTCTTGCCCGTAGAGCGGTCGCCGATGATGAGCTCCCGCTGCCCCCGGCCGATGGGGATCATGGCGTCGATCGCCTTGATGCCGGTCTGGACCGGGGTGTTTACCGACTGGCGGACGACTACGTTGGGGGCTACCCGCTCCACCTCCCGGGTCTTGGTGGTCGCCAGGGGGCCTCGACCATCCAGAGGGCGGCCCAGGGGGTCCACGACCCGGCCCAG
>ORJL010104578.1_pt1 | contig 14013 bp, 11 predicted proteins | sample 1779941 | NCBI WGS metagenome assembly ORJL01 (sample SAMEA104232317, study PRJEB22302) | groundwater metagenome | biome: forest; feature: aquifer; material: groundwater | place: USA | collected 2011-08-07 | depth 5.8 m
CGCCAATCTCACAAACCAGGACTATTATTACGCCGAACCATATTGGGTCAAACCCCAGGCCCACCACCACGGGGTACAGGATCGGGATGGTGAACGTAACCATGGCCAGCGAGTCCATAAAGCAACCGCCGACGATGTACCCCAGGATGATCAGCGCCATGACGGCGTTGGGAGACATAGATAGCCCCCCCACCCAGGCCGACAACTCGTAGGGAAGCCTGGTTATCGCCAGAAAATGACCGTAGATGGTGCCTCCGGCGACGATGAGAAAGACCATGGCCGATATCAAAGTGGTATCGGATAAAGATTGCAGAAACCCTTTCCAGGTAAGCGTTCGCCCCAACAGGGCAATGATGACCGCTCCGACAGCACCCGCCGCCCCGGCTTCAGTGGGGGTAAACCAACCAACAAAAAGGCCGGTCATGACGAAGACAAACAGGACCAGCACACCGATAACTCCGGGAAGGGATTTTATCCTCTCCTTCCAGGTTGACCTGGCTCCTGCAGGACCCAAGGCAGGCCTGGCCCGGCACAAGATGTAGACTGCCAGGGCAAACAAACCGGTGAGAAGCAAGCCGGGTAGAATACCGGCGGCGAACAGCTTGCCGATTGACCGCTCGGTCAGTATCCCGTAAATGATGAGGATGGTGCTGGGAGGGATAAGTATGGCTAAAGTGCCGGCGGAGGCAACGCAGCCGGTCGACAACGAGGGATCATAGTTATACTTCTTCATCTCGGGCAGTGTCACCTTGCCCATAGCCGCTGCCGCGGCATTGGTCGATCCGCAAATGGCGCCAAAGCCGGCACAAGCGAAGATGGTGGCCAGGCAAAGCCCTCCCCGCAAGTGACCGTAGAATTTATAGGCCACGTCAAAAAGACGGCCGCTCATCCCGGAATAGTAAGCAACCGAACCCATAAAGATGAACATGGGAATTACGCTGAGAGAATACGATGAGAACAGAGACCAGAGGTCTCTGGCAACGAGGCTTAGAGCGCCCTGGACCGACGCCACGTAGGCGAAGCCAAGAAAGCCAACCGTTGCCATAACGTAGGCCACCGGCATACGCAACAGGAACAGAAAAACGAGAAGGCCAACACTGACAACGGCAACAGTGGTCGGGCTCATTCTCCCACCACCTTTTCGAGAGACTTGATCGTATCAATAAGAATTACCAACCAGAGCAGGGCGCAACCAAAGGCTATGGCGTACACGAACGGATAGAAAGGGGTTTGCACCGTCATGGATACGTCACCCCCCTGCCGCATCTCGTTGCCCATTGCCACCGACTGCCAGACTGCCACCGCGAAGAAGCCCAGACTAAGAATACCGGTCATACTATCGCCAATTGCCTGAATCCGCTGGGGAAAGCGCGCCAGTACGAACTCGACGCGGACGTGGCGCCGCTCAACACCACAGTAGGCAAGGGCAAAGGCGATGAGTATCGTCCCGACCAGGCCCGTCCAGTCATAGACCCCGAGAATGGGCTTTCCCAACGCCCGGAGCAATATGTTGCCACCGACGAGGACCATCATCACCGCGACTGCCGCTTGCGCGATCCAGTCACACCAGCGACTGAATACGCGAATTGGGCCCTCAAGAAAAGACATGTTTCTCCTACCTCACACAAGGACTGCTGTCAACGAGAAGCGGCTCCTGCAACAGGGGAGACCGCGCCCCTTCGCCACCGGCGAAGTGACGCGGTCTCACCATTGGGATCAGCCAATAACCCTGTCGCTCAGGCTCATTCCAGTTTCTGGGAAGCTGCCAGTTTACTTGGCAGGGGGCGCCCACGGCTCATATTTTGCCTTGTTATATTTCTCCGTTATCTTGCCAGCCTCGGTGACCATTTCTCCACCGGGGAAGCCCTTCTTGTTCAGCTCCTCGGTGTAGGTGTTCCGTATCGGCCGGGTAACGTCCACCAGCTTTGCCATTTCAGATTCGGGCAGGTATATGACCGTGTGCGTCTTGGGGAGGTACCGGTCGATAGTGCTCAGCGGGTCATAATAGCTCCAGATTCGACCATCCAAATCCACGGCATCGTTGGCAACAGCGGCGAAGGCATCCTGCAAATCTTTAGGCAACGAGTTCCACTTGGCCTGGTTCATCACGCAGTATTTGCCCTCGTTGTAAAGAGGCGGGACGCTGGTTGAGAATGGGAGAACTTCATCGAGCTTGAAAGTCTCCACGGCGCCCATGGGTATCAGTGCGGCATCTATAATCCCCTTCTGCGCCGACAGGTAAATGTCACCCGATGGCAGACCCACCGGCTCGGCCCCCAGGGCCTTGATCGCCTCGACACCAGGACCGATGACTCTTACCTTCAAACCCTTGAAATCCTGCACGCTGCGGATCGGTTTCTTGGAATGGATAAAGCCGGGGCCGACGCCTGCCCAGAGCAAGACCTTCACGTCGGCAAATTCCTTCGGTTTGAACTTGTTATAGAAGTCCCACCAGGTGTGCGCGTTGGCGTAGGCGTTCTCTGCAGGGGCGATGCCAGGCTGACTGAGGGTAGTCATCACCGGAAAGAGACCGGGGTTGATCCCGGGATTGGCCCACCCGATGTCGGCGATGCCCTTGGTTACGCCGCCGAAGATGTCAGCCGAAGCCAGCAAAGAGCCGGCAGGGTAATAGGCGATATCCAATTTGTACTTGCCCTTGGTTTGCTTTTCCACTAATTGAAACAGCGCCGGCACGGCGTAGACTTCGTTCCAGGACTTGGGTGTATAGATGTGAGCGAGTGAAAACTTTATGGTTTGGGCTTCAGCAGGGGCTGCTGGCTGGCAGGCCAGAGACAGGGGTGTCAGCAACAACACGACCAACAGCAACAGTGACACTTTTTTGCAGGTTCCCATTTGTAGTAAGTCCTCCCTTTCGCAATAATTGGTTCTAAACAAGAAGTGGCTCAAATTCTGTTTCAGACCACATCCTTTCGACTTCCGGTAGCGGCGCTTTCAGGAAGAGTAGCCTGGCCCCGGGATGACCGGTGAATATAGAGCGGACCGGAGAATGCAATAACGCAAAGCCAGGTCGCCGAGCAATTCGCCAGCGATAGAAAGGCTCACGATGGCCTCAGGTACTTGCAGACCGGTGACCCAGCCAGTCAGGCCTATGACGCCGGGGAACGCGATGCCGAGTATGAAGCTCACAACCCAGAAAAGCGGGGCCCATTTTCCAGCAATAATCTGCCGGACCGAGACCTTGCCCGCGGTTCCTCCCTGGTACCTAATACAAACGAGGTAGACTCCAAGGATAAAGGCATAGCTTGCGAGAAATAGGTTCACCCATCCTTTCACCGCGGGCGCGGTGCCGAGCAATAGATTCACCCCGGCCCCACCCCAGATACCCAATACGGCGTAGAGCACTGCCAGAAGAGGGGTATTCCACAGGGCGATGCCATTTACACTGCTCATTACAAAGCCCAGGTAGATTATGGCTAAAAAGGCAAAAACGTTGGTTATTACCATCAGTCCGACAGGAGGTGTGCCACCCCTGGCCAGCAACATGTACACTGCCCCCAGGACCAGGAAGAAGACTACGAAATAAAGGCCTCGGGCCAGCCACGATGTCTTCCAGCCCGAAGAGGCAAGGATTCGCCAGAATCTCAAAGGCCGGCCCAGGTACAGCAGATGCAGACCGCCCCCGATAATTCCACATATCAGCCACCCTGCCAGCATGCCCGGCAGGCTTCCGGAGAAGGAAGCCACCAGGAATGTCCCTGCCCCGAGCTCGATGAATGCGAAAGCAAGCCATACCAGCACTCCCCTTCCACTTATCCACTCCGTCTGGGGAGTATGCTTGACCATGAATTCATGGGGTCTAACCTGGATCATGTTTCCCCTCCTTACCTTATGGCGTAATACACTGCCGGTTCAGTAGCGTATTCCGGATGGAGTGGAGCGGCCTGCGATTTCCTCACCAGCTCCGAGATTTCACTGGAAGGATCGTCCAGGTCACCGAAATATCTTGCTTTGGCCGGGCAAGTGATGACACAGACCGGGGTAGCCTCCCGGTCGACCCCCGGCTTCAGGCCGCGCTTAAGCCCCGCGTCAATCCGTTCCATGCAAAAGTTGCACTTGGACACGGTACCGATCTGGTGGTGGTAAAGGCGATCGCCGATCTTCTCAAACTCGGTGAAGCCCTGTCCGGGGTAATACTCTTTCTTCTTGGCCAGATAGGCGCGGGCCTGATAGGGACAGGCTACCACGCAGTACCGGCAGCCAATGCACTTATCAGGGTCAATCCATACTATCCCGTCCTCACGCCGTTGCGTGGCGCCGGCCGGACACACCTCGACGCATTTCGCCTCCTGGCAGTGATTGCACAATACCGGGTAAGAAAGCTTGATGGCCCGTGGATGTTTGCCGGTTTCCGAGACCAGTATCTTTCCCCAGGAGACACCGGGCGGCAGAAAATGTTCCTGCTTGCATTTGGTTACGCAGCTATAGCAGGTCACGCACTTGTTGAGGTTTACGAGTAAGCTCCATCTCATGGTAATTCCGCCTTTTGCTTATCGGGCGGTATACGCCCTGACTCTAACCGTCGGCTCTACCGAGCCCGTTATCGGGCAGGTATGATATTGGTCCGCTTTAATCAGGGCGTTGGGATTCACGCCCTTACCCCGGGAAACCGGACGCCCTTTCGCCCAGCTCCCGAGGCCGACCGCGGCCACCACCTTCGGATGGATCAACTCAGTCAGCTTAACATGGCCCTTGAGCTTGATTCCCCAGGAGTTTTCGAGATATATGGTGTCCCCGTCTTTGATCCCTTTCTTATGACCTGTCTCAACGTTCATGGCTATGTTGTAACTGAACGGGTTCTCGCTGGCCGCTTCATTTATGTACGGGTTGCCCGCCGTAAAACGATGCGTCATGAGGGGGTCCCGATAGGAAATGAGAAAGAGGTCGTGTTCGGTCTTCTCCGGAAGCTCGGTGTAGACGACTGAAGGGAAGTAGCTTATCAGAGGGGTATACATGTCCCAGTTCATATGGAAGCCTATCTTCTCGGCACTCTTCTTTACCAGCTCCCTTTCTCGTTCCAGGCGCTCGAAGTAGAAAGGTAACCGGGCGTTGACAAACCAGCGCCAGTAGGCTTCTTCCGGTTTCTTCTCCCAGGTTAGGAAGCCGTGTTTTATGAACCACTCCAGGCCCTTGTTACCAAAGTGATGTTTCATCACCCTATCCACCAGCTCGATCTCAGTGATTCTTTCGTCGGGTCCTATAATGGGCTCGATCTTTTCCTTGCCGAGCATCCGGTTCCTGAGGGAAAAGAAAGCGCTGTGCGCTTCATTAAGCTTCGGCCTGATACCCAGCCTGTCGGCAAGATCGAACACCAGGTTAAAGACATCCCGGGTCTCGCCCTTGGGCTCGGCCACGGGCATCCTGATGTGCACGCTCCACTTGTTCAAGGCGATGGGGAAAGCGATCTGCACCATAAACGCGGAGGAAGCATCCAGGGTCTCCAGGTAGTGGCCCTCCGGCAAGACTATGTCGCAGAAGCCCTCGGTAGTCTCATTGTGATAGGGCTGAAAAGCGAAGGAAAACGGCACCCGGCTGAGGAACTTTCCCACCATTTCAGGGTTAGCCATGTTCATAACGACATTAGCGCCGTAAGCAAAAAAGACTTCCGGCTCGAAGGGGCGTCCGGCATTGGTCCACAACTGGTCCCAATCCTCGGAGTAGGGAAAAACGTTGGCCATGGAGTGGACGAATATATCGCGGAAATGGATAGACCGTCCCGGGCCGACTTCGTGGACCTCCCAGGGACCCTTTCCCGCCACCCAGTGTGTATGCATGAGCATTCCGTCGGGGCCGCTGAACGGAGTAAATTTAAACCCGCCGGTTTCAGGATATCCCAGGCTCTTTATGCCTCCTGAACCCATCATGCCGCCGCAGACATCAAGGTTGCCCAGCAGAATGTTGATGAATTCTACGCAGGCGTATTGATGAAAAGCGTTCTGGTGCGTCTGGATACCCCGGTAGCCCACCACGCAGGCCGGCCGGAAGGGAATCTTGACTCCGCCGATCTCGGTGAAGCTGCCTATTCTGGCTTCCTCAACCAGTTCCTTTGCCAGCCGTCTGATCGTCGCCTCCGGGACCGTGCTGATTCCAGCAGCCCAATCGGGGTGATATTGCTTGAGGTGCTCCTTGATCAGGGCGAAACCCGGCTGGCACTCCTTGCCGTCAACGGTGTACTTGCCTTCGATAGCCGGCCGTGCCAGAGTCGGGTCGTCATACGCCTTAACTTTTTGATCAGCTTCATCAAAAAGGAGAGGTTTGCCTTGCTTGTCTCTCATGAAGAGGCGGTCGGGGCCGACAAGATAGGCGCTGTTACTCTTGTGCCGGATGAAATCCTTATCGTAGACTCCGATCTCGTTTACGATGAGGTTGGCTATGGCCAGGAGCACGGCGCTGTCGGTGCCCGGCATTATCGGGATCCACTCGTCCCCTTTGGCGCCTACCGTAAACCCCTGGGGATCGATAACCTTCATCTTCATCCCCCTCTCCCGGGCTTCCGCCGCCAGCCGGATGGTCGCGGCCATTTGACGACCGCCGCCCGCGCCTTCGCTTCCACCGCAGCGCAGGACGTAGTTGCAGAAGCGGTAGTCGGGAATGGCATCCCAGGCCAGGTGCATCCAGCCGGTGATGTGGTGCGTCGAGGCGCCGCACAAAACGCCCGGCCCGCCCGTTACCCAGCTATCGGTGCCGAATGCCGCCTGGAACATATGAATGGCCCCGGAGCACCGGCTGCTTCCGGTGGGTCCCGGGGTGTGAGCAAACAGGAACGAATGGGGGTTCTTTTGCCTTGCCGCGGCAAGCTTCCCGGCCACGGTATCCATGGCTTCTTCCCAGGATATCCGCTGCCACTTGGGGTCCTCGTGGAGTCCCTTCTTCGGGTTGGTCCTCTTCACCGGATACAGTATGCGGTCAGGGTTGTAGTAATCCATCAAACCGGTGACGCCGCGGGCGCAAATCCCGCCCTTGGAACCCTTGTCGCTTTCCGGCACGCCCTCGATGGCGACCGGCTTGCCGTCAACCACTTTGACCTTGATAGCACATTCAGCGTAACAGAGCCCGCATACGTTGTAGACCCAGTGTTCTTTTTGCTTGTCCCTCTCCCCGAAAACTTGCCGGTAACGCGCTCGATCTTGCTCAACGATACCCATGGCGATAACCTCCTTGTTTCACAGAGCTTCCGCCAGCTTTTTGATCAAAGAATACCGGGCGTCTACCGCCTCCTGGAGTCCTTTGAAATCATCTCCCTTGAGATGGGAAAACCTGTTGGTAAGCCGGGTAAAATGCTGGACCGGTTTGGGCTCAGGGGGCTGGTAAGTCATCCGAAACTTGCCGCGCACGGCTTCCCAGAGAGGGAAGTAGTTGGTCTCTACGGCGGCCCGGGCGACATCAATGGCGCTGTCTGGCTCCGCTCTCCAGCCCGTGGGACACGGCGACAGCAGGTGGATATAGGACATGCCGTCCTTGACCTCCAGGGCTCGGCTGAACTTGGCGGCGAAGTCCTCCATGTGGCCGACGGTGGCCGTGGCCGAATAGGCCACGCCGCTGTGGAAGGCCATGAGAAGAGGCATATTCTTGGGCAGTTGTTCCTTACCGGAACGCTGCTTGCCTACCGGGGTGGTAAAAGTCCAGCCGTGATACGGGGTGGTGCCGCTGCGCTGGATACCCGTGGCCATGTAGGCCTCGTTATCATAGCAAACGTAGATAATGTTCTCGCCACGTTCCGCGGCGCCGGACAGGGTCTGGAAACCGACGTCGGCGGTGGTGCCATCACCGACGAAGGCAACGGCATGGACATCCCTGCCCAGCTTCTTGTAATACCTTTTGACCCCGGTCATGGTGGGGGCTACATTAGTCATCAAACAGAAAATGCTGGATAGCCCGGTGCTGGCTCTGAGTTGCATTCCCTCGGTAATGGCCCCGGCGCACCCGGGAGCGCCAAAAATGACGGTGTCTTTCCCCGCCAGCCGCATCACGAAGCGGGCGGCAAGCTCCGCGGGACAGCCGGCGCAAAGGGTGGTACCCGGCGCAAAGAGGTCCTTTGTCTTGAAGTAATCTGTAACAGTCCGGCTCTTCTGGAACGAAAGCACGCCATGCGGACACGCCTTCACGCACGGAGGTTCGCTATTTTGCAGGGCGTCGCCCTGCAAAATGCACGAGACTCCTGGTTCGCATTTGTAAGCCTTATTGGTCCGGGAATTGAAGGATATCCCGCCGTAGGGACAGGAAAGGTGACATAGCCCGCAGCCGACGCATTTTTCTCTCTGGATTCGGACTACCCCATCCTGTTCGCTCTTCGCAATTGCCCCGGTAGGACAGACCCGGATACACCGGGGACGGCTGCACTGCACGCAAGTAGCCGCGCCGTTTAACTTCAATTCCGGAACATTGACCACCTTGACCGCCCCCGAGCCTTTGGCATCGCCTTGAGTTTCGCGGGCGCAGGCCTCGCGGCACAGGGAGCATCCCGGAGGGCATTGGCCGTAATCGATTTTGAGATGATCGAAAAATGTCTTTGCCAAGTTTACGCCTTCCGATATGAAGGGATGGCTTCTTTTCTTTCGTTTTCCATCATCAGGCCCAGGCCCACCGCCCCCAGCTTCTCAAACAGGGCTCCCTTGCAGTTCTCGACACTGACCCTTTCCTTCATCAGGTAGAGCAGCACCCCGGGATCAACTTCCACGTTGAGAAACATGGCTCCTACCAGGGCGCCATTCCGGAAGACCATCTTCTTGAACGTCCCCGCCGTTTCATCCCTCTCTTTCATGATCTCCAGGCCAGGCGCCTGGGCCATGGCCGTCCCCAGCGAACAGGCGCTGCAATCAAAAAAGTGAAAAGTATTCTTGGAAATCCAGCCGTCATATTTCTCCTGGCCGCCTGCCATGTTGGTCCCGGCCACCTCTCCCTGGTTCACGGCGCTAGGGATAATGAGATTCATCCCCGGCTCCCCGGTAAAGAAGCTCCTGGCTTCGGCCACATCGCCGGCGGCGTAGACATCGGGAGCGCTGGTCTTCATTCCTTCGTCCACCAGGATGCCCCGGTTAGTCTTGATGCCTGCTTTCCGGGCCAGGGAGGTATTGGACTGCACTCCAACGGCGCACACCAGCAGATCGGCCTCCAGGTGGCCGGCGCCGCTCAAAGTAGCCTCTATCCTGTTTCCCTTCTTCTTAATTTCCACCACCGATTCCCCGGTATATATCTGAGCCCCGTGGGCCAAGAAGGTTCTCCGGATGAATGGCTCGGCCTCGGCGTCAAAGTACAAAGGCAGGATTCGTGATTCCTTCTCCACTATCTTGACCCGGTGTCCCTTTTCGAGGAGGGCCGCGGCTACTTCCATGCCCACCAGGCCGGCGCCCAGCACGATCACTTCTTTTTTCCGCGGTCCGTCCAGGGCCTGTAGCAACATTTCGCAATCATCAAGATGATGAAAGCTGAAATACCCGGTTTCTTCAATGCCTTTAATTCGCGGCGTCACCGGGCCGGAACCCGTAGCGATAAGCAGGGTGTCGTAAGATCCCCGTTGGCCATTGCTCAGCACCAGCTCTTTGGTCCCGGTATTCAACTCAACCACTTCCTGGCCCCTGACCAGGGTCGCCTTCCGGTGCGCAAAGAATTCCTCGCTTTTCATGGCCAGGTCAGACTTCTTGATGCGGCCTGAAAGCAAATATGGCAGCGCCGTGGGGGAATACGGCAAGAATTCTTCCCGGGTTATTACCGTCACCTGGTCCTGGGGCGCGAGGCCCATTATGGTTTCCAGGGCGCTGATGCCGGCCGAACCGGCGCCGATGATTACGTGTTTTCTACTCAATGAGTTCCCAGGTCATTCAATAGGAAGCCAGGTTACTTCCTGATACGGGTTGCCCCCGGCCGCCTGGCAGGTTATCGCCAGGGCCCTTTCGATGTGTTCCGCAGTAATATCGATCCCGGCGATGCCGTCAATGAAACCGGCCATGGGAGGCATAGGATTCAACTTGCTCAGGGCCACCTTCAGTTCCAGGAACATATTTCCGCAGCCCCAGGGGATGTTCACATTCCTGTCGATGACCCCGATGGCCTTCTTGCCCTTGAGGACCTTTTCCAACCGTTCCGCCGGGAAGGGCCGGAAGGACCTGATCTTGACCAGGCCAACCTTGAGGCCCTGGCTTCGCTGGCGGTTGACCACGGCTTTAGCGGTGCCGGCGTAGCTTCCCATGGCTACCAGGACGATGTCCGCATCGGAGGTGCGATACTCCTCGATCTGCCCCCCGTAGCGCCTCCCAAAGCGCTGGTAGAACTCCTCGTCAATCTGGTCCAGCTTGGCTTTAGTCCGCTGGAAGGCGGCGCTGTGCTTATGCCGGTATTCGGTAAAAAGCTCGCCCAGGATGTAGGGGGCGAAACCCATCGGCTTTTCGGTATCGATCTTGACCCTGGGTACCCGGGTAACCGGTTCCAGGAAGGCTGCCACCTCTTCGTGAGTCGGCAGGTATATCTTTTCAGTCAAGTGCGACAGATAAAAACCGTCATAGCAGACGTTTACCGGCAGGAGGATATCGGGGTCTTCGGCCAGCCGGTAGGCCATGATGATGGAGTCGAGTATTTCCTGGCAATTCTCGGTGTGTATCTGGACCCAGCCCGCGTCTTTCACCGTGATGATATCTTGCTGGCTGCCGGCAACGGTGGTGGGCGTGCTCATCTCGCGGGTGGAGATAACCATGACGATGGGCAGTCGCTGCCCCGCGGCATAGAAATAGGCATCGAACATAAAAGCCAGCCCGTTGGAACTGGTGGAAGTGAAGGTCCGGGCGCCCGCGGCGGAAGCGCCGATGAGGACGCTCATAGATGAGGTCTCCCCTTCCACCTCAACCATTTCCGCGTCCATCTGGCCGTCGGCGTTAAACCGGTAGAGTTGCTCGAGCAGCGGGGTTTGTGGGGTTATCGGATAGGCGGCGATAACGTCGGGGCGACACAACCAGACACCATAGGCGGCGGACTTGTTTCCGTCGAGGACCTTCCATTGAGATTTTGGCGTGATCTTAGTTTCCAATGGACTGCCTACTCTTCAACCATTCTGATGGCGCTTACAGTGCACGTCCGGGCGCAGATGCCGCAGCCTTTGCAGTAATCCAGATTGGCGGCGAAATGGGTCGCTCCCTCCTGGATACAGCCGGTGGGACAGTAGAGCGAGCACCAGCCGCACTGGCAACATTTATCGGCCAGGGTAACCGGCCTCTGGTACCGCCATTCTCCGGTTTTTATCTCCAGGAGATCATCGGCCGGGGCCCACGAGGCCTCGAATTTAGTTTGATAGCGCGCCAAGGCGACTCCCTTTCACTTCTACGGGCTTGACCTCTTCGTAACCCCGGGCGATGGCCTTCATGTTCTTCTCCAGACCTTCGCCCTGGAAATAGTCCCTCATGCGCAACAGTAAAGATTCCATTTTCAGCCACCCGGTGGTCCGGGCAAAAGCCCCCAGCATGCAGGTGTTGGTTACCGGAATCCCCACCTCTTTCAAGGCAATGCGGGTGGCGTCGATGGATCCGATAAGGCCGACATTCGGGTCCGGCGACTCAGCCACGGCTCGGGGAGCGTTGACCACCAGAATGCCGCCCGGTTTGAGTCCGGCGTAAATGGCGGGTTTGGTCCACATCACGGGGTCCGTTACGATGAGACAGTCGGGGGTATAAATCTGGGTCTTTTCCAGTATCGGTTGATCGTCAAAGCGGACGAAGGCCATAATTGGCGCCCCACGCCGTTCCGCTCCGAACATTGGGAAAGCGGCGGCATGCCGCCCTTCGATGACGAAGGCGCCAGCCAGAACCTCGGCGGCTATGGCTACTCCCTGACCTCCCCGCCCGTGCAATCTGATTTCTTTCACGGTCTCCTCGGTGGACTACGCCAAATAGGGCAGAGAACCGCTCCTTGCCAGGAGGATTACAGTTTCAAGTTGAAGATACACTGGCCGTCCAGCAGCCATCCAGACTTGTGCCGGTTTATGTCAATTGCCAAAAGGACAAACGATGCGCTTCAATATCAACTTTGCTCCCCACCTGGTCCAGGATAATCGCGTGCGAGCATTGTAGGACTTGTGCTATAATTTGTCAAGCCCTCTTTCTAAAAATATCGATATTTTCCCGAAAGGTTGTGATGACCCAAAAAACCATTGAACACGATGAAGACGCGGACCTGACCGGCGACCAGGACTACAACCTCTGGATATTGCTGCAAAATACCAGGGATGCCATGACCGCAGTGCGGGCCGCTGAACTGGCCAACTGCGGGCTTTCCAATGTGGAGGCGGCGGTCTTGTTGGTGGTCCAGCTCATCGAGCGCGGCGGCGCCACCCAGGCGACACCGGCGGAAATATCCCGGTGGCTTTTACGCAAACCACACTCCATTACGGGTCTGGTGGACCGGATGCAGAAGAGGGGCATGGTGCAGAGGGTTAATGATCTGAGCAAGAAAAACCGGGTCAGGATCGCCCTGACTCCCAAAGGTCTGGAGGCTTATCGGGCATCTGTCAAGCGAGATCAGATCGAGGGCGTCCTCCGTGCCTTGCCGGAAGAGGACCGCGAGAGGCTCCGGAAATATTTACAGGTCCTCTGCGATGCTGCCCGGAAGAATCTGGATGCCAAACACCCCCGCCCATTCCCGCACCTCAAATAGAACTCCAGGCAGCGTCGAACGGTATCCGGCATTCCTTCCCCTTTGCTGAGCGCGGTCGGATGTCAACGGCGGACGCCGAGCTTCAATTTGCCTTGACACTAAACTCTCAACCTTTGTATAATGCCGCACAGTTTGATGAAAGGCCCTGGCTGCCTTCGAGGCGGTTGGGGTGAGTGCAAAAAGCCGTTCTCGGCAATCGGAATGCTTCTTATTACAGGGTCACCAGTATCGGGAAATGAGCCGGAGTTTGGCAATCGCTCCGGCCTGAAACTCGCCCGCCCCGCGCGGGTAGGTTTGTGTTTGTCGGCGTCTCACCAACCCACGCCCCGACAGACCCGATAACCGCCAGTACTTCTTCGAAGATTCTTACTACTAAGCATCGCATCTGAGCTGTCAAGAACAGCCCGGATGTGGTTCTTCGCCATTCCGGCCATCTCTTGATATCCGCGGCCGGGCTTCACCACCGATTCGCAACAACTATCCATAAACTGGCTAAGGAGGAGCAACACATGGGTTACATCATTGGCGTAGACACCGGAGGCACATTCACTGACATCGTTGTCCTGGGCGAAAAAGGCGAAGTGATCAGCAGCAAGGCATCATCGACGCCTAAGGAATTCTCACTGGGCGTCATGAATGCCGTGGAGAGCGCCGCGAAGGTGCTGGGCATTTCCACGTCCGAACTCCTGTCCAGGACCAGCATTTTCGGCCACGGGACCACGGTGGCTACCAATGCGCTGATAACTCACAACGGATCGGTGACAGCGCACCTGACCACCAAAGGCTTCGAAGATACCATGCTCATCGGTCGCATCCATCAGAAGGTGGCCGGGTTGAGCGAAGCCGAAATCATGGACGCCGCCCGCCTGGACAAGGCGGAGCCGCTTTCACCCAGGAACCTGATCCGGGGCATCACCGAGAGAATAGACTACAAGGGCGCCGTGGTCGTTCCCCTCAACGTCGAGGACACACGGAAGACCATCAAGAACCTGGTGGAAGAGGCCGGGGTGAAGGCCATAGCCGTCACCCTGCTGTGGTCCTTCATGAATCCCACTCACGAGCAGGAGATCAAGAAGCTCATCAAAGAAATGTACCCCTCGATATACGTCACGATTTCCAGCGACGTGGCCCAGAAGATCAAAGAGTACGAAAGAATGGCGACCACCGAGCTGAACGCCTACCTGGGAATAACGACATCGAACTATCTCTCGGCCCTGGACGACAAGCTGAAGAAGAACGGCCTGAAGAATCCCTACAGGGTCATGCAGATCATGGGCGGGTTCATGTCGTGCAAGGACGCCGCCGAGAGCCCGATCCTCCCCCTGGGTTCCGGCCCGGTGGGAGGCGCCGTCGGGACCG
>ORJL010681182.1_pt1 | contig 14005 bp, 8 predicted proteins | sample 1779941 | NCBI WGS metagenome assembly ORJL01 (sample SAMEA104232317, study PRJEB22302) | groundwater metagenome | biome: forest; feature: aquifer; material: groundwater | place: USA | collected 2011-08-07 | depth 5.8 m
AAAAAACAAGAAGAGGAACAAAATAAGGAAATAATCGCGCCGCCTCCCTATCGGGTTGCCACCATGAGCCTTTCGCCCGACGAAAGCCAGTATGCGATAGGAGAAATATTTATTGTTGATGTTTTAATAAACACAAACAAGGAGCCAATTGATGGAGTTGATATACGATATCTCGTATTTGACCCCGAAGCGGTTGAGATTATAGATAGCGAAAAGAATATGCCAGGGACTCAAATTGAAGCGGGCGCACTTATGCCCGTAACTATGGCAAATGAGGTTGATCAGAAGGGCGGGAAGATACTTTTTTCTCAGATTGTAAGCGGGGGAGAACGATTTCAAAATAATACAAATGAAGTTTTTGCCAGAATCCACATGAAAGCAATAAAATCTGGACCATGGAACATGAGTTTTGATTTTACGCCAAATGCCACCAATGACGCGAACATCACCTCTCTTGGAAAAGATATTTTATTTCAAGCTCAGGGAGGATCGTATGAGATATACGGCAAATAAAAAGACAAGTATCGTATATTGCTATTTATAATAAAAAAACAGCATGAATAAAAAAATTATAAAAATATTTTGTATAGCGGCGCTGATTGCCTATTCTAACGCGCCATATGGGATGAACGTGGGTTATGGCGCGGTTACGGCGACGCTTTCTCTCTCTCCGGCCTCTAAAAATATAACCATAGGAGATGTTTTTGCCGTTGATATCTTGCTTAATACGGCAGGAAATCCGGTTGACGGCGTAGACGTGTATCAAATACATTACAACCCATCCCTTCTTGAGGTTATTGATGACATCTCAACTTCCGCGGGAGTGCAGATTTTGCCGGGCGTTCTTTTGCCCAATACCATCATTAATTCGGTTGATGCGGCAGCGGGAAAGATTTCTTTTTCCCAAGGAGTGGGAGGAGGATCATATACCAATAATACAAATGAAGCGCTCGCCACCATTCATTTTAGGGCAAAATCTTTTGGGTCGGCGCAGGTAACATTTGATTTTAGCCCTCTCTTAACAACAGATTCTAATGTCACTTCATTTGGAGAAGACGTTCTTTCCGCTGTTGTGAACGGAGTTTATACATTGACAGAGCCTCAAGATATTACAGCGCCAATCATAAGCAATGTTTCTTTTTTTGGAGTTACCCAGACGCAGGCAAGTGTTAGCTGGACAACCAGCGAGATTTCAACATCCCAAGTGGACTATGGGCTCACCACCGCCTACGGAAGCTCAAGTCAGCTTGATGTATCATTATCATCTTCTCATTCAGTTATCCTTGCCGCGCTTTCACCGGGCACAACGCACCATTTTCGTGTAAAATCTAAAGATGCCGCAGGGAATGAATCCGTGAGCACCGATCAGCTATTCATAACCCAGGCGGCCTTGGCGCCCGACACGACTGCTCCAACGGCAATAGCAAGTTTAGCGTCATCAAATATTACGGAAACATCCGTGGATCTTACATGGACGGCTTCGGGTGATGATAATTTAGACGGGACCGCCGCGTCGTATGATATACGATACTTGGTTTCCGAAATTTCTGAAACAAGCTGGACTAACGCAGTGCAAGTAAGCGGCGAGCCTATTCCACAATTGTCTGGAGCAAGCCAAAGCTTCAGCCTTATTGGATTAAGTTCGGCAACTCAATATACTATTGCCATGCGCGCCATTGATGAAGCGGGGAACGTGTCCGGTCTTTCTAACGTCGTTACTATAACCACAAGCCAGTCTCCGGGAAGCCCGCCCCCCCCGCAACCGAGAGTGAGCCTTGTAAGCCCTGGCGGCACGCAGTGCCTTGAACACGGCCAAGTTATAAATGTTTCTTGGACCATTGAGAATGCGGACCATGTTGCTTTATATGTGACATCAGACGGCGGCGTTGTCGTTCCTGTTTTTGGACAATGGTTTTTCATGCAAAATTCGGGAGAGTCGTCCGTAATAACGTATGCATGGACTGTGCCGTCAAATATCACCTCTGACACAGCAAGAATGTGGGTTGAGGCCCATAATGCCGCGCACACTGCGCGGCTTGCCATTGACGCGATAGACTCAAATATTTCTATTAAACCGTCTTGTTCGTCTGCGCCCGCGCCAACACAAACAAATCCTCCAGCGCCAGCGCCCGCTTCTTCGGGTGGCGGGGGCGGCGGCGGCGGATATTATGCTCCTTCAGATACAGCCGCGCCACCGCAGGTTACGGATTTTGCAGCCAAGGGCGCTGATAAACAAATTACCCTGTTATGGAAGAACCCATCTTATACCAATGACTGGGTGAGGACGCTCATCGTCAGAAAAGCTAGCGGCCCCCCGGTAACGCCTGCCGATGGAACTATTGTATATCAAGGAACGGGAGAGGAATATACTGACACCCAGATAGAAAACAAAGTTTTGTATTATTATTCAGCGTATACCCTTGACAGGATACCAAATTACTCCAAGCCGGTATTGGTTTTTTCAACACCAATTTCGGGAGTAACTTCTATTCCCACGGTCATTATTGGTTTTGTTGATACCGACGGAGATACGCTTACTGATATTGAAGAAGATAGGCTTGGCACGGATCCCAAAAAAATTGATACTGACGACGACGGATATACCGATGATATTGAAGTGAAAAATGGATATGATCCCATCAATCCTCCTTCCAAGAAAAAACCAAGCCCGGCGTATCTCAATAGTGTGAAGGGAAAAATTCTTTTACAGGTGAAAAGGCGCGGAGAGGCGTGGTACATTCATACGAAAGATCTTAAGCGTTATTATTTGCGGGACGGCGAAGCGGCCTATACCATTATGAGATTATTGGGCGAAGGCATTCGCACGACAGACCTTGAGCGCATACCCGAAGCCGGTTCCAATAAAATAGGAGACAAGGCGCTTATCCAGAAGATGAAAGGGAAAATCCTATTGCAGGTTGATAGACATGGAGAGGCGTGGTATGTGAACGCCAAAGACGGCAAGCGGCATTATCTCAAGAATGGACAGGCCGCGTATGAGATTATGAGAAAACTTGGCACAGGAGCTTTTAATGAAGATATTATCCAGATTCCTTTTGGAAGGAAATAATTACCTTGAATTACGAAACTCAATTTTATTAGTCCCCAAGCGCGGTCGAAGGGCTACCTTGAGCCAAACCGTTATCCTTCGACAAGCTCAGGAAGTACCTTTTTTGCAGTTTCATAATCCAAAATAATTAGAAAAAAAATCCTCTCGATAGCTATCGGGAGGATTTTTATGAGCTATTGTATTTCAATAAGTATTTTTTCTCCTTGATACATATAACCGTCTTTATTTAACACGGTAAAATACAATCCAAAAATTCCCGGTCCAGGATACTGGATCCACGGAACAATTAAGGCGATGTCAGAAACCTGCCGAGTAGAGCCGATTAATTGCCGCGCTTGGCCCAAAACATCAGCGTACACATTAACGGTGTCGATGTTTTGCGGCCTGGAAATAGTAAGGGCGATATTGAGAGGGAAAGAATTTTTATTAAGAATTTTTCCATCTTTTGGATATTCAAACACCGCGCCCGGAGATATTTCTGGAAGGTTGAGCACGACATCCACAAATGCCTGTTTGACGCTCCCCACCTCATCATATGCCGATACGCGCAAAGTGGTTGAGCCATTGGGAATATCATTGTTGTCCAGCAATACGGAGAGCGAATACGGTTCAAAATATTTTTCTCCAATAAGCTTGCCGCCAAGATAGTATTCCATTTTTTGGATGCCTCTCGGGGAATATGCCTTTGTGTCTATAAAAATATTTCGAGAATCTATCGCGGCGTTATTTTGCGGAGAGAATATTGCCACAGTGGGCTGGTTTTCAGGCGTATGGATATCGTCGTATTCGGTTGGAGGTTCTTCGGAAATAATATTATTTCGTTTGCCCCAGTCTTGTATCGCAAATTCCCATATTTCATACTGCGGATCCGCGGCAGGGTCTTTCGGAGGGTCGCCTTGAGGGTCGTCTTTATTTATATAATAGAGAATAGAGTGAAGTACGCGGAAAGTTCTTTCTTCAATAAAATCCGCAGGTGTGTATTCTGTCGCGAGTTTTCCTGAAATTTTATCAACCCTTGCCTTGATGCCTTCTTTCATAGAACCATTGAGGACTGGATTATTAAGGGTGTTTGGTTCGGGCTGGATAAAATTTTCAACGGGGGTGTTTGCGAGCGCGGCCGACATGTACGCGTTCCAGATGGGCGCGGCAACAACTGATCCGTCAGCGCCCCTTTTCATTGCTGAAAAATCATTATTTCCCACCCATACTCCCGTTACAAGCGATGGCGTGTATCCGAGTGTCCATGCGTCGCGATAGTCGTTGGTTGTGCCGGTTTTTGCCGCAACGGCGCGATCTTTAAGCGTTAATGAATTATTTTCTCCAAAGATAAAGGAGCGCGCTGAATTATCAGAGAGAATGCTTGTGATTTGGCGGGCGACCTCTGTTTCCAAAACCTTAGATTTTTCTTCCTTATACTCTTCCAAAATTTCTCCATCTTTATTCTCAACGCGCAAAACACCCGTGGTTGGATGAAATTCTCCCTCGCGGGCAAATACGGCAAAGGCGTTGGCGTGTTCCAAAAGCCTTACTTCGCCTCCGCCCAAGACAAGCGAAAGCCCAAACCGCCAGCGGTCTTTAAGCGTTGTGTAGCCCACCTCATCCGCCAAATCAAGAACATTGTTTATGCCGGTTAAATAAATCACTTTGACCGCGGGAATATTAAGCGACCCCGCGAGCGCTTGCCGCAGCGTTACTGGTCCGTGTTCTTTGAGGTCATAGTTTTTTGGGGCGTATTCTTTACCGTCAAAATTTATAAATTTTGTTTCAACGTCAAAAAGCACGGTTTGGGGCGTATACCCTTTTTTAAACGCGGCCGCGTATACTATTGGCTTAAACGATGAACCGGGCTGGCGCGTACGCGTCGTGACATTAACTTGCCCGTCAATTTCATCATTAAAATAATCTACAGACCCGACCATGGCAAGGATTTGTCCGTTTTTGGGGTCAAGCGAAAGCAGGGCGGCATTCGAGGCGCCATACTCTTTGTTTTTTTCAACACGCTCTCCAATAGCATTTTCAGCGAATTTTTGTTTATCTAAATCAATAGTGGTAATAATTTTGAGCCCTCCCTCGCCAACGGTCTTTTCGCCATACTTTTCAGTAAGATATTCTTTTATAAACATAACAAAATGCGGCGCGATAATATTTTCCAGCGGCTTTCGGGATATAATTTTTTTTTTTTTCGCGGCCTGCGCCTCTTCTGACGTGATGTAGCCAAGCTTAACCATGCTGTCTAGAACCCATTTTTGCCTGTCCGAGAGCTTGTCAGTATTATTTCCTGTTGGGGAATAATATGTTGGAGCCTGTGGAATCGCTGCAAGTATAGCTGCTTCGGCAAGCGTTATGTCTTTTGCGCTTTTGCCAAAAAAAGTCTGCGCCGCCGCCTCAATTCCATATACCACCGAACCGTATGGAATTTCATTGAAATACATTTTTAAAATATCGTCTTTTGAGAATTTTTTTTCAATCTGATACGAAAGGATTAATTCTTTTGCTTTCCGAGTGTATGTTTTTTCCGATGTAAGAATGGCATTTTTTACAAGTTGCTGTGTTATGGTGGAGCCTCCAACTTTTTCATTTGACAAGATGTTTTTTAAGATTGATCGGATAATTCCTGTAATACTAAAGCCCCTATGCTCATAAAATCCGCGGTCTTCCGCGGTAATGGTGGCGTGAATGGCATATTTGGGAATCTCGGAAAGATTTATGGCCGTTCTTTTCTCAGCGCCGTGTATTTCGTACAGCACTGTTTTCCCTGTTCGGTCGTACATTTTGGTTGTAAGAGGAATTTCGCGATCAATTATTTTATTCGGGTCTGGAAGGTCGCGCGATACCCACGAAACAAAAGCAACACCAGCGATCCCCGCGCCTAAAATTCCTATGATCGCGCCATTAATGACAAATTTAAAGAAAGACCTGATTTTTGAAGGTCTTGTGTTGTGGTTTCTATTGAAGAGCGGCCCGCGCCTTTCCGTTTTTTGATTATAGCGATTTGAAAAAAGTTGTGACATAGTAAAAAGAAAAATGAAAACACGCGCATGGCACGCTGTGGCGTGAAAATGCCGCGTGAAAGATTATTTTTCTGTAATAAGGGCGGCGCCAAGAATGTTTGCCTTTTCTTTGAGCGCAGCGCGGACAATTTTTGTTTTTTTAGAGATCATAAATGGATTTTCGTTTCGTGCTATGGCAAGCGCCGGTCTCCACAATGCCTTCACTCTCGTCAGTCCCCCGCCAACAACAATTATATCGGGATTAAGGGAAACAATAATATTGGCAAGTCCGATGCCCATCGCGTCGGACATTATGGAGATGACTCGCTTGGCCGCCGTTTCTCCTTCAATGGCCTTATTTTCAATATAGAAAGTATCTTTTGTTTTTCCGGTTAGCTCTTGGTAGAGGCTTACCATTCCTGTCCCAGACGCGTATGATTCAAGGTGTCCGCGTTTTGAGCATCCGCATGGATGGCCATTTTCAGCAATTGTGGTGTGAGCAAATTCGCCCGCGATTCCCTGGGCGCCGTGATATACGCGCTTATCTATGACGATTCCTCCGCCAACGCCGGTGCCGAAAGTTAATCCTACTACAAATTCATATTTTTTTCCAGCCCCATACACCGCTTCGGCAAGAGCAAAACAGTGCCCGTCGTTATCAATAGATACTTCTTTGGCGAATTCTTTTTTTATTATTTTCGCAAGAGCAACATTTTTAAAATTTTTTGGCATATTAGGGCTTGACATTACGATTCCTCCTCGCGAGTTTATCTGGCCGGCAATGCCTATTCCAATAGAGTGAATCTTCGGGTTGTCAAATATTTTTATTGCTTTGATAATATTCGCAATAATTTTTGATTTTCCCAAATGCGCCTCCGTTGGAATTTTAATAACTTTTGGAACCTGATTGGCGTACACAAGCCCGGCAGCAATTTTTGTGGCGCCGACATCGACGCCGATGATGTATTTCATTTTTAGCTTTTTAGCTTATTAGCTTTTTAGCTTATTAGAAAATATTATAAGAAAAATCTAATAAACTAAAAACCTATAATCTATAAGCTATCTCCGGTAGTATTTTGCCGCTTCTTCGGGCGCAATGGGATTAATAATAACACCCGACCCTATTTCTACCCCCGCCCATACGCTTCCTCTGGGCACTATTTTCATATAGAGATGCTGGTCTTCGTCGTGTACTACCTGATGAAAATAGTAATTATAAGGAAGTTCGAGCATAAAAATTTTATTAAGGATGCGCTTGAGAATTTTTGCCCATGAAAGCCTCTCTTGCGCGCTTAAGAGCGTAATATTGTCAATATGCCTTTTGGGCATAATCCAGCATTCGTAATTATACATGGAGGCATAGGGAGTGAATGCGATGACGTTTTGATCCTGATACACCATCCTCGGGCACCCAGATTCTTTTTTTATTACGTCACAGTAGACGCATCGGCCATGTTCAAGTTTGTATGCCTGGACTTTTTGCGATTTATCCAAAAGATGCGGAGGAAGAAAGGATGTGGCGAATATCTGGGAGTGAGTGTGCTGGATAGAGGCGCCAGCGCCAGCGGTATTTTTGTGTATGAGAATATATTCTATTTTTGGGTTTTTCGAAATAATTTTTGTTCGCTGGGCGTACACTTCAAGAATTTTTGCCACGTGAACGTCTGAAAGTTTATGGAACTGTTCGGTGTGCTTAGCCGTCTCAATCACCACTTCTTGCTGGCCGTACGCCTTGGGATTATCAAGCGTTACCGCCGAGAATTTGTTCGGTATTACCATGATATCCCATTTTTTAGAGCGTGTGGATTGCGCGGCAAGCACGGTATTATTTTTTTCCACGGCGCCGGGGCAGAAGACGCACAAGCCCGAAGCTTTTTTTATCGGCACGCAATGGATGACGATATCATTGGGCCGCTTGCCGCGCTTAGGCGCGATTATGACATACTCGTCTTGTATATAGTCTTTGCGAATTTCAGAGCGCATACATGTTTATATTTTTTTATATTTTGGAGAGGTTATGAGCTCGGAATATTTTCTAAATATTCTTCGGGCGCCAACGGCAGACCACAGCTGCACTTTTGACATCTGTGATCCGGAGAATTTTTGTTCCGTGTAAAACCTCGGCTCGCCATCCTTGTCGTAGTGCAGTTCGGGAATGGCTTCAAGCCTCACAAAGGCCGAGATTATCGCCTCGCAGGTTTGGAGAATAGCCTGTTTTATTTCGCGAAGCGTTTTCTTATCCCAGCCCAGGTCAATGCCTATTTTTAAGTGTTTTGACAGTCCCAATACCGCAAAAGCCACTTGTTTTGTCCAAATAACAACTCCGTGGTAGTCAAGTGTAGTGTAGCCAAAATGATTGTTTTTTGCAATAATCGTTGGTCCGGAATGTGTGAAAAAATATCTTTCGTCCACAAGCCTTTTGCAAAAACTCACAACATCTTCGATGGCGCAGTCATGATAAGTAAGAAGATAGGACTCATCAAGATGATTGACCTTAAATTGCTTAAAATCAGTTTTTTCATTTTTTTCTTTAATATCGTAGAGGGCAAGCGCATAGGCGCGAGTTCCGTCGGGATTTTTAAACGCATACCAGTCTTTTACGCGCTCCCATTTTTTTATAAGTGTGCGGATATCCGCGACCTCAAGGCCAAGTTCTTTCTGAAAAAGTCCTATAACTTTTAATGCTTCCGGATAAAAAACGCAGTTAACGTCAAACGGCGCAATGGTTTCGGAGATTTTCTTGTAAGCGTACTCCGAGTCGCGCCAATTTCCATGGGAATAAAATTTTCCCGTTTCCGCGTCTTTTTTAAATATAATAAGCGAGTTTTCACGCGCCTTGGCTACGATATAATTGGCAATTGATCGGGTTTTTTGTTTTGTTTCGGGATTTTTTAAATATTTTTTTGTCAGAAGCTTAAGCCCGATAATGTGGCGCGGCTCAATATCAATCATATTCCTGTCAAATATATCTTTTCCGGCAAGCTCGTGCTGGTATCGGTATTCTCCAACAACGTCTTCGTGCCAGCTCTCGCCCGCTTGTGTTACGTTTTTTAGGCTCGCGAAGTACATGTAGTCGCGCGTGTGTGGCGAGAGATCGTGCACTCCAAGATCAGCGGACTCCATCCAGTCGCGCGGAAAAATCGTCCCGAAACTATCGCCAGATGTTTTCCCCCATTCCACCAAATGCTTAATTTCCGCCTCAGTGCGCGTCCAAAAGTAATTAATCATTGAGCCCTGATCGTTTTTCTTATCGAGCTTTTTAAAGATTTTTGCAGGCGGTCTTTTTATCACAAACATTTTTGGAATATTTTGTTTTATAGAGCAATCATTTGTTTCAGCAAGCAAAGTAAATGGAATATCTTTATGTTTTCCCGTTATTGTATGCCCTCGGTACGGATGCTTAACCTCATCCACTTTTGTTTTTTGAGGGAAGATGAGGGTTATTTGATAATTTTTTTGCTCGCCGTAAAATCTTTTATAGTTGATATGGTTTTTCCCCTTTATTTTTTTATGTTCAATGTAGTGGGGAACCATCTTGTCGGAATATTGACTCCGCACCTCTAAAAAAGAAACAAACGGTTTTTCTTGGTAGGATCTGCCGATAAGCTCTCTCATCTCGCGTATGTCTTCCATGGCGGGAGAATAGAGATTAATATTTTTGCTCAAAAATACGCCAGAGATTTCCACGGCGTATCCCTGTTTTTTGGAAATTATTTTTCTGATAATGATTTTATGGCGAGGAATATCAATGAGTCCGCAATAGAGATGGTTGTTTGGGCCAATAATTCTTAGCTCATCAAGCATGTCAAAATCAATATAGAATCCACCCGCAATCCATAGATCATGAGCGAGGCGCATATATTTATATATTTTGTAAAAATGAAAGAGGCTTTGCGAGCGCTCGCAAAAGCGTTTTTTTATGTGAAATAATCGCTTGCCTATTTTGTATTTTTCTTGGATCAATGAGAGCTGTTTTTTTCCCTTCAATAACGCTCCAGGAATGCTTATCATGCTTTGAGCGCACCCACAAGCCTATTTCTCGCAAAGAAAAATAAAGCATCATAACCGGAACAAGTTTTTTGAAGAGCGAACCATTTTGTATTTTTGTCATATATTCTTTTAAAAAGTCTTTTCTCCATGCGGGATTTTTCCATGTTTGTATCCATAAAAAACATGGGTCAAATGCCATATTATCAACGTGGCACTGCTCCCAATCCATAAGATAAATTTTTTTATCCGTTCCCAAGATGTGGTTTGAAAGCGCCGTATCGCCGTGCGCTAGCACGAGATTTTTTTTAAAAAGCTCCGCATTTTTCATTATTTTTCGGATAGCAAGATTATAAATTTTTTGCGGAATTATCTCTACGATTTCTGACTTGAAGCCTTCGAGCTGGCTTATATAATACGGCGCAAGGCGCGTTCTTAATGTTTCATCGATTTTTTTTGCGCTTGAAGCGGGGATTTTTTGCAGCTCTGTGATATTGTGCGCAAATTGTTCAATATATATTTTTTTATCCGCGCCTACCGTAAAATCAAAATACAGCCCGCACGGTTTTCCCGGTATGAACTCAAGCAATATCCACGTTGAGTTTTTAGAAATTTTTGAATGAGCGAGTTTCTGCGTGTTGAGTTTTTTATAAATCTGAATTTTTTTCAAAAAACGATTGAAGCGGATTTCGCGCTCAAGCCTGTATTTTTCGCTCGCCGCCAAAAGACCCTTGAACATATATTTTTTGCCAGAGGGGTCTTTGCATGGAGTCGTGTACCATCGTCGCCTGAGTCGAATGTGTTCTTCGGGAGGTATTGAGGGCGCGAGATTATGTTGCTTGAGCTCGTGCGTGAATATTTCCCGAATGCCCGGTATCATTTCCATTATTTTCGTTTTAGTGTTTTATAGTATATGTCTTCATATCCGTCCACCATGCGCTCAATGGTAAAATTATCTTCAACGTGTTTTCGACACGCCATTCTATTAATAGAGTCGGCTTGCTTCATGGCATTCATAAGAGAGCGTATGTTATTTTTTACAACAAATCCGACCTTTTTGTCCTTTACTATTTCTGAAACCGATCCGCGATCATACGCTATGACAGGAGTTCCGCACGCGAGCGCCTCGGCCATCACAAGCCCAAATGGCTCATCCCATTCTATGGGATAGAGGAGCGCTTTCGCGTTCCCAAAAAAATTTGATTTTTGCGCCTTGCTAATCTCGCCCACATAGCGTATCTGTTTTCCGTCAATAAAAGGCTTTATCTTTGTTCTGAAATATTTTTTTTCACTGTAATCAACCCTTCCGGCAAGCTTGAGCTTTACGCCCAGGCCGCGCGCGGCGCGTATGGCGTTTTCAACCCCCTTTTGCCTGGAAAATCTCGCGATCCAAATAAACGTATCCGAGCCCTTTGGATTGAATGCAAAGTTTTTAATGTCAATGCCATTATACACTACGCCGACAAAATTATATTTGTTTTGTTTGAGCGCAAGCTTTTTTTGCGAATGGCTTATGGCTACGAGCCTGTGTTTGTGGAAGTGCTTGTATATTTGAATGCGCGCATTGTTGGGATTTCCGGAAAAAAGCCTATTATGCATAGTGGCGACTATTGGCGTGGAGACAAATGGCGTGAAATAAAGGTCATATTGGTCAACGTGCGAATGGATTATGTCGAATTTATCAGATTGCCGCAGCGCCTCCGAAACATGAAGCAGCGTCCACGATTGGTTGGTCCACGGTATTTTATCGTCAAAAAGGGATCGAGGGTATACAGAAGAGAGTTTTGTTGAGACCTCGGAGTCTCCGGAGGCAAATAATGTGACATTATGTCCTCGTTTTTTAAGCTCTTCTACTAGATAATAGATAATCCATTCAGTGCCGCCATATTTTTTGGGCGGAATTCTTAGCCAAATAGGGGCAATGACGGCGATTTTTAATTTTTTTCTTTTTTCAGTATCCATGGTTTTGTATTATATGAGTTTTTTCTTTATGTTATTATAGCATTTTTTTTGATCCTGCTAAAGCGCAAAAAAAACAGCGTAGCACTCGCCATGATGTTTTCTGTAATAATATAGTTTTATGCCCCCAAGACTTTGTAGTACGCTTTTTCGTAGTTTTCCGCCATGGTTTCAAGGGAGAAGTTTTTTTCAACATGCTCTCGGCATTTGCTTCGCGAGATGCGAGAAATAGCAAGAAGTTTTTTTGCGGCATCATGGGGGTTGTTTACGAAAAATCCGGTTGTATTGTTTATTATCAGCTCGGGTAGCGCGCCTTTGGGCGTGGCAATGACGGGGGTTCCGCACGCCATAGCCTCGATGACAAAAAGTCCAAACGGTTCGCGCCACTGAATGAGCGCAAAAAGCGCAAGAGCGTTTTTTAAGAGATCATTTTTTTCTTTGTGTCCGATTTCCCCGATAAATTTTATTTGCTTTCCGTCAATGAGCGGGCGGATTTCTTTAGCAAAATATTTTCTATCAACCACATCGATTTTTGCCGCCATAATAAGAGGGATGCGGGCTTTTTTTGCGGCGAGTATGGCTTCTTTTGGCCCTTTTTCAGGAGACATTCGCCCTAAAAAAGCGACATAATTTTTTGGAGTGGGGTTATATGAAAATTTTTTTACATCTATGCCATTATAGACGGTTGCGGCGAAATTGAGCTTGGCATTTGGAGTTCTTTGGCTGTTGCTTATGCTTATATATGGAGAGGCGCGAAACGCATTATAGACATAATTTTGATAGCCGATATTGAGGGGGCCATGAAGGGTGGTTACCATCTTGTGTTTTATGAGATGTGAAAAAAGCAAAAGCCGCCAGCCTATGTGATTGTGGACGATATCAAATTTTTCTTTCCGCAACACCTCTATCGCTTCGGCGTTTTTTTGGAGCTTTACTATCTCACGCGTCTTTTCGTCTTGACCGAACGAATCATTTCGTAATGGTTTTTTTGTGAGCGCAATGAGGCGCGCCCGCGTTTTTGATCCGCCTGATGCTATGAGGGTCACGCGGTGCCCGCGTTTAAAGAGTCCTTCGCACAGATTGTAGACTACGAGCTCTGTCCCGCCATATTTTTGGGGAGGGACGGTTTCTTCAATAGGAGCTACGAGCGCGATATTAAGTTTTTTTTTCATTGTTGTTGTGTATAAGCGAGGCATAGAGATCGCTAAACTCTTTTGCGACCGTGGGCCAGGTAAATTTTTCTTTAACGCGGATTTTGGCGTTTGCAATAAGTTTTTCTGCCAATATGGGATTTGTGAGAAGGATGTTTATTTTTTCTGCCAAAATATTAGAAGCTCTTGGGGGGGCCTGAAGTCCGGTTTTATTGTCTTTAATGCTGTATTGAAGGCCGCCCACGCTTGAAGCAATTGTGGGGATTCCAGAGGCCATTGACTCTAGGGGCACAATACCGAAAGGCTCGTAATACGAAGGAACAACGCAGATGTTCGCCGAGTTATAATAGTATTTTACCTTGTCTTGGCTTATTTGTCCGATAAACGACACTTGTTGTTCAACGCCTTTTTGAATAGCAACTTCTTTTAAGCGCTTGTATTCTTTTTTATCGTTAACGTTTCCTCTTTTGCCAATACTTCCTCCGACAATCATAAGCCGTATATCGTCATCCGACGTTGGATTCATTTTTAGGAGCTTGGCAAACGCGGAAATAAGAGTCCCTATGCCCTTTCTCCATTCGAGCCTTCCGATATAGAGTATGATGATTGCGTCCTCATCGAGCTTGAGCATCTGGCGGCAAATTTTTTTATCAAGCGGCTTGAATTTTTTCGGATCAACTCCGGCAGGGATTATTTTAATTTTTAAAGGATTGACGTTGTACGATTTCGTCAAATCTTCTTTTTCATACGGACTCTCGGCAATTATTCTGTCTGAAGATTTAATAATTTCTTTTTCGGTGGATATTCTATTCTTGAATTCTTCCGAGTGAACGCTTTGAGGTTCGAAA
>ORJL010919270.1_pt1 | contig 14005 bp, 14 predicted proteins | sample 1779941 | NCBI WGS metagenome assembly ORJL01 (sample SAMEA104232317, study PRJEB22302) | groundwater metagenome | biome: forest; feature: aquifer; material: groundwater | place: USA | collected 2011-08-07 | depth 5.8 m
GCCGCGGAGGCGCTCGCCGAGAGCCTCGCCCGCAAGGCCGAGGAGTTCGCCGACGTGCTGAAGACCGGCCGCACGCATTTGCAGGATGCGGTGCCGATGACGCTCGGCCAGGAGTTCGGCGGCTACGCGGCCCAGGTCCGCTACGGCATCGAACGGGTCAAGGCCTCGCTCCCCCGCGTCGCTGAGGTTCCGCTCGGCGGCACGGCAGTGGGCACCGGCATCGGAGAGAAGTTCGATCTGTCCAAGCTTCGCTACCACCGCATCGTCATTATGACCGACGCCGACATCGATGGTTCCCATATACGCACGCTTCTTCTCACCTTCTTCTTCCGCCACCTGGAGGCCCTCTTCACTCATGACCATATCTATATAGCTCAGCCTCCCCTCTACCGAATTCAAAACGGCAAGCAGGTCAACTGGATCTACAGTGAGAAGGAGAAGGACATCCTCCTCGCCAAGCTGGGCAAGGAAAAGAACGTGGGCATTCAGCGCTACAAAGGCCTGGGCGAGATGAACCCGGAGCAGCTCTGGGAAACCACTATGAACCCCCAGAACCGGACGCTTCTCAGGGTGACCGTGGAGGACGCCTTGAAAGCCGACGAGATTTTCGATATGCTAATGGGCGATGCGGTGCCCCCGCGCAAGGCCTTCATTCAAGCCCACGCCAAGAGCGTAAAGAATTTGGATGTGTGATAATGCGACGAATCTTCCCCTTTTCAGCTATTGTTGGACAGGAACATATGAAGAACGCCCTCTTGTACAACGCGGTGGACCCGTCCATTGGCGGAGTCCTGATCCGGGGCGAGAAGGGGACCGGCAAGTCAACCGCAGTTCGGGCCATCGCGGAGATCTTGCCCCAGCGCCTGACCATTGTGGGGTGCCGCTTCCACTGCCACCCCAGCCAGAAGGAGGGACTATGCCCGGAATGTCAGCTCCGCCGCGATAACGGCGAGGTCTTCGAGCTGATCGGGGAGCCCACCCACGTGGTGGACCTCCCCCTTAACGCTTCGGAAGACAGGGTCGTCGGTTCAATCGATATCGAGACCGCCATCAAGAGCGGGCAACGCCGGTTTGAACCAGGCATCCTGTCCGCCACCCACAGGGCAATTCTCTACGTGGACGAAGTCAACCTTCTGGACGACCATATCGTCGATATTCTGCTGGACGTGGCTGTCACCGGTGTAAATGTGGTCGAGAGGGAAGGAGTGACCTATACTCACCCGTCCCGCTTCATCCTGGTCGGCACTATGAACCCTGAGGAGGGCGAGCTGCGTCCCCAACTCCTGGACCGCTTCGGGCTCTGCGTGGACATTCAGGCCGAGCATGCTTCAGAACGCCGTATGCAGATTGTCCGCCGCAGCATGGATTTCCAGGCCGATCCCCAGGAGTTTCTGGAACGCTGGCAGGAGGCGCAGGACCGCCTGGGCGACAACATCCGGCAGGCCAGGGACCTTCTTCCCAAGTTAGTCCCCAGCGACGAGCTGCTCGAGATGGCGGCGGAGCTTTCCATCCAGATGCAGGTAGATGGCCACCGGGCCGAGATCATAATAGTAAAGACCTCCCTCGCCGCCGCCGCTTTCAACGGACGCACTACGCCCTCTCTGGAAGACGTCCGGGAGGCCGCTATTCTGGCCCTGGCCCACCGGGTCAAGCGTCGTCCCCTCGACGAGACCTCTTTCCAGCCTCATCAGGTGGACTCCATCCTCCAGCGCCATTTCAGTCAAAAGGAGCCTCCCTGACTCAACCGACAGTAGCGAGCCCGATGAGGGAGAAGGCGCTCCCCAGATAGGGGAGTCAACTCCGGGCGAGCCGGATTCCCCGGAAGAGGGTGAGTCTCAAGACGTTCAGGTCGTGGGAACTCAGCCACCCGGCGCAGTCCAGAGCCAGGACCAGGCGGGAGCGCGCGTCAAACCCGTCGAGACTCCGGGAACGGACCGGCCGGTTGGGCAAACGTTTGAACCCATCGAGATCGAGCTACCCAAAGACCGCAAGCCTCGTGAAGCCAAGGGCAAGCGCAGCCAGACGAAGTCGAAGAAGCCGCGCGGGCGCTACGTGGGTAGCCGCCTCAGCTCGGACGCCAAAGACATCGCCCTCGACGCCACCATTCGGGCAGCAGCCCCCAGGCAGAAGGAACGCAAAGCCGAGCACCCGGGCCAGGATGACATGCTCCACATTCGGATGGAGGACCTTCACTCTAAAGTGCGGCAGCGCAAGGTGGGCAACCTCCTGCTTTTTGTAGTAGATGCCTCGGGATCCATGGGCGTTGGGCAGCGGATGAGCGCCGCCAAGGGGGCCGTGCTGTCGCTCCTTTCCGACGCCTACCAGCGCCGCGACAAGGTCGGGATGATCACCTTTAGCGCTCGAAAGGCGCAGATGGTCCTCGACCCCACGCCCAGCGTCGAGCGCGCTAAAGACAAGCTGAAGAACATATCGGTCGGAGGCACCACGCCTCTCTCCGCCGGCCTGGTAATGGCCTACGAACTGGCCAAAAGGGAGCGGCTGCGCCATCCCGACCTGCTGCCACTCCTGATACTGATGACCGACGGCCATGGCAACGTGGCGGTAGGGAGCCAGGACCCCATGGTTGAGGCCATGGCGGTAGCCCGGATGATCAAGGATGAGGGGTTCGAGAGCCTGATACTGGACTCGGAGAACATGCTGAACGACCCCAGCGGCTTTCGCCCGAAGGGATCTCGCCTGATCCGGCAACTGGCGGAGGCGATGGACGCTCGTTACGTACAGCTTCGAGACCTGAGCAAGGAAAGTGTTTTGCAGGCGGTGCGCTGGCAGCCGCACTGGCCGTAACGGGAGGAACATGCCTGTTCGCTTTCAGAAACATGTCAAGACCACCAGGTACCTGGACCCCAACCACGGATATCAGGAGGGATCCCGGACCACCGAGATCAGGGTCGACCCGCTGACCGGGCGCACCTGCCGCATCCTGAATTTCCCCATGAGGGTGCCTCAAAAGCCAGACCTGACCCCCCTCGTGAACACCTCTATAGAGATGGGCTGTCCGTTCTGCCCGGAGGCGGTGGGGAAGGCGACTCCCAAGTTTCCGCCCGAGCTGGTGCCCGAGGGCAGGGTTTCCGTCGGAGAGGCGTTGGTCTTCCCCAATATGTTCCCGTACGACACTTTCAGCGCGGTGGGGATCTTCTCCGGCGAGCACTTCGTGCCGCTCTTGAGGTTCACCGAGACCGTCGTCTCCAACGCCTTTCAGGCCGGGATCGATTTCCTAAAGCAGGTTCAGCGATTCCAGGGCCCGTATGGCACCATAAACTGGAACTACATGCCTCTCGCCGGGGGCAGCATCATCCATCCCCACATCCATGTCATCGCCGGGGACGTCCCTAGCAACTACCAGCGGGAGACCACAGCCGCCTGCAGGGCCTATCAGCAGGAAAACGGCTCCGCCTTCTGGGACGATCTGATCGTGGCGGAGAAGCAGGCCGGCGAGCGCTATGTTGGGTCGACGGGCTCGGTACAATGGCTGGCGAGCTTCGCACCGATGGGATTCATGGACGTTATGGCGGTCTTCCCGCACCGGCAGACGGTCCCGGAACTGACTGGCCAGGACCTCAAGGACTTCGCGCAGGGGCTTCTAAAGGTTTTCGCCTATTTTGACGGCAAAGGCCTCTGGAGCTTCAACCTCGCCCTCCATACCGGGCTAGCCGGCGACACCTCCTATCGAGTCCACGCCCGAATCGTCCCCCGATTCCTGTTCTCACCCGTCAACACGAGCGACGTCCGCTACGCTGAGATACTCCACCACGAGGTCATGACTACCACCAGGCCGGAGAGCCTCTGTAGCGAGTTGAAAGGAACATGGTAGAATAGGGCTGAGGATCTAGATGAGAACTGCCGCCGTTGATGCCCGAGTATTCGACCTGGAAACCAGCTATCCGATCGCTGGCGACGAACACCGGGCGCGCATAATACCTATTCTGCGTTCGAATAAAGAGTTGATAGCCCTCTTGCAGGAGGCCACGCCAGTATTGGAGTCGATCTTTGGCCAGGGATTGAGACTGTCCCTGCACGTTGATCGCGACCCGGAAGACGGCTTTGAAGAAGTTTTTGCCACCATACGAAGTTCCCATTCCATCGAGACGGGCCTCCGCCTCATGGCAGAGTTCGACCAGGCGTGGTGGCTCAGCCGTTTGCCATTGGTCAAAGGCAGACTCAATTTCGTGTGGGAACCCGAAGAATGAGCTTCGACTGGGTCAGTTACGTTGAACTGGCGGCGAGGCTTATTAACCAGAGGGAAAGCGACATCGAAGAAGCCTACTTAAGGGCATCCATCAGTCGAGCATACTATGGAGTCTTCGGAACCCTCTGGGACCAGAAGGGGACAAGCCTCCGGACACACGGCTCAAAGCATCATGCTTTGATCATGTCTCTTCAGAATTCGGCGGATTTGTCCGACCGCAAGACCGGCGTAGACCTCGATCGTCTGCGTAGAGCCCGCAATATCGCTGACTACGAGATGAAGGCGAAGGTCACGGTTCAGCGGGCGCTGGCGGCCCACAGCCTGGCCATTTCGATACAAGATAGGGTGCAGTTATCATGATCGACGGCGTGGTAATCATGAAGCTGGTCAGACACGCCGATGAGCGCGGATGCCTTATGGACATGCTGCGAGAGGACGACGAGATCTTCGAACGGTTCGGGCAAACCTACGTGTCCCTGAATTACCCGGGCGTGGTCCGCGCCTGGCACTATCACCGGCGTCAGACAGACCACTTCGTTGCCGTCAAGGGCATGGTGAAGGTCGTCATATATGACGCGCGGGAAGACTCAGGGACTTGTGGCGAAGTGCAGGAGTTCTTCATGGGTGACCATAACCCTATGCTCTTGAAGATACCGCCCGGTGTCTATCACGGCTATAAGACCACGGGGGTCGAGCCCGCCCTGCTGATCAACTTCCCCACCCACGTATATGACGCGAAGGCGCCTGATGAGTTCAGGGTAGCCTGGGACACACCCGATATTCCCTATGACTGGAGCCTCAAGAACGAATAGGGACGAGCGCCCGGGGCGAAAGCGCTTCCATATACTGGTGGGCCGTGCCCTGAGGCGGCTGCCGGCCCCCCTCAGAAACCGTATCTCCAACGTGGCCATAGTTATCGAGGAAGAGCCCACACCCGCCCAACTGGCGGAAGCAGGCGTGGGTCCGGACGCTACGCTCCTGGGCCTCTACACCGGCATTCCCTTGACCGAGCGGACCACCAACTACGGCATGGTACTCCCCGACCGCATCACCATCTTTCGGAGGCCCATCCTCGAGATGTGCGATAGCGAGGAGGAGCTGATGGACCAGGTCCGCCGCACGGTTCTGCATGAGATCGGCCACCACTTCGGCTTGAGCGAAGAGGAGTTGGGGGACTACTGATACCTGGAAACTCTCGTCTCTTCACCTCTTCACCTCTTCGCCCTTTCAGGACGAAGAGGTGAAGAGAGATGACAGGGGAGACCCCTGGCCCCCCCAAGAATGGACCTGCCCTGTCTTGGCTACCCCGTTGGGATACGAGTTGCTTCTCTCCAAAGGCATGGAGCGCTGAGGGACGCCTGCCCCTCTGTCGGGGTTTGAAAGGGACGTCCCCTTCTTTGCCCGATTCAAGACAACATGCCCGAAGGGCCCCGCTAGCCCCTTACAGGGATCTGTGGCGCCCCCGCCCTCATAACCTTGAGCCCACCTCACTCTACGGCGAAACCTCCGCATTGGGCGGCGTCAGCCACGGAACATCGAGGTCTTTGTAGGGCTGGCGTTTCTCTTGCACTTCCTTCCACTTGTTCTGGAAGCTGGGGCCGGTGGACTTGATCCATCCGATCAGATGTTCCGCCTTATTCTTGGGCGTGAAGCGGTGATCGATCAGACCCTCCCGGTCGAAGCGGATAGCGGCTTTGCCGTCTTGTTCCACGATGCGTCCTTTGGACCTGCACATGGCGCAGACCACCTCGGTAGCCGACTCAATCTCGAAGTGGGTGCTGTAGCATACCGGGCACTGGGAATAGGTCCCGGGAATATGCGCCACCGGCTCCTGCGACTTGAGCGATCTGACGAGACGTCTTCCCAGTTCGTGTACGTCGGCCATGTCGTCGGGCCTGGTCAGTATCTCGCCGGGACCGGGGCTCTCGCCCGCATAGCTGCCCACGATGCCGTAGCCGGCGATCATGGCCACGCAATTCAGTTGTGGAAGGGCATAGGGCATCCACTCTTTGCGGCCGGCCGTAGCGATGGTCACCGCCCTCTTGTCCTGCCACTGGTCGGGCTTGAACGTCAAGAAGCGGTCCAGCAATACCTTGATGACACCGGCCGGACCGTAGATATAGGTGGGCGCCCCCAGGACCATGCCCTCTGCCGCCTCCATCTGATCGATGAGGAAGTAGAAATCGTCCTTGAGGCCGCAGCGGGCATCCCGGATGACGCAGGCCATACAGCCGTTGCATTCCTCCAGGGAGAGGTCCGTGAGGCGGACCAGAGACACATCTGCCCCCTCCTCGCGCGCCCCTAGCAAGGCCGCCTTGACCAGTATCTCCGAGTTCCCCAACTTCCGGCGGGAGCCCACAATGCCCAGTACCTTCATGCCATTCCTCCGTCTAGCCTTTCTATGCCACGCTGAGCCAGAGAACACTTCTCCCCTTCGGTGAGAAGTGCTGTACAAGTGAAATAGGGGAGACCCCTATGAACCCCCAAAAAGTGGGCCAGCCCCCTTCTTGCCTACCCCCAAATGAACCTGCGTCATCGGAATGCCCATCTTCACCCCGCCTTGGCTTTCGTCTTCGAGCGGCGCCTCTCCATCAGATCTATGAAAGCCTCGATGCGGGTGATCAGCCCGGCGCGGGCCATCTGCTCGTCAAAGACAATGGGAAGCACTGGGATCGAGTGGTCCCTGATCACGCTCGGATATATGTTCTCTGCGATAATCTCAGGCATGCAAGTGAACGGGTAGAGATGCAGCACGCCATCATAGCCTTCTTCTTTATGCAGTATGGTCTCCCCCAGAGCCTGGACGGCGTCCCCGGAGACATCCCGGCTGAGATAAGGCCGGGCCGCGGCCTTCACTTTGCGCCCGTGGCCCAGGCCAACCCATTCCAAGAAGAGCCATGCCTTGACCCATTCCGTAAGCCAGGCGGAGCGGGAGACTTCGACCCCACACTTGCCCAGTTCATCTTCAAGGTCCATATTGCAGAAGGGGTTCAAGACGACGTAGAACTCACCCAGGATGGTAACTCGAAGGGGCCGCGCCGCGGGGTTCAATTTGATGGCATTCAATTCTCCCATGATCTCGTCCTTCACTGCCTTGAGGGCAGCCGGACTGTGAGCAGGGCAGACGCGGTCACCGGTGCCCCGCCAGATCTTGGAGGCCTCGCCCTTCTTGATCTCACGGGGACGGACCCACTGGACCTTGCGCTCTATCTCCTCCATGAGCGCTAGCTGCCCGATGGCGAACTTCAGTTCGCCCAGGGTCGCCCGCCAGGATAGATTGCCTGGCAGCAGTTCCTTGAGGAACTTGGCCAGAGCCACTATGGCCCCTGCCTGCCAGTCGAAGGACTTGATGTTGAACTGATATCCCATGTCCCTCAGGGCATCCTCGTGCAGCTTGGCGTAGTATCCCAGGCGGCAGAGTCCCGGACCGCGGACGTCGATGACCGTATCGGCCCCTGCCTCCAGACCCTCGATAAGATTCCCCAGGAGCACTTTGTAAGGAAGGCACATCCACTCGGGCGAATACTTCGCTCCCAGGGACATGGTATTCTTGCTGAACATTGGGGGTATAACACAGTCAATGCCATGTTTGTCCATCACGGCCTTCAGCGGCACCCAGACGGACCCCATGTGCGGGAAGGTTACCTTCAAATGGACCTCCTGTCCTTCAACAAATCCAGGGCTACCAGTCTATCGCTCCAGGGAACAATCCGGTCTTCGTAGATGATGCAGTCTTCGTGGCCTTTCCCCGCCAGGAGCACCGCATCGCCGGACCGGGCCCGGCCCAGGGCTTCGGTCAGCGCCTCCCGCCGGTCCGGCAGCGTCACATAGTCCCGCCCCTCGGTTTTGCCGGCAAGCTTCACCCCTGCCTCTATCTCCCTGATTATCTCCAGAGGGTCCTCGGAGCGAGGCTCGTCGCTGGTCAAGATGACGAAGTCCGCCAGCCGGGCCGCCACCTGGCCCATGACCGGACGCTTGGTGCGGTCCCGCTCGCCCGGGCAGCCAAAGACCACGGTGAGCTTACCGGCGCAGTAGGGACGCAGAGCTTCCAGTGCCACCCCCAGTGCGCCAGCGGTATGGGCGAAATCCACCACCACCTTGAAGTCCTGCCCCGCAGCTACTCTTTCCATCCGGCCAGGAACGCCCTCGAAGGCCTCCAGGGCATCCTTGATCACTTCCAGCTCTACGCCTTGAGATAATCCCAGGGCGGCGGCCGCCAGGGCGTTGTAGACGTTGAAACGCCCGATCAGCGGCAGATTCACCATCGTCCTTCCTTGGGGTGTCTCCATCGTGAAGGCCGTTCCCCAACCTGCCATCGATAACCCGGTGGCCCGCACGTCCGCTTCCGCGCCGATCCCGTAGGTGATGGGCGTCACCGGCGTGACCCGCGCCAGGTAGTCGCTGGCGGGATCATCGGCGTTGAGGATGGCAGCCTTGGGCACACCCTTGCTGGCAGCCTCGCTCAGCGAAGCAAAGAGCCTGCCCTTGTGGGACAGGTATTCCTCGCGATCAGCGTGGAAGTCCATGTGATCGCTGGTCAGGTTTGTGAACACTGCCGCGTCGTAATGACATTCGTCAACCCGATTCAGGGCCAGGCCGTGAGAGGTGGTCTCGATTATAGCGTAGTCCACACGAGCTTCAACCATCTCCGCCAGGGCTTTCTGAATCTCCAGAGACTCCGGGGTAGTCTGATGATACGGATTCGGGACCAGCCTGTCGCCAATCTTGAGGTATACCGTGCCCGTGATACCGGTCTTGTAACCGGCTTTCTCCAAGACCGCACTTATCAGATGCGAAGTGGTCGTCTTGCCGTCGGTCCCGGTCACGCCGACGACCCGCATCTTCAGGGCCGGACGACCGTAGAAAGCGGCCGCCAGCCAAGCCAGAGCCGCCCTGGCCGAGGGCACTGAAATCACTGGGGGGTTCCCCGTGAGATTCGCCTCCGGAGCCCCTTCGGCGACTACAGCCACGGCCCCGCGCTCTACGGCGCCGGCGACAAACCGCCGTCCGTCGGTATGGAAACCGGGCACAGCCACGAAGAGGTCGCCGGGCGCCCCCCGCCGCGAATCATAGGCGATTCCTGTGATTTGGGGGTCCCCGGCCGGCGAATCGGTCACCTGCAGGCCGCTCAAGAGTTCCGAGAGACGCACTAGATTCCTTTGAATGAATTTGAGGCTATTATACCATGAACGGATTGGGGACAGGCCTCAGACTGCGCCGTGATTGGGTCGTCACCGTGGTGCGACGGCGTCACGCGGACAAGCCACTGGAAGACCCCAAGCGGTCATGTTATGATCACGGGAGAGCCTCACGGTCTTGCGAAATTCGCGGACCTCCAGGTCCCAACCGCGGGCCGTCCTGCGTTCGCTGCCCGGTGGACGGGCTTTGAAAGAGAGGTTCTTATGTCGGCCCGCATCAAACGTCGGGATGAATTGCTGGACGGGCAGCAAGTCATTGAAGGGATAGGGCTTTATGGCGTCTCCAACAAGCAGCCCTAAGAAGCAACACCGAAGAAGAACGAATGTCCGGTGCGGATATTTCAAACTGGAATAGGTAAGACGTAAGCCAAGAGCGAGTGGTGCGGGAGATTTCCAAGATGCGAAACGAATTCACAGCGATCATCGAGCAGGATGATGAATGGTATGTTGCCTACTGTCTTGAAATTCCCGGAGCAAACGGTCAAGGCAAGACAAAGGACGAAGCCCGCGAGAATCTGGCTGAAGCTATTGCGCTTATCCTTGAGGATCGCCGGGAGGACGGCCTGCGCGGCGTGCCGCTAGACGCTATCCGCGAAACGGTCACCGTCCCATGAAGCGGAGCAGCCTGCTTCAGCATCTTCGGAGGCACGGCTGTTACCTAAAACGTGAAGGACGAGCTCATTCGCTGTGGTACAACCCAAATACTGGCGCAGTCGAGACAGTTCCGCGACATACTGAAGTACCCAACCGCCTTGCTCGCAAAGATTTGCCGCAACCTTTCGGTGCCGGAGGTCGGGAGTGAGTAATCCCTGCCTAGTTAGATTCTCCTTTCTCCTGAAATCGATGTTCGTAGGTCCCAACCCTCAAGGCTATGGCCCAATTGACTAGGTACGGGGCGCCAGAACAAATCACTACTCCTGCCACTTCCCCGGCTCCGTGCATTCCCACGTTGTCCAGGCATAACTGGGCTGGCGCGAGATACTTTAGCGACTGGTGTGGACGCTTGTCATTGTAGCCTTAGTACGTCGTTGCCGAGACGAAATTCCACTTGGGCAGCCTGAGGGCCGGGACCCGGTTGTAGGCCAGGAATCCTCCTTCGAGACGGGTCTCTCGGCCGATCATCTCCACGTCTTTGAGGGCATCGACGTAGCTCTGGGTGAAGCGCAGGTTCTTGATGGGCCGGGTGATCTCGCCTTTCTCGATCAGGAAAGTGCCGTCGCGGGTCATGCCCGTAACCGTGACTGTCAGCGGGTGCAGGTGGCGGGTGTAGTGGAAGCGGGTCACCCAGATGCCCCTGTCTACTCCGGCCAGGAGCTGTTCCCTGCTTGCCGCTCCGGGGGCCATGAAGGTGTTCATGGGCATAGGGCCATAGGTATTAGGAGGAGGCAAGGCGTGACCGGTGGACTGCTTCCCGTCCTTCCTGGCCGTGTAGCTGTCGTAACAAACCCCTTTGACCACTCCCTTGGTGATGAAGTCCACCCTCTCCTTGGGAACACCCTCGAAGTCGAAAGGCAGGGGAGCGGTGCCAACCCCCGTTCCGTCGTCCCATAGACTTACTTTCGGGTCCATAATCCGCTCGCCGAAATGGCCCCCGAGGAAGCTGCGTCCCTCCTGGACCGCCTGGGCTCCCAGGCCCAAGTAACCGAGGAAGTCTAGTATGTCATTGACCGCGTAGGGTTCGAGTATGACCGGGTACTCTCCGGGGGGCAGGTCAATGGGGTCCTGGCTTCGCAAGGCCTTGTCGACGGCCTCCCTGGCAATAGCCTCGCCGTCTATCTCGGACGCATCCAGAGCGAAGAAGTCGGCGTAACCGGAGCTGGAATCGGCCATGGTCACGGTATTGACATCCGCGATGGCCTGGGGATGATAGGCGAAGACGCCCAGCGAATTGGCGACGGCCAGTTCCATCACGACGACTTGGAGCGCCCCTGAAGCCACCAGCCGCTTCTCAGAGGCGCGCCGGCAGATGGTCCCGACCACTTCCGCCCGTCTCTCAGGCCCAAAGCTGAGGGTGGAAGGCAGCATGGCATGCGTCTTGCGGACCGGAGAAGGACCGGGCAGGGATGCGAAGTCCGGATTCTCTACCTGGTAACGGGCGATAAGCTCAGCCCTCTCGACCACTCGCTTCAATGCGGCCGCCGAGAGGTCATTGGTGGAGGCCACGCCGATGCGCTTGCCGACGATCGCCCTCACCGTTACGGACGATTGTCTCTCTGCGACGTTCTGGTGGATGATGTTGTTGGCGAACCGGGTCAGGGTCGAGTCGTTGCCCCAGAAGATGGCCTCCGTCTGGTCCGCGTGGCTAAGGGCCAGGACCCTCTCCAGCAGGCGCCTGACACCTGCTTCTCCCAGCAACCGTCCTTCCTCCATCACAGCACCCCCACCCGAACGTTCCGGAAGCGGGCCGGCGCCGTGCCATGGCCGACCCCAGCCGTCTGCGAAGGCTGCCCCTTGCCACAATTGGGCGTGCCCCACATGCTCCAATGGCCGCGGTCACATATGGCGTCGCAGCTCCCCCAGAACTGAGGTGTCATCCCAGTGTAGTTCGCGTTCTTCAGCATGGCGCCCAATTTGCCCTTCTTGATCTCCCAGGCTATCTCCGTGCCGAACTGGAAGTTGAGACGCTTGTCATCGATACTCCAGCTCTTGTTAGTTTGCAGATAGATGCCATCGTCCGTGTCGGCAATCAGGTCGTCGAAGCGCCAGGTCCCAGGCTCCAGATTCACGTTGGTCATTCGAATCAACGGGATACGGTTCCATCCATCGGCCCGCATAGTCCCGTTGCTTGGCTGGCCCAAGGTTCGGGCGGTCTCTCGAGAAGTAAGATAGCCCACAAAGATACCTTCCCGAACGATAGGCGTCCGTTGAGCCGGCACGCCTTCGTCATCGAAGCCGAAGGTTCCCAACCCCCCGTCTACGGTCGCGTCGGCCGTCACATTCACCAACGGGGAGCCGTAGCGAAAGCCTCCCAGTTTCTCGGTGGTCAGAAAGCTGGTGCCGGCATAGGACGCCTCGAAGCCGAGCACCCGGTCAAGCTCAATGGGATGCCCGCAGCTTTCGTGAAGCTGAAGAGCGAGTTGGGTGGCGTCCAGGATTATCGTGGTCACGCCGCTGGGGCAGGGCTTGGCGCTCAAGAGGGCCAACGCCTCTTCGGCCAGACGCTGGCCGTGGCCCGGAAGGTCTTGGGCAAGGACAAACTCCCAGCCTGCGCTCCCATAGTGGCGCCCCACACTGTTGGGGTAGCTGCGGTTTTGTATGTCGCCATTGCCCTCGGCCATCGCTTCTATGCCACAGCCAATCTTGGTCAGCTCCTGCTCAGTAAAGCTGCCCTCCGTGCTGGCAAAGGTCTTCCTCTCCCGAAGAAGCTCTATGGCTGACTCCGCCACGCGTATGCCTTTCACCCGGCGCATGGCCTCGTCGGCGGCCATCAAGAGCTTGATCTTCTCATCGAGGGAGACAGCGAAGGGGTCTATCCGGCAAGGTGTCTTGAACTTGCCAGCCGCTTTCACCGGCGGCCCGAGGTCCAGGTCTACCCGTTTGACCCTGGCCGACGCCCTAGCGATCTTCACGGCGAGGGCGGCCACCCGATCGGCCTCCCTGGCGGTAAGAACGCCGCTGCTGGCGAAACCCCAGGCCCCGTCGGCGATGACCCGCACGCCGAAGCCCTGGCTTTCCCCCATGGCCAGCCCTTCCACCTTGCCGTTCTTGACCGTAGTGGACTCCGAATTGGAGTGGATCACGCGTGCGTCTGCGTAATTGGCGCCGCGAGCCCTGGCGGTATCAAGGGCTCTCATAGCCAGATCGTTCATGCTGCTTTCCCCCTGTTCAGGATGAGAAATCGTCTACCCATCGAGGACTTCGAAGTGATTGATCCTGGGCTCCCGCTCAATGAGCGAGGCCAACGGCAGCAGAGCCTTCTGAGTCTCAGGGCTCCTGCGCGTCTGAAGAGCCATGGTGGAGTGGCTCTCCGGGCTGTCCCATCTGGAGTATACCAGAAACTGGTCCTGGTCTTCCGGCGAACGGCCCATCCGCGCTTCAAGACATCCTCTGTACTTGGCTACGAGCGCAAGGTGCTCCCGCAAGTTCGACAGCGCTATTCGGCCCTGCCTGGCCTTGAATTTGTAGATCTCGACTCTTATTATCATACTCAGAATTCCTTCGCAAATTTGACCGCGGGTCCGCCGCTAAACTACAATAAAGCTGAAGACTCCTTTCGGGAGGCGCCGATGCCCATCTACGAATATGAGTGTACGTCTTGCCGGCACAGATTTGAGCTACTGCGCTCCATGTCGTCATCAGATGGCGAGATCTCTTGCCCGCAGTGTCATAATGGAGTGCGTCGCAAGCTCTCCACATTCGCCTCTTTCACCAAGGACTCCAGCGGACAGTCGAGCCGGGTAGCCGGGTCGGGATCCGGATGTGGCTCATGCGCCGGGTCGAGTTGCTCTACCTGTAGCTCCTAGTGTGGTGTCCCAATAATGGCTTTACAACGGGCGATCTTTTCCAGAATCTCGTCCGCCTTCCTATGCCAGACGAATGGCTTGGGACTCTCGTTGTTTGACCGAATGTAGTCTTCAATGGCGGCGACCAACTCCGCAAC
>ORJL010260365.1_pt1 | contig 14000 bp, 14 predicted proteins | sample 1779941 | NCBI WGS metagenome assembly ORJL01 (sample SAMEA104232317, study PRJEB22302) | groundwater metagenome | biome: forest; feature: aquifer; material: groundwater | place: USA | collected 2011-08-07 | depth 5.8 m
AGACCAGGTCATTGGCAGTCGTGTAATGAGCATATGGAGGAGGGGTCATCCTCCTGGAACCCGCCTTGGACTGACTGCACTGAAACGCAACTCGACCAACGGCAACTTAATCAGTTCCAGCCCCAGCCAAGATTAGGCGTGTGCAGGCTCACGGGAGACTATAAGCATAGTGTTTTGGGTGCACCTAAATACACGTAACTGGGCATAACGGGTGTCCAGCGATGGCCGATTTAGCTTCGTTTGGTGAGTTAGGTGAGTCTACTATCCGCCCAAAACGGAGTGGCTTGGGAAACATGGAAATAACGGCGGAGTTTCGATAGCTGGGTTAATCCAAAAGATAAAAATGGATTTACCCACACGGAGCTTGGTCGGCGGAACACTTGGGACACTTCCGTGGAAGGAGCGAGCGATGGATGAACACCGTGGAAAGGACCCGGTCGGCGTTGGGTGGCTCGGTTCGAGCGAGCGATGGCGATGGAAGGGGGTTAAGGGGCTAAAGCTTTGTCCTCTTAATCCTGGAATGGGCATGGACAGCACTTCATCAGCTATGGCACTGACGCTATCATCCTCCCCCACACTCCGCCCCGAATAGGCATGGTCCGGCGGTCTTCCGGACACCACTGACTGGGTGGATAGAGACTATATCAGGGTTAGAGAAAGCCTCTACTTGGCGGTAATTCTCAGTGACTCTTCCTGCCAGGATTTGACACCAGGAATCTTGACGCCCGCAGCCACCACCTTGCGAATCTTCACCATGTTCGGCAGCTTAAACTCGTCCGGCAGCAGGGAGAAGTTCTCCACCTCGAACTTCCAGACCTTGGGGACGCCCAGGGTCCCCACCTCGGTTCTGACATGAGATGGAGCTGCTTCGGGCTTGGTCACGGGCGCCAGGTCCACGGTATGCTCCCCCTTCAGGGCTTCTTCCCGGCGTGCCAGGTCAAACTTCGCTCTCTCTATGGCCTCTGCCTCGGCTCTTGCCGCCTCTACCTGGCGGCGGTAGGACAGTATCTTGTCCCTGGTCAGCTTGTTCGCCCGCTCAAGTGGCTCGGTCAACTGAGCAAAGAACGCCATAATCGTCTTCTTGTGCTCGTCTAACGGGACGGTGTATTCTTTCCGCCGGGTCTCTATAGCCTTCAGGAGGTTGGCTAGGCCGCTTAGGTCCTCAGTGGCCAGCTCCACCTCTTCGTTGTTGGTAACCACCCGGCTCTCCGCCCAAGCCAGCAGCCGGTCGCACTCTGTTCTCAGGGCGGTTATTGCCGGGTCAGCCCCCGGATTAACCTGGACTATCTCCATACCCCTATTGGCAGTACAGGCTTATGACGCCAGGCATGGTTGTATTTCAGCACTGCAAAACGCCAACTCTCAAATGGCAAGCTACTCTCGTATTGAAACTCGCTCCCCAGACAATATCCGCGCAATTGTTCTGAAGCCTACCGATACACCCTCAGCCTTCAACATGGTAGCGATTCCCTTGCTGCCAATGCCTTGCCCAGCCAACATCGCTATCCTTTCCAGCGGTAACGATTTCTGTTTCCGCCCTCTTTTTGGTGAGGCTCTGGTGGCAACCGAGGGTTGAATTGTGGCAACTTCAGTTTCTATGCCGTTTAGAGTTGCCATAATTACAGGGTGGTCATCTACTGTTACCGGAGCCTTTTCCGCGCTTATTTCATCGCCGTCTGAGAGCCAAATCTCCCATACCAGACAGCCTCCCATGTATCGTACCTCAACACCGTCTCCGGCTTCTTTAGAAAAGCACTCATTCTTAGGACTAAGGGTGATAATCCTAGCGTACTGGCTGGTGTTCTCTCTAAACCAAGCCAGAGCCTTCGTAATATCACCGGCAGCCATCTTTAAGCCAGGCCGTTTCATTGTCTCGCACCAGATTGTCCAAGCTTTGGTAGTCATTCTCCACCTCTTTACCTGCTACCAACTCATTGTTCTGCTATTTATCCTTGCATTAATACAGTGCCCGGAAGACACAGATAGACAGCACCATCCTCGCAGCCGGCCTTGTGTTGATAATTTAGCTTTCATTTGTTTTCCTATCGTCGTCTTTCGCTTTAAAGCCAGTACGGTACGCTAGTAGACGCTGCGGTTACGACTGTTAAGTCTCAATATCTTATTGCCACAGTGTCGGCAAATTCATTCAAAAATTTTCGCGGCGAGCTCTTTTCGATAGTGGGAAAGAGTTGACAACAGATTATTGGCTATCTTTTTCCGTTTACGTCTTAGCAGACGTAGGGGGCACAATTATGGGACTAGGCACGAACTAGCTATCAGTCGAAATAACTGCCCATTCCAGCCGACCTCTTATGGTCCGGTAGTTACTGTTCACCAGGTAGTAGCAATCATCAGTGCTTCGCTTGGATATGCTAAGTAATCCTTTGAAGGAACCGTAAATCCGCTTTGTAAGGCTACTGGCTGCCCCTGCAGAACCTAAGGACTCCTGCACCCTTAACAAACGGTGGACTTTACTTTGCATGCCCTTGCCAGATGCTTCTTGCAGGCCGTGGTACGAATTGCCCAACCTTTTTTGGACCAGGTATGTTTTACTTTTTGAAAAGACCTCGATGTACTGTGGTGTAGTCTGACCCGTATTAACGTCGTGGAAAACCGCAAAGCTTGGGGTTCGTCCGACATGGGCTTCTTTCTCATATCTTCGTTGCTGTTGCTTACACAACCCGGTATGCTCGGAGATAGATTGCCTCGCTATCGGGTTAGACTGAATACCTCGAGGCTTGTGAACCGAGGCGTATAGCTGGGCTCTTGTTTGTTTGATAGAGCCTTTAAATTCCTCGACTGATAAGTCCCGGAAGTGCCTGTCGAATTCCAGACTGGTGTTTAGATAAAGGGCCACGTTCTTAAGGCTTATTAAATGTAGTGTAACTTTGCCGTTGTTATCAGCTTTTCTCCAGTAGTTGCCTTCACCAAGTGCCAGAATCCGGTAAGCGGTAGACCGGCTGATTAAGAATGTGTCTATGAGACCAGAAATAGCCTCAACAAGAGGAAGGGAACCTGAGCCGCCGAAATCCCTTGAGCTGAGATACCGTAATCTGTACCACAGGGATAGTTCTTTCGTTTGTTTCTGGCGTAACGAAGCTGCCGATAAGTCTGGCACGAGCCGGACATGCGGGTTACCTGTTTTGGGAGAGAATGTCCTCATCTGCTGTTTCTCTGCCTCCGGTCCCAATCAGACTGGCCCAATCTACTGATAGAAACCAGCCTGGGCATTTGGCTATCTGTTTTCGTATACCTGGGATACCTCAAAAGTCCTTCTTGGTTTCCCCGGCAAGCCATTTCAGTAAGGCTATCTTGCTTATCAGATATCTATCACCACACTTAACGCTCGGTATATTCCCCTTTCGCAGTTGCCGGTAGACGAGCCGGAGAGAAACATGCAACTCCTTAGCCACATCTTGGGGGTTTAGGACTGTCTTTTCCGCGACCATAACTCACTCCTCCCTTACGCTGATGTTTCCTGGTTATTGATTTTACCTTCGACATATGGTATACTCAATACTAAATACCGCATACTTACACCGCTTAATGAGCGTATCTTAAAAATATAACGCATACTAGCACGGCTTGATTCATCGAAAGGGGGCAATAAATATGCGAGGTCACGCACCGAATATTACAAAGAAAGTCGAGAGTGTTGTCATAGTTGTTAAGGGCAACAATCCCAAATTTACCGCAAATCTAATACGCCAACATATTAAGCAGAATTCAAATATCTACAAGTTAAGAGACAATCAAATACCTAGTGCCCGCTCGATACAGAATAGATTATCTAACCCTGAAAATCGCAGAAAAGTAGAAAAGATGAAGGATAACTCTCTTGATAAGGCTTGGAGTATGGGTAGGTTAGCTAAGGATGAATTATCGCCGGAGGCTATACCTATGCTATTGGAAATACAGGAACAAAGACGAATTGATGAACAATCTCCACTGAGTATTCGTGAAGCCAAATGGGTATCCAGGCTGTGTCATTTGAAACAACATGGTGATGTCGGCTCTGACGAGATGCGAACGTCGATAACCATCGCTACTTGGGCCGAAGCATATGCGCTGAGAGAGAAACTCTGCTACGTAGCAGGAGTCGATTGCGATACGTCCGATTTGGACCAAGGCTTGTCGAGCGATTTCAATGCATCACTTGGTGAATGGGAGTTGCGATTTCTAGCCGACGCCGTTATGAAAACGGAACCCGGGCATTTGATTAAGGACGAGCGTACCTTTAGAACTACATTTTACACGCTTGCAACCATGCGAGTAGAGATGGAATTTCTCCGCTATTGGCTCGGAAGGCCTGATTTTGATATGGATAGCTGGGACCAGTATGTTCAGATACTGGAAGCTCTCCCTGATTCAATTCGGTCAGCCCTGCATATCTTTGGACGAGAACATGTAGAGCAATTTTTCATGTCGCTTCGCGAGTGGGTTAGGCTTAACCCCGAGTGGGTTCACCAACATTCTAGACTCGACCAAGCCGGCGACGGGGAAATAATGGGAGAAGACTGCTCGGAAGTAGCCCTAAGAGTATTCTCTTCGATTACAAAGAGCGAGAAGAAAAAGGCTGTTGTAAGGAAAAGTTCGTTGATATCCCAGATAGCCTCTCAAGCCGGTGAAGGGTTTGATAGGCAATTTGGCCGTACGGTTAATACGAAGCGGAAAGAGGGGAGACCAAGCAGTGCTGAAGAAGATAGTCTTCACAGTCCAGAAGAATGAAGGGGAAGCGTTGGCTCATGCATGGGAGGAAGCTGAATTTGTCAATGCAGAATGCCACTTGTCCGGACTGTCAGAGCTGCCAGTCCAACTACTTGGCGAATCAAAGGGAGGGTAAAATGAGAGGCTCAATTACTGAACGCAACGGCAGTCACCGAATAGCGATAAGTCTTGGTAGAGACCCGGTCAGTAAGAAGTACCGGCAATATTTTGAAACGGTCAAAGGGAATAAGAAGGACGCTGAACGCAGGTTGAGAGAAGTGCTATCAAATCTTGATAACGGCACGTTTGCTAAACCGAGCAAGTTAACGGTTACAGCCTACTTAGAGCAGTGGCTTCAGGACTACTGTAAACCCAACCTCGCGCCTCGGACGACTGAAAGCTACGAATACATCGTGCGGAGTCATCTGACACCATATCTAGGTAACATTTTACTCGCTCAACTGAAGCCCGAACATTTACAGCACTTATACTCAGAGAAACTGTCCGCCGGGCGCTCAGACGGCAAAGGCGGACTCAGCAACCGCACCGTCCGCTATTGCCACGTTACCATGCATAAAGCATTATCAAGTGCCGTCAGGCTAGGAATGATACCCCGAAACGTAGCCGACGCCGTAGAAGTCCCAAAGCTACGCCACCATGAAATGCATACTATGTGCGAAAGTGATATTCACATCTTTTTGGAGTACTCGAAATCTACCCCCTACTATCCTCTCTTTTTTACATTGTTGTTCACCGGGCTAAGGCGCTCTGAAGTTCTTGCACTCCGGTGGTCTGATATAGACTTACTACTCTGCCAGCTCTCGGTTACACGCACTATTCACCAGCTACATAACGGAGAGATAACCTACGGAGAGCCTAAGACTGGTAAGAGTAAGCGTCTAGTTAACCTCTCTCCCTCTACCGTCATCGTGCTAAGAGAACACCGTCAAGCACAGGTCGAACTAAGGGAGTCCTTAGGGCTTTCACCAATAGCCGACGATGATTTGATATTTTGTCGGCACGACGGCAAGCCCTATCTGCCTGACAGTGTTACTCATACATGGCATAAGCTGGCCCTGCAGTGCGGGCTAAAAGGTATTCGATTGCATGACGCTAGGCATACTCACGCCTCCATAATGCTCAAACAAGGGGTTCACCCAAAGGTAGTTCAGGAGAGGTTAGGACATTCCAGCATCCAGATAACCTTGGACACTTACAGCCATGTAGCCCCAGGTTTGCAGGAATCAGCTGCCAACAGATTCGATGACATGGTCATGCCAAAACACAAGGACATAATAGAAGCGGAATCGTAAACAATTATTGCCAAATTATTGCCAATTAACGAAAATGCCCTTATGCAGTAATTAGCATAAGGGCATTTTTAGCTTCAATTCTCAGTGAGCCGCCAGGGTCTCGAACCCTGAACCTGCTGATTAAGAGTCAGCTGCTCTACCAGTTGAGCTAGCGGCCCAGGAAGCTTAATTAGTCTAGCAGACATTGGGCAGCGCCGCAACTCACTGAAGACTACGGCTCAGGTCCTGGCGGTTGCTCATGGCAGCAGCCCGGTTGAGAAAATCCTTCAATGAGATACTCTGCTCTCTCAGCTTCCTGAGGTCCCGGCCAATCGGGCTAATCGAGGTCGGGCTATCCGCATAGGCACCATAAAAAGCAAAATAAGCCTGGTTCAGCTTGCGGATACCGTAGCCCCTGCCAACCAGGTATTGCCGTTTCTCCTCCATGAATTTCTCCGCCGCTGCAATTTCCCCCCGGGCGAGGTAGACATCAACCTTTTGCCTTATTTCTCTCATCTCCCGGTTAAAATCGAAGGCAGAAGACAGGGTATTCTCCGCCTCAAATGCATCTTTAGACCCAGAGTAGTATTTCTGGTAGACCATGGCACCAATCTCTTCGCTCACCATACCGGCCAGAGTCTCATTCATGGTAGTAATATCATAGTTTTCGGCAAGGCCGGTAATATCGAGGAGATAGCGGAGTCCCAGGGGCTTGAAAGCCAGATATTGATGCAGCCATTCATGTGTGGCTGTGTCCAGGGCATAACGCAGCGTCGTCTCATTGTTGACCAGGGTAGGATAGGTTGCCCCCAGTCCACCAAGCTCGACCACCAGCGCAGAGACACCCATCTCATCAACCCTGCCTTCAAGAGCCTTTATCTCGGTTAAGATGATACCCGGTTGCAGAGTCACTGTCTTCATCGATTCTATTTTGTCCCGCGGTGAAACTACCAGCAAATAGGGCGGCTTTTCCAATCGGAAGTTTATCGGCGGGAAGCTGAATTTAAGCCCGTTGAGCGGATTAAAGATGCCCTGCTCGGCGAGGGTTTCTCTGATTTGCCTGGCGATGATTCGCTTCACCGCCGTCTCTTCCACCCCTGTCTGCTCCTGTAGGCTCTTTAATTCGGCGGCAAAAGACGCCCGCCGTCCCTCATCGCTACCGGTGTTGGCAATGGCTGACCTCAGACTTTGCAGCCGCCCGGTAGCGGCAAAATAGCCTGTAACCGTACCTATCTCATCGTCAACCTTTTGCTGCCTCCGTGAGAGCAGTTGATTTACTTCCCGCGGTATTGTCTTCAGCTCCCACCCGGCGATGGTGAAGACATATGGTTTCACCATGGCCCGGAGGGAGGAATCGAAACCCCGGCTCAGTGTGGCACTACCCGCCAGCAAACCAACCGTGATTATCATCACGACAATGGATTTCATTGTTTCCGCTATAGCTCCTGAGATTATTTTAACATAAATAGCTTCCGGCTACTAAAACTATCTATGGGATACCCTCTTAATCACTCTCTCCCTACCAACCAATACCAATCTTTGCGCTATAATATACTGGTTAGAGGAGTGTTATTAAAGGATGAAGGACTACTACCGGATTCTGTGTATTCCGGAAAATGCCAACCAGGAAGAGATAAAAAGTACCTTTAGAAAGCTCGCCTTCGAGTATCATCCGGATACCGCCGCCGGCGATAAACAACAGGCCGAGGCAAAATTCAAAGAGCTTAATGAAGCCTATTGTGTGCTCGGTGACGAAAACAAGAGACAGCAATATGATTTTGCCCGGAAAGGACAGTTTGCCGGTGTCGGCGCCGGCAGCCAGTATGGCGGTTTCCAGTATTCCCAGCAGGACATCTTCCGGGATACTTTTTCCAACCAGGCGACCCTGGACGAACTGAGCCGGATGTTTGGCCAGGCCGGACTCCGGTTTGACCAGGAGATGATGAACCGCGTTTTCTTTGGCGGCAACGGCGTTGTCTTCCAGTTCTATGCCGGTCCCGGCGGGATGAGTCGGAATGTCTACCGGTTTGGCAATGCAGATGCTGAACCGCAATCCCAGCAGGCTCAAGCACCTGCCTACAAACTAAACTGGCTGGAAAGATTACTCTACAAAATGGCTGCAAAGGTAGGCCAGTACGCTTTCCGCCAGCTTTTCGGACTCCAATTTGAGTCTTTACCGGACACGAGTCTCGACCAGCATCTCGACCTCGGAATCTCCCCGGAGGAAGCTGCCCGCGGCGGTGAAAAACAAATCACCCACAAGGTAGGTAGAAAGACAAAGAAGCTTAAGGTCAAGATACCGGAAGGAATCAAGCCGGAGACGAAAATAAGGCTCAGCGGCATGGGCACCGTCAAGGGTAAACAGCGGGGCGACCTCTACCTGCATGTCAAGATTAAGGGGTAGTCCACCTTGTTGATGCGTTGCTCACTCAATCACGTGTCAGTACTTTCTTCACTTAAAGCCAGACTGGTGACTACCGGCTGATTATTTTTTGACATAGGTGTTGAATATCTCTTCAATTTCAGCGATGTCATCGGGGTGGGTATCACGATAGTGCTGGCGGTCTGCCCGGATTTTTTGTAGGTGGCTATCAATATTCTGAGAAGTCAGCAATACGCCGAAATCATCAGGTACAACCCTGCCCGGCTTATGGTAGCCGAATACACGGTCAAGCATCAGGTCGCCGAGCTCTTTCTTGTAGTGAGAAGAATCCCAGTACCAGCGCATCGCGGTTTGTATGTCGCCCGGGGGAGGTACGGCCTCGGTAGTAAGCGCATTATAGACGCTGAAGTCCCATAATGGAAACGGGGTCTTACCGGCAAGGCGGGCTTCCTCTTCATTAATGGCAACCAGAGCGCGCTTCCACGCTTCGAATTTCGGATATAAGCCAGCCGCCGCCAGAACCTCCCATTGGCGAACGTGACTCGGAGAGATGACCATACGCAGGTCAATGCCATCCCGGTAGGCGATTTGCAGGATTTTACGGTAGTAGGTAAACGGAGAACCAGCCGAGTCTACAGTGTAATTGTACCCTCCGGGTAAATAGTGCGACGTAGCGTATTCAATTGCCGTGGTTATAAACCAGGCATGATGCCCCTTGGCCTTGACGTAGCTGGCTTTCTGCTCTGGTTTAACCATGCCATCCCTCAGATTCCCGATGGAACTCTTTTGCTGTCTGAGCGTAGCTATGGATGAAATAATTGTATCGGTAGAAAAGAGCGTAGACTTGGCACCAGTGCTGAAAATGGGAGTACTCCGCCCAACATAATTAACGGAAAGTTCCGCTTCAATAAAATCCGCTTTATTGGTATTGTTAGTGCCGAAACTGAAAAAATCCAGGGTAAGCAGTACCTGCTTCAGGGGTTGTATATGATGGGCATGTTGGAAAAACCTGAGTATTTCGTACATATTAGCACCGTCAATACTGAGGTTATAAACCAGCTGGGATGGCCATCCCCCATGGCTGGGGTCAACGCCCACCTCTCCTCGGGAAGTACCCAGAATGATGGCTTGCGGTCTGAGCACACGGACGGCATATGCCTTCGCCATTCTTAAATGGGTCCTTACCTCAGGTTTCTCCGCATTGAATCCCTCTATACTGGGAGAACGATATGTGTCATAAGGGTTAACTAACCAGTTAAACCCTCCGAATAGAGTCAACACGGCGAGAATAAGGAAACTCAGACGTTTTACGTATATTCTGAATCGTGATTGCATAGATGCTCAGAACTGAAAATAGATAAACTTGCTGACGTGACTTAATCCCAGGATTACCAGTATGGCCATACAAGCGATGACGGCTGCCCATCCAGGTGATGGTTTCCATCTTAACCCTGGAAGAAATCGCCTTTCAGCCTTTCCCGGGAATTTATCCAGCGCCGGTCGAAAATCCGACATATATTCCTGGACATTTGGCAGAAACCAGCAGATAAATAGTGATACAGATATCCATATAACGGCCAGGGTTGAGAAACCATCTGGCGGGTGGAAACCATCCGTCCCCGCCAGAGCCATCGCCTTAAGCATCATTACTGCTGCCCCAAACGAATCGGCACGGAAAAAGACCCAGGCTATCGTTACCGCAATAAAAGTAATCAGTGTTGATATTACCGTACCCCACCAGGTGGCCTTTTCTGCCTTGTAGCCCGGCGTACTCCTCACTCGCCTCCAGATGTGGTTGACGGCAAGATAGAACCCGTGTAAGGCACCCCAGATGACGAAGGTCCAACCGGCACCATGCCAGAACCCGGCAATGATCATTGCTACCAGGAGATAGATTATCTGGTGAAAAAAACCGTGGCGATTGCCCCCCAGAGGGATATATATATAATCGCGGATAAATCTGGAGAGGGTCATGTGCCAGCGGCTCCAGAAATCAATGATACTTTTTGCCTTGTAAGGAGAGTAGAAGTTCAGAGGCAACCGGATACCGAACATCAACCCTAATCCGATAGCAATGTCACTGTAACCGGAGAAATCAAAGTAAAGCTGAAGGGTATAGGCTAGAGCTCCGCTCCAAGAATTGAAGAAGTTCATGCCAGTCCCCTGTGCGGCGGCATCAAAAACGGGGGTGGCATAAACCTGGAGATTATCGGCCAGAATCACCTTCTTGAAAAGTCCCAGAAACAGGACTGTCAATCCCACCGCCAGATTCTGCCAGGTGAGGTAAGGCCGGTAGTTTTTACCTATCTGAGGCATTAGCTCTTTCAGGCGGACGATCGGACCGGAAAGCAGCTTTGGGAAGAAGGTCACGAAGAGACAGTATTCCATGAAGCCATGTTCAAGACGTTCTCCACGATAGATGTCTACCAGATACGCAACCTGCTGCAATGTGAAAAATGAAATGGCCAGGGGCAGAATGATGGCGCCAGGATGAAAGCTGCTGCCCAGCAGGGCATTAGTATTGTCAATAAAAAAATTGGCGTACTTAAAAAAGCCGAGTAGCAGGATATTGGCGGTGACACCTAAAATCATCACCAGCTTCCGTTGCCTGGCTGGCTCAGCTCTGGCCAATTTCATCCCGGCAGCATAGTTGAATAACACCGAGCCCGTTATCAGTGCCAGATAAATGGGATTGGCCCACGCGTAAAATAGCAGCGAGGTTGCTACCAGCCAAATGATGGCAAGGCGAGGCTGCTTTGACTTGCCGATGAGGTGGTAACCCAGCAGAGTAATCGGCAGAAACAGAAATAAAAAGAGAGGGGAGTTAAACAACATCGGGGTATGTCCTTATCCTGTTCTCGCCGTTGTTCGTGCCAGCTCCCAGGCATACTCATAGAGGTGCAAACCCTTGCTCATGGCCAGAATTTCGCCGTCTTCAACCCCTATTTCGCTGGACATGTACTCCTTGAGTAGCTGAATTGCCGCCAGGTTGGAAGGGAACCCGGCCCACAAATCCCAGGAGCGGAAATAGACCACGAAATTCAGCTTGCCGTCGCGGATACGGGTGTCTATCATCCGCAGGCAGGGAGGGTCGGGGAGATAAATCGACTGGCTATCACCCACCGCCATAAAGGCCTGGTTGGTATTATAGCCATCCTCTTTATACATCCGGATTACTTCGGCAATCTGCTTCTCCAGGTACTGCCCGTAGGTATATTGCTCCCCCTGGGCTTTATGTGCCGTCATCAGGTAGGGAAGATAGCTTTCAATATACTCCATCGAGGTCGGCGGTGGGACACCCGCGGGCACATCCGGCAGCAACGGCCTGGTTCCGGGATAGCTCACCCGCACCACCACCAGGTCAAGCTCCTTACGCTGCTGGCCGGCATAGCTACCACGGTCAATCTGATACTGGCACCCTTCGGCTAAGACTTTTCGCAGGCAGCAAAACCATGCTTCGGAGAGGTCTCTGGCTTCAATTACCGAGATATTCAAACTTCCTCCTGGAGTATCTATCAAAGGTTGTCATTGCGAGGAGACCCGATGAAACAGGGACGACGTGGCAATCTAGGGATATATGGAATCCCGTCTTCGCCGAGATTGCTTCGCCTTCCGCCTTCAGCGGAATGGTCTCGCAATGACGAGGCTTATTCAGCACTCCTCCTACCCTCTCTTCCGGAAAATACCTAAAAACCGGTCCTCATAGCGGGCGAAGATGCCCCAGCGGTCAAGCTCATCCTTCAACTCACCGGGATTAGCCTCGCCCCGCTCCACCCTCTGGAAAAGCTCCTCAATCCTGATGCGGACATCGGCGGGGATACCACTGGCATCGATATCCAAAAGCCCCCTGGCGCCCATCTGCTGCACATTATCCTCTACCGAGCGCGTGGTCAATTCATAGATAAACCGGAGCACGGACACATCCCATAGCTCGTCCTCACCGGTAATGATGGCCGCCAGCGGGTCGTTACGTTTATCAATCTCGGCATTGAGCCTGTCCACTACTGCCCGTAGCCTGTCGGCGACAATGGTAAGTTCTTTCGGCTCATTCCGGTAGGAGTAGAGCAACCCGGGGACATTCGGCCCGTGCTCGCTTACCAGTGCCTCAAAATACTTCCTGGCTTCGGCACTGAAGCCTTCAAGCTGGGAGAGGTAGTAGGGGGTGACAATTTTTGGCTTTTCGGCGATGACCTTACCTTCTCTGATTACCGTCTCGCTGACCTCCCGGTCCAGCTCAGCGTAGACCGGTTCGGTAACCAGGTAATAACGGATATTAGTGGTGCCGAAGGTCTGGAGGCTCTGCTTAGGCGCCCTTAATATTCTGGTACGCCTGACGGCGCCTCGAATCTTTTCATCATCAATTTCCATAGCTGTCCTGGCGAACCTTCCCCTGTAAAAGCTTTGACCGGAGATAATCCCCGGTTAAGGGAGGCTCAATAGCTCCCGTTTGTATTCTTCCAGAAGGCTGACATAGGATGATTCCAGTTGCCGCATCACCTTCCGCCATTCCTGCTGAAACTGCGGCTGCCTTTCGACATCTATTTTCATATTGGCCGATACACCCATCTGCTGTTGAGCGGCTTGTTTGAGCTTGACTTCAAAGTCCGCTCTTAGTGCTTCGTAAGCCTGCTTTTTCTGTTGCTCACCCTGGCTATCGAAATGGTTAAAGAGGTGTCTTATCCGGCTGTAGACGTTTTCCACGCCTACTTTATCCTTCTTGAGCATCTTCAGGCCATCCATCATCTTCTTGTTGGTTTTCTTGATGATCTCATTCCTGGGCAGGTTAATATTCCGGGCCAGTATCCCGGCAGCTCCCTCGGTGACATATTTCCTGATATCTTGCTGGTACTGGCTTAGCTCGGCAACCAGATTACAATCTTCTTTCAGGTATTTGGCCGCCAGCCGTTCTCCTTCGGGAAGATATTTCCACTTCAGGCGTTCCTCTTCCGTGGCCTCGCCCAGCTTTTCTATCTTTTCCATGGCTATCTCAAGAGCACTCTTTATATCAGCCATCATTCCTCCAAATGTCTCAGATACCTGCTTTACCAATAATAAGATTATACTATAACGCCCGGCAAGCTCAAAATGGTGAGAGTGTTGAGAAACCCTATCCCCTTTATCCCCCGCCTGTCAAGCCTTGGCGGGCAGGCCTTCCCCTTGGCAAGGGGAAGGGGAATGATAAAAAGAGGGGCTTCGCCCCTCTTAAACACCCCGTTTTTAAGGGGTTTTGACATAATACGTTAATATGTCTACAATTCGACTTGTATGGTTAAAACAGCCAGATTCAGTATCATCCGAGAAAGGACCTTAAGCACTCTGTTCGAGCCCAAGAACCTCTTGGCTGTGTGGCGCAAAACTGTGAAAAAACAGATGCGCAGTTTAGATATTATTGACCTTTACGACTACTACGATTTCAGTTCTAATATCGAAGAAAGAGCAAAGGAGATTAGTACTCAGATTTTGAAAGCTCAGTATAGATGACCTTACCCCCATAAATAATGCCAATGCGTTTTAGAGTTCTTCGCTAGAATATAGGTAGCGGGAGGACTCGAAATGCAACGCAAGAAGTACACGGAAGAGCAGATTATCCAGGTTCTCAAAGAGGGAGAAGCCGGAGC
>ORJL010336386.1_pt1 | contig 14000 bp, 11 predicted proteins | sample 1779941 | NCBI WGS metagenome assembly ORJL01 (sample SAMEA104232317, study PRJEB22302) | groundwater metagenome | biome: forest; feature: aquifer; material: groundwater | place: USA | collected 2011-08-07 | depth 5.8 m
ACGCGGTTCTCGACATTGATGTCCGTTCATTTTCGCAGGCAGATCTCATTCGAGTTGACGAAGCACTCCGCTCATTCAATCCTACGAATAAGTTTGCAAGCATCGAGATATCTGGCGGACTCAATCGCCCACCTCTCGAGCCAAGTTCCACTCAATATCTTTACGAGCGGGCAGAGAAAGTTGCGCACACACTGGGAATGACCCTAGGAGGCGCAAGTGTCGGTGGAGCAAGCGATGGAAATTTCGCGGCCGCAGCCGGTGCGAAAGTTCTTGATGGGCTTGGCGCAGTGGGAGATGGTGCACACGCCTTGAACGAACGGGTCAGTATTTCCGCGATCGAAGAGCGCACCAATTTTCTTCACCACTTTATAGAAGACCTATTACATGACTGATGGGCCGTTAATTGTTCAGAGTGATAAGACTCTGCTGCTCGATATTGATCACCCGCTAAGTATCGAATGTCGTCGGGCAATTGCCCCATTTGCAGAACTCGAGCGCTCCCCTGAACACATACACACCTATCGCCTGACCAACCTTGGGTTATGGAATGCACGCGCTGCCGGTCACGATGCAGAACAGGTGATCGACACACTTCTTAAATACTCTCGATACGCGGTGCCGCATTCAATTCTCGTAGATGTCGCCGAGACGATGTCGCGCTATGGGCGACTGCGGCTGGAGGCTGATCCCGTACACGGGCTCATCCTTGTTACCACCGACACGGCGGTGCTTGAAGAAGTTATTAGAGCGAAAAAGATCGCGCCCCTGCTTGGTGTGCGAATAGACGCCCAAACTGTGGCAGTTCATCCAAGCCAACGGGGACATATAAAACAGTCACTCTTACGTTTGGGATGGCCAGCAGAGGATTTCGCGGGTTACGTAGACGGGCAACATCATGAGATCGATCTCGTGCAAAATGGCTGGAAAATTCGCCCCTATCAAGAACTCGCGGCCGAAGGTTTTTGGCACGGCGGGTCAGGGGTTGTCGTTCTTCCGTGCGGTGCCGGCAAGACAATCGTCGGCGCAGCAGCAATGGCGCATGCTAAGGCCACCACACTCATTCTCGTGACGAATACCGTCGCAGCGAGGCAGTGGCGAGAAGAACTCCTTCTTCGCACGACCTTGAACGAAGATGAAATCGGCGAATACTCGGGATCAAAAAAAGAAATACGTCCGGTAACAATTGCAACATATCAAGTGATGACAAAGAAGAAGGGCGGTGTTTACTCTCACCTTGATCTCTTTGATACCCACGACTGGGGATTGATCATTTACGATGAAGTCCATCTTCTTCCCGCGCCGATATTCCGATTCACCGCCGACATTCAGTCGCGACGCCGTCTTGGATTGACCGCAACACTTGTCCGAGAAGACGGTCTTGAAGGAGAAGGTTTCTCACTCATTGGGCCTAAGAGATTCGACGTCCCTTGGAAAGAGATTGAGGCCCAAGGCTACATCGCCCCAGCCGAATGCATCGAAGTTCGTGTCACGCTCACTGAACAAGAACGACTTGCTTATGCAACCGCGGAGCCTGAAAACAAATATCGGCATTGCGCAACCACTGTCACGAAACGAAAAATCGTAGAAGAGTTGGTAAAGCACCACGTCGATGATCAAGTTCTTGTTATTGGACAGTACATCGACCAACTTGACGAACTGCAAGCCATACTAAATGTTCCAATTATCAAAGGCGATACCCCGATCAGCGAGCGCGAGCGCCTCTTCAACCTCTTCCGCCAAGGCAAGATTAAATGCTTAGTCGTTTCCAAAGTTGCGAACTTCTCTATTGATTTGCCAGAGGCATCGGTTGCGATTCAAGTTTCAGGGGCTTTCGGTTCAAGACAAGAAGAGGCCCAACGCCTTGGACGAATTCTTAGACCCAAAGCTGACGGTCGTACCGCTCGTTTCTACTCAGTAGTATCGCGAGACACCATCGACCAAGATTTCGCACAGAATCGTCAGCGCTTCTTAGCCGAACAGGGGTATTCCTACAGAATTATCGACGCCGACGATGTCTATCAAGGGAAGATCTAAACCGATCGGGATCAACCCGCCAAAAATCGTGGTGCCGGCCGTCGATAAGAATTACCGGGATTTTCTCGCCGTACTTCTCTTCCAGCACTAGGTCGCCCTCAATAAAGCGCTTTTCGATATCAAACTGTAATTCTGGCTGCAGCGACTCCAGGGTTTCAATGGCCACATCGCAAAGATGGCAACCCTTCCGGGTGTACACGGTCACTAGGTTACGTATGGTCAAACTTTTATCTCCTTTTGGCTCCGCCCCGCATGAGAGCCGTCTGAGGGCCACGTCAAATCATCTCACCCTGATACGGTTTCCCAATATGCATACCCGACGAAGAAACCCCATTCGCGCAGGCATTGCCCTCGTAGCGATTCTGGCTGGTCTCCTCGCAGTACCACAGGCTCACGCACTATCAATCGTTCATGAGCGCGCCTCCACGGTTTGGGGTTACACCTATGCCGGCCCTTCGAGTAAAAATCTTGAATCTACAAGCAACAGTGGTGCGCATCTTCAAAAGCAAAGCACCTTCATAGTCACGTACAAGAATTTCCCAACATGGGCAAAAAATGATGTACAGGCAGCCATCGATGTCTGGTCGGAGAACTTTGCATCGACTGTTCCAATTACAGTCGATGCAACATGGGGGCGATCATCTACTTCAGGAATTCTTGGAAGTGCTAGACCCGGCAATTACTTCTCAGGATTCACCGGTGCGCCCGATTCCACCCTGTGGTATACCTCGGCATTGGCAAATGCATTAGCAGGCGAGGATCTTGACAAGAACAGCCCCGAGATTGTTATCCAAGCAAATTCGAATGCGAATTGGGACCAACGCAATGATGGGAAACCCACAACTTCCGAATATGACTTGGAGTCGGTCTTCATTCATGAGCTCGGACATGGATTGGGATTCCTATCAACTGATGCTTACGACACCTACTTCAAATATGGAATTCTTGATCAACCCACACCTTTCGATGCATATGCCCAGACCAGCGATGGTCGTCGGCTTTCAGATCTTCCTTCCCCCTCGTTAGAACTTGGTACTGCACTCACAAATACCTTGGTCTGGTCCGGACCACTGGGTATTCAAGCCAACAACGGAGTCAAACCTCTGCTCTACACTCCGCCACACTACGAGGTCGGCTCGTCAGTAAGTCATCTAGATGAGGCTACCTTTTCTTCCGCTGGCCTCAATTCAGTCATGACGCCGAATCTGGATGCTGGTGAAGTTTTCCATCAACCTGGACCATTGCTTGTTGCGATGCTCCAGGACCTGCGAAATAAACCGCCAGCAGGAATTACAAGCACGATGCCCTTGCCTCCGCGAAACGTGGCAGCCCTGGTCGGAGATCGATCGGCAGTCATCACTTTCGATTTGCCAACCAACCGTCGTACCGCTCAAATCACCGGCTATGACATCAAAAACAACCGAACTGGTCAGGAAATCTCTGCTACATCAAGTCCCGTTCTGATTTCGGGCTTAAAGAATGGTCTTTCGTACACCTTCTCAATATTTTCCCGAAACGAATTGGGTCAATCTGAAAGTGTGCAAACAAATTCAGTAACACCGCAACCTGCCTGGAAGACAACGGTCCTCGATCCACTCGCTGACGGGGAACACATCGCAACAACGCTTTTCCAAACTCAGCCCGCAATCGTTTATACGGACACCAAACATGGGCGAGTAAAGCTCGCGATGTGGACTGGCAAAGTGTGGCACAAACTCACAGTCGATGGTCGTGGTGGGACTGCAGGTCGGACATTTCACAATGTGGCTGGACCAATTTCAGTATGTGCGAGCGGGTCCGGCAAGGATCAAATTTTGCATATTTTCTACGCTGATCTAGTTGAGAGAAACCTGCATCACGCCACCTTTGATGGAACCAATTTCAAGTACGAAATCGTTGATGGAAACGGGCCGATCGTTCAACCTTACCAACAAGCAAATCGCGTTCGAACCGCGAGTGATGTGAGTGTAAGCAATGCATGCGCAAGTACCGCGGCTGGTATCCAAGTCTTTTACCGCGATGAAACCCAGGGCATTCTCCTAGGGGCTGTTAAAGGCTCCTCTGGTAAATGGGCTTACGAGATAGTCGATGGCGACCGCAAAACGGATAATCGAACGACTGGCGACGTTAGAATGCATCTGCGTGCGGTAGCAGTCGGTTCCAAAGTTTCGGTTCTCTACGATTCCGTGCTTGTGGTGAATCAACAGAAGCAGGCAACCGCCGGTGAAGTGCGACTAGCCACTCGGACGGGAATCTCATCCAACTGGACCTATCGAACACTCGATACATCAGGTGGCGGTGTTGCCGTTGCTGGCTACGACGTTTCCTTGAACAAAACCACTGCTGGAGTGATCGCAAGTTGGCTCACAGCAAGCGGAGTATCACTACCCAAACCAACTCAGATTCGCTGGGATAATCTCTCTGACTTTTCTCCACCGGCCACTATTACAAGCGATGGATACGGTCTTCCAACCTCGCCGCTGAGCATCGACAATCGGACTCTCGCCTTTGGTTGCCAAGATCGCATCTGCACAACTGAATTGAAGGCAGTATCCGGCAAAGCAGCGATCAGTCTCGTCTCGAATTTCCAAAGCCCAACCACCATCGATAGCGGCTGGGTGACGGTCAATAAAGTGCGCTACGCAGTAGCTTCCGTCTCCGGAAAATTAACGCTTCTAAGGCCGTAAGGAGTTTGTCGATGCTTACTTGGCGTTGCGACGCTGAATGCGGGTCTTTTTTAGAAGTTTCTTATGCTTCTTCTTTGCCATCCGCTTGCGTCGTTTCTTGATTACTGAACCCATTCGCCACAATCTCCTTTTAGATGTTTCACAAGACCTCTAGACCCAATGAGATCTAAGGAGGTTAGGTTACCTTGGAAGTGCATGAAAGATCGAAACGCCTGCTGGCCCCCGACCCAGGACCACAATGCCCAAATCTCGGCTGTATCCAATCGCCACCGGCGTCGCGATGGCAGAGGCTCCGTAAGCCCCGTTCAAGACGCCTTTTGAGTCAAGGCTCATCACCAACGCGGATGGCTTACTAGGTTTCCATCCCTTTACCCCAGTAACTGCCCCGACCGATGGGAAGAGGAAGAAGTGAGATGTCGGGCTATCCGCGGTTAAGGCGGGACCAGCAGAGGCAAAGCGCATCGTCCATGTTGGAACAAAGGTGGATGCGAATTTTGTCACTACCGCCTCCTTCTTTCCTGCCCCGAGAGCATCTCCACCGAGAAAGTATGAGTTCGTTCCGCTCTGCCATGAACGCGCGCTCGCAGAGTTAGAACTTCGAACGACGGAGGAAATTTTCCCCACCTTCGACATTACAATGATGATTCCATCCTTAACGCCTTTGCGCGCCTGTTTGGCAATCGTTTCGGAGCTGCTTCCTAGAAGAACCAGAGAACCATCATTCTTTTTGGCCAGCGCGTTCAATTCCGTATCAGTCTTACCCACCAATATCGGTTTGGTGGTTGATCCATTTAAATCGGATTGGATAAGAAATCCAGCATGACCAGAAGTTGTGGCAATAATTCCGACAACTACTATTGAATCATTTGCGAATACCGCGCCCCGAACAAGGAACGGCGAGCCAACTTCCGCTGCGTATGTTGCAAGAAGCGCGCCGGCTGGCGAGATCTTCCAGAGAGCGAGCGATGTGAGATCCTTCCGCATCGGGACAGACGGATCGACAGTTACTCCATCGGGATTGAGAATCGTCGATGTCGGCGTAGGTGTCGCTGTTTGAGACGGGCTTGCCGATACCAAATCACTGGGCGATGGACTTGCTGACGGACTGGGCGTGATGTTTGGAGTCTGTGCTGAGCCAACCACCCATAAATTACCGGACGAATCAAATGTTGCTGCCGTGGCAATTTCATTTGAACCGTTATCCAGCGGCAAGGACCATTGAACAGCTCCCGTGGAATCGAGGGCCTGAACAAAGCCGTCGGTGCTGACAACACCCGTAACTGTTCCAATGAGGTAAATCGTCTTGCCCTTAATAACCATTCCCACTATCTGATCAGATGGTGAGAGTGAGGCAATCAGCGTCATCGGCGTTTGCGTGATGGTTTTTGTGGCGCCCTGCGCAAGGAAAGGAAAGGAAAGAGAAAACAAAGCGATGGTCGCTAGTACTCCAAATCTTTTCATATCAAAGTCTTTACGCTAATTCTTGCGAACGGTCGCGCGCTGCAACCATAGCTTTCTTCACGATCCCGGCAAGATCCGAATCCGCAAACGAAGCAAGGGCGGCGGCCGTCGTTCCGTTAGGGCTGGTGACATTTTCGCGAAGCGTCGCCGCGCTCTTGCCCGAGGTAGCTAGTAGTTTTGCAGCGCCTACCATCGTTTGGACTGTGAGCTCAGTAGCGATTTCACTCGACAATCCCAGTTGAGTTCCAGCCATCACCATTGCTTCAACGAAATTAAAGAAGTAGGCCGGGCCCGACCCGCTTACTGCCGTGACAGCATCTTGCATATCCTCTTCGACCTCAACCACTCGACCCGTCGCTGAAAGGAAGCCGCGCACGAAATTCGACTGGGCAGGTGTGACAAGAGGACCAATCGACATCGCTGCCATCCCCTCTCCAACCAAAGTCGGCGTATTCGGCATAACGCGGATAACAGGGTTCTTACCGCCGAGAAGAGATGAAATGAACTCAATCCTCTTACCAGCAGCAAAAGAAACAACAAGCGTGCTCGGATCAATTGAACCCTTAATGCCTGTTAAAACCGTGGCAATATCCTGTGGCTTAACAACGAGAAGCAAAACCTGCGCTTTAGAAACGTTTGTCTCTAAATCCTCTGCAACTATTCCGTACTTATCCACGAGTTCTTTAGCACGATCTTGGCGCTTCTCGGAGATAGTGATCAAACTCGGGCTCACACCAGCAGAGATCAAGGCGCTAATCAAGGCTTCACCCATGACTCCTGCGCCTATGACTCCTACGGCACTTGGATTAGAATCAATCATCATGAGGAAAGATTACCTGTAACTGATGTGCGTAATCACGCAATAGCCCGTAGGCTCTCCCACTATGTCTGAAATGAAGCCAGGTTTCGCTCGCGATTGGATTGAATTCACAGATCCAAACGATGAGCTTGAAATCTTCAAATGCGATATCACGTGGTTAACATCCTACTGGACATGCATCTACGGTGATGGCTGCAAAGGTGTTTTCGCAGATCGGCCAAACGATGGGTGCTGTACAGAAGGTGCCATGTATTCTGATGCTGATGATGAAGCACGCGTACTCAAATCCGCAGCTGACCTCACCCCCGATATGTGGCAGTTCTACTTAGAGTCCCGTCCGAAGCGTTTCGGGGACGACCTCAATATTTCGGAAGATGATGAGGACAACGAGAGAAAGACTCGGACAATCAACGGCTCGTGCATTTTTCTCAATCGCAAAGGGTATGAAGCTGACGGATTTACAGGAGATTTTGGGTGTGTACTCCACCACCTGGCATTAAAAGAAGGTCGCCATTTTGTTGAGACAAAACCAGATGTCTGTTGGCAACTGCCGATGCGTCGAAGCTTCGAAACCAGAGAGGTCGGCGACCGCGAATATTCCATCACGGTTATTGGAGAGTACGAACGCTTGGCATGGGGCGAAGGCGGGAATGATTTTGATTGGTATTGTACAAGTGATTCCGACGCCCACGTCGGCATAGAGCCGGTCTATATTTCCAACCGCGTCGAACTTGTCGCACTTATCGGCCAGGACGCCTACGACATCTTGGCAAAACACTGCGACGAGCGGATGGCGGCGATTGCCGAGATAAAAAAACGGACGCTGCCTCTCTTCGTAATCCAGCACCCGGCCACCCTTGCGGCCAAGGGCTAGCTAGAAACAATCCCGCTCGTCAGACCTTCGCTCTAGGCTGTGCCCATGGCAAAACCAGAGAAGGATCCGTACCGCTGTTCCGAGTGCGGATGGACCACCAACAAGTGGGTTGGTCGTTGCGGTGAATGCCAAGTCTGGGGAAGCGTCGAAGAAATTGCTGCACCAAGACGACTCTCACTTGTTCCAGGTGCAGTAACTAGAATCGCAACACCTATCGGGGAAGTCGACCTTTCAACGGCGGCGGCGCGATCCACTGGGGTAAGCGAACTTGATCGCGTTCTAGGCGGAGGTCTGGTTCCCGGCGCTGCAATTCTTCTTGCAGGCGAACCAGGAGTCGGCAAGTCCACTCTCCTACTAAGTGTTGCTGCCAAGAGCGCATCTCGCGGAATCCGCTCGCTCTTCATCAGCGGTGAAGAATCTGCCTCGCAGGTGCGACTTCGTGCCGAACGCATCGGCGCTATAGATCCAATATTGTGGCTCGCATCCGAGAACGATCTCGGCGCAGTCATCACTCATATTGATTCAGTCAAGCCTCAACTTTTGATCATTGACAGCATCCAAACGATGAATAGCGCAGCAGCCGAGGGTGCAGCCGGTGGAGTTACCCAAGTGCGCGAGGTCGCCGCCGCACTTATTCGCATTGCAAAAGAACGTGACATTACTTTGTTGTTGGTTGGTCACGTTACCAAGGACGGCTCAATTGCCGGGCCCCGACTCCTCGAACACATCGTCGATGTAGTGCTCTCCTTTGAAGGAGAAAGACATTCGCGTCTTCGCTTAATCCGCGCTACCAAGAACCGTTTCGGTGCCAGCGACGAGGTCGGATGTTTTGATTTAAATGACGGCGGAATTGAAAGCGTCGTAGACCCAACTGGACTCTTCACTACTAGGCACGCAGAGCCCGTGCCAGGCACGTGCGTCACAGTCACCCTCGAAGGACGACGACCGCTTCTTGCAGAAATTCAAGCGTTGGTCGGAGTAGGTCGCGACAACGATTACGGCAACGCCCGCAGAGTCACAAGCGGACTTGATTCAGCGCGAACCTCAATGACGTTGGCCGTCCTCGAATTGCGGGCCAACATCCGAATTGCGGGCCGAGACGTTTATGCAGCAACGGTCGGTGGAATGAAGATGGCTGAACCCGCAGCAGATCTCGCACTCGCCCTAGCGGTTGCCTCTGCAGCCAAAGGACTTGCTCTTCCAGGAGACCTCGTTGCAATCGGTGAAGTTGGTCTGGCCGGTGAAATCCGAAAAGTCAGCGGCGTCGGGCGACGTCTTGCTGAGGCATACCGCCTCGGTTTCAAACGCGCACTTGTTCCGCAAGGTAGCGACGCAAAAATCGCAGGTATGGAAATTGTTGAAGTCGCAAGATTGGACCAGGCATTACAACGGGTGAAAATCACTGGAGAATGAGTTCTCTAGAAAAAGCGATCGCTAACTGGTTTGCGGCGAATAAACGCGACCTTCCTTGGCGTCACTCCACCGCTTGGGGTGTCATGGTCAGTGAATTCATGCTTCAGCAGACTCCCGTTGTTCGTGTCCTTCCCAAATGGAATGAGTGGATGCAGCGTTGGCCCACACCGCAGGATTTAGCAAATGCATCGACCGCTGAAGTTATCACTGCGTGGGGTCGCCTTGGTTATCCGCGAAGAGCTCTTCGCCTGCATGAATGCGCAAAAATAGTTTCTCAAAATTTTGGCGGCGTAGTTCCACGAGATCCAAAGATTCTTAAAGATCTACCAGGTATCGGCGATTACACGGCAGCAGCAATCGCCACCTTCGCATACAACGCCCGAACCCTCGTTCTCGACATCAATATTCGCCGACTCTTTGCCCGCGTCCTAGATGGAGTCGAGGCGCCTAACGCAAACCTGTCGAATCACGAACGGCTTGCACGAACCGAATTAATTCCACGCAACAACGCTCACATATGGGCAGCGGCAACTATGGAACTCGGAGCTTTGGTCTGCACATCACGCAATCCCAAGTGCGACCAATGCCCACTCTCCTGCATATGCCAATGGAGGGCAGTGGGATATCCGCAATCCGACCAACCTCGCAGAACACAGGGTTGGCATGGCACCGACCGTCAATGTCGCGGTGTCATCGTGCAAGCACTCAGAGAGAACGCAGCCCTCAATAAGCATGAGATACAAAAACTCTGGCATGACGAATCGCAAATAGAGAAGGCGCTTTCTACGCTCATAAAGGACGGATTGATTTCGCTTAACGAAAGCTCCCTCTACTGCCTGCCTCAAAACCCCTAGGCTTTAGATGTGTCCCACTATCTTTTGGCGGTAGCGGTAATCGCGGGAGCCAACCTACTTCCTGCTTTTGCTCCGCCAACGTGGTCGATACTTGTATTTTTCACTCTTCGCTATCATATGAATCCAGTAGCACTGGTACTTCTTGGTGTATTGAGTGCGACTCTCGGACGGGTAATCCTTGCCAATATATTTCGTGCAATTCGTTCTTGGCTACCAAAAGGATATGTGGCCAACATGGAGAGAATTGGCGCGAGAATAGAAGAAAATCCAAAGCGTACAATTGGGCTACTTGCGTTGTTCTTCCTCTCTCCGATTTCTTCTGCGCAACTCTTTGAGGCTGCAGGAATCATCAAGCGGATCGCCTTGGGTCCACTACTTCTCGCCTTTGCCGGTGGACGTTTAATCAGTTACTCAATTTATGTTTCGGGTGCGAACGTTCTCAAAGAAACGTCATTGGGGCAAATCGTTACGAAGGAACTCACGTCTCCCTTTGCAATCGCAATTCAGGTGCTCTTGATCCTTGGACTTGTCGCGCTCGGAAATGTGAAATGGAACGGTGTTAAGTAGTTCGACTCTAACATGAACAAAACACCAGAGTACGCCTTAACCTAGGTTCTGATATTTTCACGGTTTTCACGAGTTAACACCGTCGCTATTCCTTGTGCAATGATTATCGCGTGCCAGAATTCGGGTCAATAATGTCCTCAGAGATTGCGGAAACACCGGGTGTTTTTCGTAGAGTGTTTAGCGCATTCCCCGAGCCGCAAATCTTTAAGAATGTTTTCGTTCAAACCGAGATTCAATCTGTTTTGATCCTAGCCCGTGGCACGTCCGACAACGCGGCACACTTCCTTAAATATCTGATCGAAACTCAACTTGGGCTTCCCTGTGGGCTGACTTCTCCTTCATCGGTGACACTATATAAAAATGCCCTACATTTCAAAGGCACTGTCGTAATTGCCATCAGCCAAAGTGGCCAGTCACCGGATCTTGTTCAATTCGCAACAGCAGCCCGTGATGCTGGTGCGCGAATTATTTCAATAACGAATGATTCACATTCTCCGCTTGCCGAGTTGGCCCATCTACATCTTTCCCTTCAAGCCGGGCCAGAATTAGCCGTTGCAGCAACCAAAACTTATTCTGCTCAACTTCTTACTTGTTATCTACTGGTTGCAGCATGGGCGAATTTCCCAGCTAATGAAACACAAATCATTGATGAGGCTCAAAAATTGGTCTCCAACTCGCACCTTGTCGATGAGGCTGTAAATGCCTGCGACCGCGGAGAAGAAATCGTAGTTTTGGGACGTGGATTTGCCTACCCGAATGCTCGCGAGATGGCTCTGAAGATTCAAGAAACGAGCAAGGTCTCTGTTCAAGGACTTTCCACTGCGGATTATTTGCACGGGCCGATTTCAGCCCTAACCCGAAAAACTCAAGTTTTTATCGTTGCGCCATTACACATGCCTGCTGGTTCAATCGATGAAGCCGTCTCAAAAATACGGCCCCAGGTCGACAGAATTTTTTGGCTGGGTAATTCCGGTAGTCCTCAAGGAAATGACATTGTGATCGCCGGGGGCAACTGTGACGACGAAATAACCACTTCAATAGTCGATGCCATATCTGTTCAACGTTTTGCTCTCGCATTTGCTAGGAAATCAGGTTTCAACCCAGATGCCCCACAGGGTCTGTCGAAGGTGACATTAACCCTCTAATCTCTATTCATACCTTCGCTAGTTAGGATTTGATATGTCTTTGTTAGCAAGTCAGCTTGCGAACCTCATTGGATCTGAAAATGTCCGGAGTGACGCTGTATCCCTCGAGGCCTACAGTCATGATGCGACTCCGCTCTTTCATGGGCTGCCTGAAGTAATTGTGACTCCCCGCTCAACCGCGGAGGTGACCAAAGTGGTTCGTTTTGCAACTGAAACCAAGACGCCGATTATTCCACGTGGTGCGGGCAGTAATCTCTGCGCAGCAACGGTCGCGCTAAACGGCGGAATTGTTTTAAGTATGGTTCACATGAATGAGATTTTGGAGATTTCGCCTTCAGAAATGATCGCAGTGGTTCAACCTGGCGTTACCAACCTTCAACTTGATACTGAAGTCGGCAAATACAGCCTGATGTTTGTTCCTGATCCCGGATCACGAAATGTTTCCACAATCGGAGGAAATGCAGCAACTAGTGCGGGTGGCCTGCGCGGACTTAAATATGGGACAACGAAGAATTACGTGCTTGGACTAGAAGTTGTCATAGGCACTGGAGAGGTTATTCGAACGGGCGGACGGTTGGTGAAGGATGTCGCAGGATATGACTTGACTCGGTTATTGGTTGGAAGTGAGGGAACTTTAGGAATTTTTACGGAAATTACTATTGTATTAGTTCCACGACCTGAAACGTCTAAATACGGCGTTGCCTATTTTGAAAATCTTGCCGCAGCTTCAACAGCCGTTGAGCGAATTATCCTAAGTGGCATCCTTCCCTCAACTCTTGAGTTCCTAGACAGCACCTGCATTGCGGCCGTAGAGGATTTTGCCCACCTAGGTTTGGACGTGAAAGCAGGTGCGCTCCTGCTCTTTGGGGACCACGGAGATTCTGGATATGTAGATCACCTTGTAGAAAAGATGGCGAAAATAGTTCGAACAGTCCCAGATTGTCGAGGCGTCACTCTCGCGGCAGATGTAGCCGCAGCGGAGGAACTTCTATACGCTAGACGCTGCTCTTTACCTGCCTTGGCTCGACTTGGAACACTCTCAATTCTTGAAGATATTGCAGTGCCACGTCGACAAATGGCAGAGACGGTGAAACGAATTGAGATAATCGCACAAAAGTACTCTCTGCGAATTGGCACATTTGGCCACGCAGGGGACGGGAATCTGCATCCAACGATCGTGATCGATAAAGACGATCCAACCGCTGTGGCTAGCGCAGAAAAAGCCATGAGCGAAATCTTCGCCTTAGCCTTGGAAATGGGTGGAACCATTACAGGCGAACACGGTGTGGGCAGCGCAAAACTGCCTTATCTAGAAGCTCGACTTGGGGCAGTTCAAATGGAACTGCAACGCTCCATTAAAAAGGTCTTCGATCCATATAACGTCCTCAATCCAGGAAGGTTAGGTTCGTGACAGAGAAGTTCACGCAATCAAAACTTGATCGATGTATCTCCTGCGGCTATTGCCTCCCTGCCTGTCCCACATATCAGTTGACCGGTGCGGAGGAGTCTTCGCCTCGTGGTCGAATTACCCTGATGAGAGCGGTACAAGATGGGCGAATGCCAAAAGAGAACCTTCTTGCGGAGTCGAATTTTTGCTTGGGCTGTCGTGCGTGCGAGCCTGTCTGCCCAGCTGGAGTCGAATATGGAGTTCTGCTTGAGGAAATGCGCGAAATGGTCTGGCAAGGAAAAAACAGGCCGCTCATCGTTCGCGGCCTTCTAGCTCTAGTGAAAATGCAATGGCGAGTTCGCCTCATCGGCGTATTTTCACCAATTGGTCGCAGTCGAAAAGCAAATGAAGACTTACATTTGATGCTCGGATGTTTTGAGAGAAGACTTTTCCCAAAAGTCAGCCGGATCCTTTCTCAAATTGCACCGGAGGTCTCCATCACCAAGAAGCAGGGCTGTTGCGGAGCACTTCATGCGCATAATGGCGCATTGAAAATGGGCACCGAAATGGCCGAAAAATTGGGACGGGATCTGGGCGGCACAATTCTGACTACAGCTGGTGGTTGCGCAGCTCACCTCTCATCCGTTCTAGGCCGAGAGCGAGTGCAGGAATTTTCGGAATGGTGGTTTTCTAAATCGATCGAACTCCAGACGATTAAGAAGGATGGAGTACCTCTTCGTATCGGGTTTCAGGATTCA
>ORJL010835847.1_pt1 | contig 13998 bp, 12 predicted proteins | sample 1779941 | NCBI WGS metagenome assembly ORJL01 (sample SAMEA104232317, study PRJEB22302) | groundwater metagenome | biome: forest; feature: aquifer; material: groundwater | place: USA | collected 2011-08-07 | depth 5.8 m
TACGGTCACGTTAAACGTGCCCAGCGAAAATTTCGAGGAGTCCATGCAGTCCCTCCCCTCTATAGGCGTGCTAGTGCTTTCCGAATCGACCAAGAGCCAGGACGTGACCGAGGAGTACGTGGACCTGGAGTCGCGCCTCCGCAACTGGGAAGCGGCGGAGACCCAGTACCTGGAGCTGCTGCAAAAAGCACAGAACGTGGACGAGACCCTCAGAGTCCAGCAGCAGGTCTTCTCCGTGCGCCAGGAAATAGAGCGCATAAAGGGTCGAATGCAATACCTAGAGCGCACATCTGCTATGGCCTCCATAACCGTGCAATTATCACCTTCTACCAGCCCAATCCCCTTGGTGCAGCCCGGTTGGAGCGCTGAAGAGACAGGTAAGTCCGCTTTGCGGTCTCTATCCGAATTTGGCCAGCGGCTGGCTAGCGTAGCTATCTGGGTAGGGATTTACAGCCCTGTGTGGATCATTGCAGGTCTGGCCGTGTTCTGGCTGGGCCGCCGGTTGGCAAGGAGAGGATAGAAGCGGGGAACTTTTGGGCTCTGGTTAACGTCATATTCATTTAAGCGTTGCTTTTAATAGGAAAAGTTATGAGGACCATGTTCTTTCTCATAGGTATGGGTGTGGGCCTTCTCCTGCTAGCGGTTGCCTGTAGAGCTAGTTCCCTCCCAGGAGAGATGTCTTTGCCTACCCCGACTGCAACATTAGAGAATCACAGCACCCCCACTCCTACATCCCAAACTTATTCAGGCAGCACCATTGAGATCGTGCCAGGAGTCTTCCTTTCTAAGTACCCCAACTCCAATGGAGCCGATCTCTACACCATGGGTGGCCAGATGACTTTCTACGGTGATGGCACTATAAATCACTGCTATTTCCATACGCAAGAAGGGCGTCAACATCTGGAGGAGACTCTAAGTGATGCTGATGCCATGCGGCGCATTCAGGAGCAGCTTGAGAGGTGGGGACTAGTCGGCAAGCCACTTGGACTTCCGATGGCACTGGGCATGGATGCACCTGATAACGTACAGACGGGTGAGTCAGCCACATTAAAAGTTACTATCTACAGCAACAGTGACTGTCCTGTGGAATACCCTATTGGGGATCCTGCTTTTGATATTGTTGTAAGTCGTTTTGATGGTACGGAGGTCTGGCGATGGTCTGAAGGGCAGAAAACTGGACTGGGTGGTACCTTGAGACTTGGAAGCAGAGAAGAGCGGGCCTTCGAAGCTATTTGGGATCTGCACGACAGAAAGCGCAACCCCCTACCTGAGGGTGCCTACTGGGTTGACAGCTATCTTAACTTAGGCATGTACAAGGGTACAACGCCGGAGATGTATCATGTGAACAGGCAGTTGATGTTCATAGGGTCACCGCAGCCTCTCACCCGATGGCTGAATGTGTGGCTTGAGATGCCGGCAGAAGTGCGGCTGGGAGAGCCGGTACCGCTGACGCTGAAGGTGCGTAATATAAGCGAAGAGCCTGTGAATCTTTTTCATGGGATCTCACCCTTCGATTTCACGATTTTAGAGGAAGACGGGACAGAAATCTGGCGCTGGTCGCGTTGGAGGGTCTTTGCTGACGTATTGATACATTCCAAAATTCAGCCAGGTGAAACGCTCGAGTATCATGCCACTTGGGATGGACACGACCAGGACTGCCGGCCTGAGCCTGGCGTGTATGGCATGCCTTGCCAAGGTAGTCTCGTCACTCCTGGGAGGTACACGGTAAGAAGCACCTTTGAGGCCGCTCTGTCGGATGACCACGCCAAGTACAGTGAGACATTGGAGGCGCAGTCACAGGAAATGCAAATACGCTAACTACAGTGACGTTCACCGTCAGCTAAGGAACAGAGCGTACTTCTTCTTAATCTGCCTATGAATTCCCTTAGCAGACATGTAAACTATTAACGAGCATCCCAAGCAAGGAGTCGACGAGTGAAGCGTCAGATAATCGCCAGCCTCGTGACCATCGTTCTACTTCTGGCTTCAGTCGCCTGCGGGGCCAAGGCCGTGCCAACGGCTACGCCTGCGGAGGCCAGCGGCCCCATCACTCAGGAGCAGGCTATCCAGAAAGCCATTGCGGAGGTCACGCGACCCGCTGCGGAGGCCACTCCGGTCCAGAACCCGCGCAATCCGGTGGTAAAGAAGATGACCGCAAACGAGCTGGCGCAGATGTTTTTCTCCAGCAATGCCCAGCAGAACCCCGACAGACCCGTGTGGCTGGTGCAGATTGAGGGCGAGTCCCAGAGCGGAGGCCTCAGTTCAGGCACTCCCCAAACGTTCCGCTACGCGCTGGTGGCCTATTTCGCAGACACAGGCGCTTTTATTCTGAGCCAGCGCCGCGACGATCCTCTTTTGCCAACCAGCAATTGAAACTGAGCGGACTTTGGATATGACGAATCCACCCGATGTGCGTTTCAATCTACAGCAGACCACTTCAGAGGTTCCAATGAGGACTGTTTTTGCACTTGCGGCTCTGACCTTGACCTTAATCGCTGCATTTGCCTGCTCTGGCGGCGCTTCAGATGCGCCTGCAAGGACGCCGGATGATGACGCCGTGTCCTTGTCGAAGATGGCTGCCACAGCAAAGCAGCTCGTCCGCGATAGCCTGCCAGACCCCGTGCTGCGACAGGTGTCCATTGGGCCCCAGGGTGAAATCAACACCTTCCGCTTCACCGACCCCAAAGCAATTGTGGCCAGCTATATGGTCGTTGTCCCGGGCGCAGAATCGTCGCCGGGCCAGTCCTTTGTGGTGAGAGAAGACCCTTCACCGCTTCTGAACGTGGATCATCCTCTGCCTGAGCTGGAACTCTCGGCGCTGGTTGTAGGCCCAGCAAGAGTGGCATCTGCCGCCACAGGCCATTGGCAAGGATGCCAGGTCCGCAACATGATCCTGATCGTCTGGGATAAAGCCCTAACTTGGTATGTTTACTGCGAAACCGCTCAGGGCGTCGTTTCCGGAACTGTGAGCGGCATCAATGGCGCTTTTGTGCCTTCAAAGGCGCCCCCGGTGATTGCCCCCGCGACGGCAACACCTCAGCTCTGAGCCGACGGTGAGTTGTCCCCTCTCATCAACTGCGTCTGATTCACTTCACTGCGCCTTTTGGGAACTTTTCCGCGCCCTGCGTCGTCTATTAATTACCGCGCCAAATAAAAATACGGCGCCGGTCGAACCCCATAGCCCGCGCGTTTTTCATGGCACTTAAAGCGAGCGGGCTACTTTTATGCAGAACTCGCTCATTCAGGCAACATACAAGCGCCACTACCGGACTTACTGCGGCTCCCAACCGCTTGGCAGGGTGTTCTGCTACAATGTGCTGTGCTGATTCTGCCTGTCTGCACGGTTGGACTAATATCTTCCAAGGTGGTTGATTTCCCCGTATGAACCCGGAAGTAATCCTGACATCTTTTGGGCTGCTCTTCGTCATGGAAATGGGCGACAAGACGCAGCTTGCCGTTCTCACCCTGTCTGCAAAAACCAACAGGGGCATGGCGGTCTTCATTGGAGCGTCTGCCGCCCTGACCAGCCTGTCCATTCTCGCAGTGACGGTTGGGTCTCTCGCCACTCGTTTTCTGCCTGTCGACTGGGTATCCAGAATAGCGTCCGTCGGCTTCATAGTGTTCGGCCTTTTCATACTCTGGACCAACCGCCCCGGAGCCGCTGGTTCCGAGGAAGAAGAGGAGGTGAACGTCCGACGGACAGGCACCCTACGAATAGTTGCTGGCACCTTTGGGCTGTTGTTTCTTGCTGAAATGGGAGATAAGAGCCAGTTGGCCATTGTTGGACTGACGGCCAACACGGGCAGTCCTGTATCGGTCCTGGTCGGTGCGGTCGCCGCCCTGACGCTCCTCACCCTTGCGGCAGCATTGCTCGGCAAGGTAGTCACAGGGATAATCTCTGTCCGCACTGCGTCTCGGCTTGCGGGTCTGTTCTTTGTGATCGTCGGCGTTCTGAGCCTGGCGGGTGTATTCTAGGAGAAGGGGTCGTTGGTCGAAACCCATAGCTCCTCGTTCTTCATGGCACCTTAGGCGAGCAGGCCATCTTTTTCCGTTCGTGCTGAATATCTCGAGACATGACGGCTTGCCGTCCCGTAGATTCCCACCTTTAGCGCCAGGCTGGTTACAAGTTGACTGGACGATCTCCATATGATGTAATATAGTAAATTACGAAAGTTGGAAATATAGAAATGACTCTGCTCAAACAGTCTCGCAAAGTGGTCAAGGTCCTGGACAAGGGACAGATAACCATACCACGCAAATTCCGTGAGGCCCTGGGCATTCAGAAGTGGACTCTTATGAGCGTCTATCTGGTGGACGACCATCTGGAGTTAGCACCACTTCGCGACGAAGAGGGCGCGCTGAGGCGATACACAGACGAAGATATTGCCCGCTTCCTTGAGGAGGACAAGCTGGACGAGAAGACGGCAAAGCGAGTCCGCAACCTTTTGAAAAGCGGGAAGCTTTAGGTGGCTTCGAAGCGGGCTTTAGTCTTCCTGGATGCCAGCGTTATGGTTGCTGCCGCTCGCTCTCCTTCGGGTGGATCGGCTCTGGCCATAGAGGTCGGCCAGGGGCGGCGTTACAAGGCCGCCGCTTCAAGGCTGGTATTGTTGGAAGCCCGCGTGAACATCGCAGAGAAGTTCGGCGAGGCTGAACTTCTCCGTTTTTATCAGCAGTTGGCGTCCCTTGACCCGGAGATAGCGCCAGCACCTTCAACAGGTCTGCTGGCCAGGTGCAGGCCTCTTGTTGGCGAGAAGGATGCCCATGTGCTGGCGGCAGCCCTCCAGTGCACGGCCTCTTACCTGCTGACCTTGGACCGCCGTCATCTGTTAACGTCTGCCGTTCTTGAGGCGGGGCTTTCTGTTACGGTGGCAACGCCCGGCGACTTCCTGAAAGAAATTGTTTCTTAAGGAGCTTCGCTATACCTTCGGAGCCTTCCGCGCCACGTAAGGTGAGCGGGCCATTATTCCTTAACGATTGGCAGATTAGCGCCTATAGGCTCAATCTTCACTAAGAATTCTGCGTATTCGTTGTAACCTTCAAGGAACTCGTCCAAAGCTTCCTGATCCATGACATACTCGTTCATAAGAGGTTTGCCTACTAAGGGAACGACTGTAGTCACGTTATATCGAGTATCTTCCATCAAGCGGTCTCGATCTTCTTCAGAGATCGTAAATTGGTTCACGGGGTTGGACACCTTCTCTTGATAAATCTCCCCCAATTCTTCCAAGAGACCAATACCTAGCCTTACTAGATTCTCAGCAGCATTCTGGCTAACTCTTTCCCCATGAACAGCCCTGTTAGCAATTGAAACAACGTCGCGGAGGTTAGCGGCAAGGTCTAAAGACAGAATTTGGCGCCTCTGTAGCTCTTGGATAAGAGATGCAAGCTGCATTGGTCGTTTGCCGGCGTCGGTTGCAATCCCTGCTTTTGAGATAGCTCTGAGCCTGTGCTCCAACTCCATGCGCAGTTCTGCCAATGCCAAGTTAGGGTCATGTTCGACACGTCCAAGAATTGAAGCGCCAATTGGCTGAGAAGGTAGTTCAGAATGTGGCGGCTGCGATTGGCTCTCTAATCTGGTCGCAATTCTTTTGACATCGGCTTCAAGATTATTGCCCAGGATACTGAGTTTTGTTACACGCCCCATGAAGTCCGAGAGTTGTGAATGATATCGAACCGTTAGGATTATGACAACAGTTGGCCAAGCTAAGACTCTTATGTATTCAAGAACCAATGCTGGAGTAGACATCTTATTTCCTCCTCGTGCGTAACTTTCTACCCCGTAGTCGCCTTCTTCGCCTCCTGCCACAGGGCCTCTTTCTCCTCGATAGGCAGGTCGGCGAACTTCAGCCCGCGCTCCTGGCACAGCTTCTCCATGTGGACGAAACGCTGGAAAAAGCGGTCGTTGGCGCGGCGCATGGCGCCCTCGGCGTCCAGCTTCAGCCACCGCGCCACGTTCACCAGAGCTAAGAAGACATCGCCCAGCTCCTTCTCTCGCTCGTCCTGCGTGGTAGCCTTCTTAAGCTCCCGCAGCTCCTCCTGCACCTTCTCCAGCACGCCCTCGATGTCGTCCCAGTCGAAGCCGCTGCGCGACGCCCTGGTCTGGATGCCCTGGCTGCGGGCCAGCGCCGGCATGTTGCGGGGCACGCCATCCAGAATAGACCTGTCGGTGCCCTCCCGCTCCTTGCGTTTGATCTCCTCCCACTGTTTCTCCACCTCCCAGGCCGTGCCTGCTTTAGCGTCGCCGAACACGTGGGGATGGCGACGCACCAGCTTCTCGTTGGCCGCTTTGAGCAAGTCTGCCATAGCGAACTCGCCTGCCTCCCTGGCGATGACAGCGTGGAATACGATGTGCAGCAGCACGTCACCCAGCTCTTCGGCAACCTTTTTGGGCGCTCCCTCTTCGACGGCGTCCAGCACCTCGTAGCACTCCTGGAGCCAGGCGCTGCGCAGCGACTCGTGGGTCTGCTCCGCGTCCCAGGGGCAGCCGCCGGGAGCGCGCAGGTGCTCCACGATGCGCACCATCGCCTCGAATGTGGAAAGGTCCAGGTCTTTTATGTTCATGGGGCAGATTATGGCACGCGCCCCATTCGTTGACAACCCGCAGCCGATGAACCTATCATGCCCTGGTGAACATGAATCTATTGCGCAACCCCATTCTATGGCGAGTCCTGGCTGTCCTCTTCGTGCTGGCTATCCCCTTTTTCCTCATCACCAGCAACGTACGCTGGGCATTCAACAGCCTGCGCCTCTACCAGTACGGGTTCGAGAAGTTCCACATCACCGACAACACCGGCATCAGCCCTGACGAGCTTATGGGGGCCGCCCGACAGATACGCGACTACTTCAACAACGACGCGGATGTACTGGACGTGCAGGTGAAGCTGGACGGCGTGAACACCAGCATCTACGGCCCGCGGGAGATACTCCACATGAGGGACGTGAAGGGCCTGGTGAAAGGCGTGTACAGGGTGCAGGAGGGGGCCGCCGCCTACATAGTGGTCTTCGCACTGTTGGGATTTGTGGTATGGAGGCGTGCCTTCTGGCGACGGCTGTCGCGGGCCGCCCTCTGGGGCGGAGCGGTGACCATCGCCTTTGTGGTGGTCGTTGGACTACTGTCCCTGGTAGGCTTCAGCCAGCTTTTCACTGTATTCCACATGCTCAGCTTCGCCAACAACCTCTGGCAGCTAGACCCATACACCTCATACCTGCTGCGTATGTTCCCCTTTGGCTTCTGGTACGACTCCACCATGTTTATTGCCATTGCCACCGTCATCGAGGCGCTGGTAATAGGCGTGCCGTCGTGGCTGGCGCTGCGCTGGGCCAAGTCTAGAAAAGCGGACGTGCCTCCGCCTGCCGCATCAAGCGCTCCCTCCTGAACTGTCGCCACAAAGATACCGCCCCGATGCTGCATCGGGGCGGTATCTCTTGAACCTTCGTATGGAAGCTCAGCCAGCTACTGCAGCCAGATGTCCCTTAGTCTCTGAATCACGTCCGGGTACCACTTGAAGTTCTGGACAGGCTTCGTGGCCACCATGTACGCATTGGGATGAGCAATGTAAACATATGCCGCGTCCTCAGCCATAATCTTCTGGACGTTCCAGTACATGGGCGCCGCCTTGGCAATGTCATAGATCTGCCCCACTTCGTCCAGTATCTTGTCCACCTGGGGATTGCTGTAGCGCACTGTGTTTGAGTTGCCCTTGCTGTGATACAGGAAGAGCAGCCTCACGTGCGGGTCCGCACGGCTGGACCACCAGGTGTCGCGCATCCATGCGCCCTTGCCGCCGTACTGGAGCGTCATGATGTCGGAGTAGGGCAGGACGATGATGTTAAGCTTGATCCCCACCGCACCTAGCTGGGCTTGCAATGCCGAGCAGTATTCCAGCTTGTCGGCGCCGGTCTGGCACCAGTAGTCCAGTGTCACGCCGTTTGGATAGCCGGCTTCTACCAGCTTTGTCTTGGCTTTGGCGGGGTCATAGTCAAACACTTTGTTGTCGGGGTTGTAAGCCCAGCCGTTGCCCTCCTGGGTGTAAGCGACTCTGGCACGCCCGCCAAAGAAAGAGTTAATCAGCGACTTGCGGTCAAGAGCGTAGGCTACAGCCTGACGCAGCGCCTTGTTGTTGTAGGGCGGCTGTACTGTGTCCATCTGGACGTGGTATGTGCGCCCCGTTTCTCCTCCGATGATGTTTATGTTCGGGTTGGTTTCGACCAGCTTGAGCAACGGAATGCCCTCGCCGGGTATCTCTATCAGGTCAGCCTCGTTAGTGCGCACCATCGCCACGGCCACGTTCAGCTCCAGCACATGAGAGTACACGATACTGTCCAGGTAGGGCTTCCCGCTCATCCAGTAGCTGCTATTGCGCTCCAGGACGATTCGGGACGAGTACTGGAACGAAGTGAGCTTGAAGGGGCCGGTGCCAGAGGGATTGGTGCCGTAGCCGCCAACCTTGTCTGCCCTGGACTTGTACTTCTCCACTGCCGTCGGAGACGCCACAAATCCAGGCCTTTCAGTCAATGAAGCCAGCAAAGGACGCCAGGGTATTTTCAGAGATATTTTGATGGTGTCGTTGTCAACGACCTCCACCTTGTCAATAGTATCTAGCTGGGAGCGCTGGGTTGCTCCCACCTGGGGGTCTATGTTTCGGTCCAGGTTCCACTTGGCGGCTTCTGCGTTGAAGGGAGTTCCGTCGCTGAACTTGACCCCCTTTGCCAGGCGCAAGGTGATGGCCTTCAGGTCTGGGGAGATTTCCCACGACTGAGCCAGCTCAGGCTCCAGCTTGCCGTCCAGACCCATGGACACAAAAGTGTTATACAGCGAGAAATAGACGAAGAACTCCGGCCAGCCTATCGAGAATGCGGGGTCAAGGGTCCTTACGTTCTGCATATCTCCCACCCACCTCAGCACGCCCCCGAATTTCGGGCCGGAAGTCGTCGCAGGCGTAGGCGTGGGAAATGTGGGACGTGGAGTCGGCGTCGCGGTGGGGGTTGACACTGTTGCCGACGCCACCGTTGGAGTGGGTTTGGCAGCCGGCGTTGGCGTCGATTCCTCCTTGGCGCCGCAAGCCAGGGAGAAGGCTAGTAGGAGAGCGAGGGCTGCTCCGCAGGCAGCAACTTTTGTGAGGCGCTTGATGGTTCTTTCCATTGTTTAACCTCCTGACAGTTTATCTTCAGCGTGAATACGGGAAGAGTCGTTGAATATCTGTACCTGTAGGCGGCCACAGGAACACTGCGGAGGGTGTGAAAGAGGGGAATATGCGATCTAAGGAGGAACGCTCCCGATATATCTGCAATCTGGGAACGGGTAGCTCTGACTAAAGTCATGCCGAACCAAATAACCTTCATTTGATTCTCGTAGCTAAACTTACGAGCGAATTGTAGCACTGGCGTCAAGTATATTGTTGCCTTAATTGCCCTTGAGTTTCAGAACCAAGTCGGGTCCCTTCGCTACTTTATCTGTGCCACCTAAAGAACGGTACATCTCATTTACTTTCTTATAACATGCCTTCAATAGGTCGTTGCCAGAAGGTATTGTCATTTTTGAGAGTTCGTCAGTACTAGGAGTAGTGTTGCTTGTTATAGCGCGCGTATATTGCATAGCCAGATACCAACGCAAATTGGTTCGATCACTCCGTACCACACCGAATTCGCGTGATGCAAGAAAGGCATCGATCTTCTTCATAAGCAGAGCGCAATTTGCGTAAAGTAGCAGAGGATAACTTGCGCTAAACACTTTGTCGTGCTCTTTGTTCAAGACAGTTGTTGGTCTAGCTCTAGCGTCATCTGGCTTTTGAAGGACAACTGAAATGACCGTTTGTGCTAGGTTGAGAGGTTGAATGATTCTGGCGATGGGCCTATTTTCGTTCTTGTAATAGTTCTTCCTTCTGTCATAAAACAGGTTATAACTTCGTAGCAGTGTCTCAATATCCCTATGAATCTTCTGGGTCATATGAAGACTAAACTCAGGAACCACAGTCTGACTATTCGTAGCCTTAATGATGTGATCCGGGCTTTCGGCTTCTTTCGCTGCGATGACACGAACGAGGACATTCCTGCCTTCAATATTAGGGTATTTTAGTGAATGCACGTAATTGAAGATGGCGCGTGACGTTTGCAGCCCGTTTACAATCTGCGGTGTTTCTACACTAAGTATGTGACCGCCAGTGGTAGAGACTCGTGAAGCTAGGATAGTGATGCCATTATTCAACCACCAGAAATCCTCCTTTGCAGATTTGTCTTCAAGCGTCTGCTTAATCTCCTCGTTGACTTTGATATTACCCTGCCAATCTCGAACATTTGACTCAAATAATTGATCCCTAATCTCACCTCGTTCGTCAACGATGAATTTGTAATACTCAGTAAGTGGCACAAGACAGATCACAGCGTCCTGCCCTTTTGGCCATATCGGACCATGTGCTAAGGTCAGTGGATAGGTTTTTAGCGGGTGTTTGTTGACTAGCTTCAGCAGCTCAGCAGCTCCAACGAACATAAAAGATACGGTCGCGTCTGAAAATAAATCACGTGCTTTCTGTACAACCCGGGCTTGGTGCTTGTTAAGGGCAGCGTTTATTACCTTAATGTCGCCCTTGCTAATATAGTAGTAGGAAATAGTCAGATTGTGTGGAACATGAAACAGCGCCTTATATTTGTCCTTGAATCTGGTTATCGCAGAAAGTAACTCTGCATTATAGGTGCCCTTGAGTTGCCCCTCGCCTCTCGATAAGTCGAGCAGGTCTTCGGTCAGGAGATTCAATTTTTCAACACGACTCTCGTTGAAAGCTGTTTCGCGTGTCGCTTGAATAAGAACGAGGTCTGCTCTAGTTACAGTCTTTGGGTCGATTTCTGTCTCATCAGTCACGAATTGTTTATTAACTAGGAAATAGATACTGTCTAACCCACCATCATTCTCCCCACCTACTTGGCCAGCCTCTATGTCATCATCTGATGGTTCAAAATCCTTCAACGCTTGCTCAGCTGCAAAGAGTTCAAAGAACTCAGCTTCGTTTAGGCTAGAGGCACGCTCCTTTTTGGTTTCACCTAGCTTTGCGTTTAGCGCAATCACGTCGTTAGCTGACATTGGCCGTCTCCTGTCTCCAGTTACACGGGTCATCATGCCACACCGCCGACAAGCGAGTCAAACATATTGTTGCCCTTTTTGACCACAAGGACGTCCACAATATAGAAACATTTGCAGGGGAAAAAGATACCGCCCCGGTGTTGCATCGGGGCGGTATCTCAAAACACTCGTCGAAGCTCAGCCGACTACTGTTTCAGCCAGATGTAGCCCAGCCTGGGCATGCGGTCGGGCATCTCCACGTAGTTCTGAACCCTGGTGCTGATGCCTGTGAACTCTGTCCTCAGGTAGGTGACTATCTTGGATGAAGGACCCTCTACCATGAGCTTCTGTATCTGGTCGTACAGTGCCTTGGCCTTGGCGTGGTCGTATTCTACGGCGGCTTGGTCAAGCAAGGCGTCAACCTGCGGATTGTTGTAGTCCTCGAAGTTGGAGCTGCCCTTGCTGTAGAAGAGCACGCGCAGGATGCCGTCGGGGTCGGCGCGGGGCACCCACACGGACTTGTAGAAATACAGGCTACGCTTGGTCCAATGCACCGCGAAGAAGTCCTGGACAGGCAGCGTCTGAATGTGCGTCCTGATTCCCACCTGCGCGAACATGGACTGGTAAACCTGCGCCGCCTCAAGGTCGGTGGCCGTAGACTTTTCCTGCCAGTCAACGTCTATCCCGTTCGGATATCCCGCCTGTGCAAGAGCTTCCTTGGCCTTGGCTACGTTGTAGTCGTAGGCTTTGATGGCAGAATTGGAGTACCAGAAGCAGTCTCCCAGCGGGCTGTAGCCCGGCCTTGCGGCGCCCTTCTCGATTGTCTGGATAAGGGCATTTCTGTCTATGCTGTACGCTACGGCCTGCCTGAGAAGCTTGTTATCCCAGGGCGCTCTTCCGGCGGCCATAGTCACATCGCTGAACCGGCAGGACGGGTATTCCGACACTATTAAGTTGGGAGTCGTCTTCAATTGGCCCGCCGAAAAAGGTGAAATGGCGTCCTGGATGTCCAACTCCCCGGTCCGCAGCATAGCGACCCTTATGGTTTCGTCGGCGGCATACACGTCGGTCACTTTGTCCAGATAGGGTGGGCCCGCCTCCCAATAGCCCTTGTTGGGAACCATGGTGATGCTGTTGTCAACCTTCCAGGTCTCCAGCATATATGGCCCCGTTCCTACAGGGCTGGCGGGGTAGTCCTTGCCCTTCGCTTTTAGAGCCGTTGGCGAGGATATGCCGCCTCCGTTCAGGATGTCCGCCAGGAAGGTCAGGAACGCTCTGGACGGACTCTTCAGGTGGAAGACCACGTTGGAGGAGTCCTTGACTTCAATGCTGGCTATCTGGCCTGTCCAGATGCCGCGGTGAGTCGAAATAGTGTTGGTGTCAATCAACCTGTCGAAATTGTACTTGACGGCGTCAGCATCCAGGGTTGTCCCATCCTGGAACTTGACGCCCTGCTGAAGGGTGAAGGTCACGTCCTTGCCGTCGGCGGAGATCTGCCAGGACTTGGCCAGGTCGGGCAGCACGTTGAAGTCCGGCCCGAACTTGACCAGCGTGTTGTACATCAGGTAGCCCAGGGAGCGTTCGTTGTTGTTCTGGAAGCCGGCGGGGTCAAGGGACTTTACGTCTATGAGTCCGCCCCATTTCAGGTTTCCGCCGTACAGCGGCTTGGCTACCGGCGCGGCCGTCGGAACGGCCTTGGTCGGTGTGGGCGCCGCCGTGGGCGACACCGCAGGCGCTGCCGTGGCGGCAGGAGTCGCTTCGGACTTGGAGGAGCAGGCCAGCGAAACGGCCAGAACAGATACAAGAACAGCAACCAGGACTGCGAGTTGTAGACCGCCGCGTTTTATGCGCATGGATAGCACCCCTTCTTTGTCATTCGTGTCTTATCCAACTGATGGTATGGCATCGAATGATAAAGCGTGCTTTCCCAAAAAGCAAATGGCACCAAATCGGGGTTCCGTTCCGTTGGTTGGAAAATGCTCAATTCTGGCAAGCCCCATGAACCTAAATGGAACGGTATAGTTGCAATCCGCAGTCTACTGCGCCAGCCACACTTCCCTGACACGTGATACGTTGTCGAGCCGCGTGGCGAAGTTGCGCACATTGTCTCTCACGCCGTACACGTTGGTCTCGTAGACCATGAACAACTCAGCCGCATCTTCGTTTATCATGGTCAGCACTTTGTTGTATGCCTGCTTCGCCTTGGCTACATCATAAATCTTAGCGGCCTCATCTATCAGCCTGTCCAGTTCCTTGTTGCTGTAGCCGCGTTGATTTGCGGATGCTCCGGTCTGGTACCTTCTCTGTATGTTGATGTGCGGGTCGTCGCGAGGACTGACAAAGGAAGTCATTGGGCCTGGGAGCTGCCCCGCGCGGAAATCCGCTACGTAAGTCTTCTGGTCCCAGACCTGGATCACAGCCTTGATTCCAACGTTCGCCTGCATGGCCTGTATGGTCTCGCACATCTGGGCGTCCCAGGTCGTGCTGGGGCACGCCAGGGTATAGGTGAAGCCGTTGGGATAGCCAGCCTCCGCAAGCTTATCCTTGGCTTTCTTGGGGTCAAATGCGAGCGACTTGATGCTTGAGTCGTACCACTGGCCGTAGGCTGGCCCTATGGGTGAGAAGGCTGGAGTCGCCAGCCCCTGATACATGACTTTGACAATGGTATCTCTATCCAGAGAGTAGCCGAACGCCTGCCTCAGGGACTGGTTGTCCCACGGCTTCTGAGTCAGCAGGAACTGGAACAACCGGAAAGTCGTGCCGTCCTGCCTTATGATCTTTATGCGCGGATTCTGCTGCGCAAGCGTGTAATCTCCTGCTCGCATGTCCTGCATAATGTCCAGATCGCCCGTGCGTAACAGCGCAAACTCCACCTGTTTGTCGCCTACGATAAGGAACCTGATTCCGTCCAGGTAGGGCTTACCCTTCTGCCAGTAGCCATCGAA
>ORJL011133516.1_pt1 | contig 13996 bp, 14 predicted proteins | sample 1779941 | NCBI WGS metagenome assembly ORJL01 (sample SAMEA104232317, study PRJEB22302) | groundwater metagenome | biome: forest; feature: aquifer; material: groundwater | place: USA | collected 2011-08-07 | depth 5.8 m
GATCGTCGCCGCCGAGCGCGACTTCGAGGCCGGGCTCGTCTACAGCCCCGGCCGGACCGGCGAGATCGACACGCTGATCGAGCGGGCCCGCATGCTGCCCGAGCTCGGCGCCGTCCGCGTGCTCCTGCACGACCCGACCGGGTCGCTGCAACCGCACCGCGCGGCAGAGCTCGTCCCGGCGCTCGCCGAGGCGAGCGGGCTGCCGGTCGGCATCTACGTGCAGGGCGCCGGCGGCAGCGCTCTCGCCGCGACCCTCGCGGCCGCGAGCGCCGGCGCGCAGCTGATCGCGTGTGCGGTCTTCCCACTCGCGCTCACGCTGCACCGCGTGTCCGGTGAGGCGCTCGGGGAAGCGCTCGCCGGCATGGGGCTCGACCCAGGCATCGATGTCGCAACCCTCTGGGAAGCATCCGATCTCGTCGACGAGCACATCGGCGACGAGCCCGTCGCGCCACTCGCACCGCGCATCGCCGTCCGCGCCGCGCAGCACGACGTTCCGGCCGGCCTCGTCGCGGGCGTCGACGCGACGCTGCGGGCGCAGGGTGCCGGCGACCGTCTCGAAGAGGTGCTCGAGGAGCTCGACGTCATCCGCGCCGAGGTGGGGTGGCCGCCGCTCGCCGCGCCGATCGGTCAGGTGCTCGCATCGCAGGCGCTGCTCAACGTTCTCTCCGCCAGCCGGTACCTGACGATCGTCGACGAGTTGCGCGCGCTCGTGATCGGCCGCTTCGGCACGCCGCCGCATCCGATCGACCCTGCCGTGCAGCGCGCCGTCGCGCTCACCCACGACCCCGAGACGCAGGAGGACGTCGCCCCGGCGCTCAGCGAGGTGCGCGAGCAGGCCGAGGGGATGGCGGCGAGCGAGGAGGAGCTGCTGCTGCTCGGCCTCTTCGGCGAGGACGCGGAGCGACTGCTGCTCGGTATCCGCAGCCGCGCGAGCGGCGAGACAGACGAGCTCGCGTCGGTCGACAAGGCGCGCGCCGACCGGATCCGAGAGCTCGTGCGCATCGTCCAGGAGACGGGGATCGGCGAGGTGACGATCGAGGAAGATGGGATGCGCGTCTCGGTGCGCTCCGCTCCCGAGGCGCCTGCGCAGCTCTCGGAGTCGCCGCTCGCCCTCCCCGAAGACGCCCTCGCGCCGCTCGCACGGCCGGCGAACGGCTTCGTGCGGATCGAGTCGCCGATGGTCGGCACCTTCTACCGCGCGGCCCAGCCGGGCGCACCGCCGTTCGTCGAAGAGGGCGATGTCGTCGCAGCGGGCCAGACGCTCTGCATCCTCGAGGCGATGAAGCTGATGAACGAGGTGAAGGCCGACGTCGAGGCGGTTGTCCGGCGGATTCACGTCGAGAACGCCCAGCCGGTCGAGTTCGGGCAGGTGCTGTTCGAGCTCGAGCCGCTCATGGGCCGGCCCCTCGACGCGGGGTAGAGCATGTTCTCGCGCGTCCTGGTAGCCAACCGCGGCGAGATCGCGGTGCGCGTGATCCGCGCGCTCCACGAGCTGCGCGTCGAGGCCGTCGCCGTGTACTCCGCCGCCGACGAGGACGCGCTGCACGTGCGCCTCGCCGACCGCTCGGTGCGCATCGGCCCGCCGCCCGCGGCGCAGAGCTACCTGAGCATCCCGGCGCTCGTCGCCGCCGCGAAGACCACCGGCTGCGAGGCGGTGCACCCGGGCTACGGCTTCCTCGCCGAGAACGACGAGTTCGTGCACGCGTGCGAGGACAACGACCTCGTCTTCATCGGCCCGCCCGCAGACGTGATGGCACGCATGGGCGACAAGGCGGCGGCGAAGTCGGAGATGCGTGCGGCCGGCGTCCCACTCGTCCCCGGCGTCGAGGGGACCGTGAGCGCCGCGGAGGCACGTGCGGCGGCGGACGAGCTCGGCTACCCCGTGCTGCTGAAGGCCGCGGCGGGCGGCGGCGGCCGGGGCATGCGTCTCGTCACTGCGCCGGACGAGCTCGAGGATGCGTACGCGCAGGCTTCGAACGAGGCGATGGCCGCGTTCGCCGACGGCACGCTCTACGTCGAGAAGGCGATCTCGCCCGCACGCCACGTCGAGATCCAGGTGCTGTGCGACTCGTTCGGCGGTGTGCTCACGTGCGGCGAGCGTGAGTGCTCGATCCAGCGGCGGCACCAGAAGCTGATCGAAGAGTCGCCGTCGCCTGCGCTCGACGCGGAGCGCCGGGAGGCGATGGAGGACGCCGCGGAGCGGGCGTGCAGGCACATCGGCTACCGCAACGCCGGCACGTTCGAGTTCCTCGTCGGTGTCGACGGCTCGTTCTCGTTCATCGAGCTGAACGCGCGCCTCCAGGTCGAGCACCCCGTCACCGAGCTCGCGACCGGGCTCGACCTCGTCCGCGAGCAGGTGCGCATCGCCGCGGGCGAGCGGCTGCCGATCACGGGGCGCGCGCCGCGCAGCGGCCACGTGATCGAGATCCGCGTCAACGCCGAAGACCCGGCGCGCGGCTTCATGCCTGCTCCCGGACGCCTCGTTCGCTTCCGGCCTCCGCTCGGACCGGGCGTTCGAGTCGATACGTTCGTCGAAGAGGGATCGACGATCCCGCCGTACTACGACTCGCTGATCGCGAAGGTGATCGTCCACGACGACACGCGCGCCGCTGCGATCGCGCGCGCGCGCCGCGTGCTGAGCGAGTTCGAGATCGCCGGCGTGCCGACGACGCGTGATCTGGCGCTCGACATCCTCGACAGCCCCGAGTTTCGCAGTGGGCAGTACTCGACGTCGTTCCTCGAAGAAGCGGGGGCACGGCTGCCCTCGTTCGCGGCCGCATGACGTACGTCGTGCGCAACGGCGACGGCGCGATCACCGTGACGGACGCGACGCTCACGCACATCGTCGTGCAGGCGGCGGAGTCGGTCGACGGCGCCCGGGTGCGGCGCGCACGCCGGAAGGTCGGCGTCGAGCTCGACGGCAGGCGCGCGCGCGTGGAGCTGGAGCTGTCGGTCGCCTACGGCAAGGTGCTGCCCGAAGTCGCGCAGGACGTGCAGGTGCAGGTGGCGGACGCGCTGACGCGGATGTGCGGGCTCGACGTCTCCGCGGTCGACGTGACCGTCGAGGAGCTCGACCGGTGAGGGTGCCCAAGCCGAAGCCGGTGAGCCGTCGTGAGGCGCGCCGCGCCGCGGTGTTCGTCCTCTACCAGTGGGACGTCACCGCTTCGCCGCTCGGCTCGCTCTTCGAGGGTGAGGTCGACGCGTACACGCAGACGATCGCCGACCGGGTCGCAGCCCACGCCGCCGAGCTCGATGCGAAGATCACCGCCGCGTCCGACGATTGGACCGCGGATCGGCTCGGCGCGGTCGAGCGGAACATCCTGCGCGTCGCGATCGAGGAGCTCGTTGCGGGCGAGGTGCCGAAGGAAGTGGTGATGGACGAAGCCGTCACGCTTGCGAAGCGCTACGCATCCGACGACGCTGGAAGACTCGTCAACGGCATCCTTGGCAAGATCGCGCGGGAGGAGACCTCGTAACGTGGCAACCGAAGACTCACTGAGCAGGGCGGAGGAGCTCCTCGCGAAGCTAGAGGCGGCGCGGGGCGAGCTCGACCGGATCGCGCAGACGGAGGGCGGGTCCCCGGAGCGGGCGCTCGAGATCCTCGCCGAGCTCTCGGAGCTCGCGAAGGCGGTCGAGGAAGAGCTCGAGCGGGCAAAGCGCGCTGCGGAGGCCGATGCCGCTCAGTCCTGACGAGCTGCGACCGCTCGTCGAGGACTCCCTCGAAGGGCTCGAGCTCTGGCCTGCGCTGCACGGGCAGGCCGAGTCGGTGCGCTATTCGATCACCGTCGGCGGCAAGCGCGTCCGGCCTGTGATCTGCCTCGCGACGGCGGAGGCCGCCGGCGCGAACGTGCAGGACGCCTTACCGGCGGGATGTGCGCTCGAGCTCGTGCACACGTTCTCGCTCGTGCACGACGACCTGCCGGCACTCGACGACGACGAGGAGCGGCGCGGGCAGCCTTCGACGTGGAAGCGCTTCGGAGAGGCGACCGGCATCCTCGCGGGCGACGCGTTGCTCGCAGAGGCGTTCCGGCTCGCGACGTCGTACGACACGCCGTACGTCGCCCGCGAGCTCTCGCAGGCGACGCTCGGCATGATCGGCGGGCAGTACCTCGACGTCACCGGCACCGCGCCCGACGAGGCGACGCTGCACAAGCTGAAGACCGGTTGCCTGTTCGAGGCCTCGGTCGGCCTGGCGCTCTGGGTCGCCGAGGTGCCCGAGCCGGCGCAGGCTCCGTGGCGCGCGTTCGCGGACGAGCTGGGGCTGCTGTTCCAGATCGTCGACGACATCCTCGACGGCGACGGCTACGTGGTCGTGCACGGCGTCGACGGGGCACGCCGCCTGGCGGACGAGGGGGCGGACCGTGCGCGCGAGCGGCTGGCCGACGTCGACGCCGACACGTCGGTGCTCCGCGAGATCGTCGACGGTCTCGCCGTGCGGACGGCGTGATCCCGCCGTCGGGCGAGCAGTACGACCTCGTGTTCGGAGGCCAGCGGGTAACGGTCGTCGAGGTCGGCGGCGGGCTGCGCACGTACGGCATCGCCGGCCGCGAGGTGCTCGACGGCTACCCGGTCGGTGAGGCGTGCAGCTCGGGGCGCGGGCAGGTGCTCGCGCCGTGGCCGAACCGGATCGAGGGCGGCACGTTCCACTTCGGGGGCGTCGACTACCGTCTCGCGCTGAGCGAGCCGGAGGCAGGGAACGCGATCCACGGCCTGGTGCGCTGGGTGAGCTGGCAGGCGGCCGAGCGCGAAGACGCGCGCATCGTGATGGAGCACGTTCTCCATCCGCAGCCGGGCTATCCGTTCACGCTGCGCCTGCGGGTCGCGTATTCGCTCGGAACCGGAGGGCTTACGGTGCGCACCACGGCAGAGAACGTCGGAGACCGCGCGTGCCCCTTCGGCGTTGGTCACCATCCCTACGTCGCAGCTCCGACCGGTCGCGTCGACGACCTCGTCCTCGACGGCGAGTCGATCGGATCGCAGAAGCTCGACGACACGAGGCGGATGAAAGCCCCGTGGCGCATGCAGGTCGGCGATGTCACGGTCTGGGCCGACGATGCGTGGAAGCACGTGCAGCTCTTCACCGGCGACGACAAGCCGGACGTCGCGCGCCGCGCTCTCGCGGTCGAACCGATGACGTGCCCGCCCAACGCGTTCCGCACCGGGGAAGATCTCATCCGCCTCGAGCCCGGCGAGAGCTTCTCGGGCGCGTGGGGCATCCTGGTCCCGTGAAGAAGCGGCTCGACGTGTTGCTCGTGGAGCGCGGCCTCGCGGTGTCGCGCACGCAGGCGCAGGCGCTCGTCATGGCCGGGCTCGTGCCCGGCTACGACAAGCCGGGCCACCAGGTCGACGAGGACGCCGAGCTCTCGGTCGTCCACGGTCCGGCGTACGTCTCGCGCGGCGGTGAGAAGCTCGCGCATGCGCTCGACGCGTTCGGCGTCGACCCCGCGGGCCTCGACGCGCTCGATGTCGGGACGTCGACAGGCGGCTTCACCGACGTCCTGCTCCAGCGCGGCGCGGCTCGGGTGATCGCGGTCGACGTGGGCTACGGGCAGCTGCACCCGAAGATCCGCGACGATCCTCGCGTCGCCGTGTTCGAGCGCACGAACGCGCGGGCGCTCACCGAGCTCCCGTTCGCGCCGCAGCTCGTCGTCTGCGACGTCTCGTTCATCTCGGTGCGGACGGCGCTTCCGCCCGTCCTTCAGCTCGCGGCCCGCGGGTGGCAGGCGCTCGTGCTCGTGAAGCCCCAATTCGAGGCCGGGCGCGCAGACGTGGCAAAGGGCAGCGGCGTCGTCCGGGACCCCGTGATCCGCGCCCGCGTCCTGCGCGAGGTCGCCTACGCGGCGCTCGGCTGGAAGGCCGAGGTGGCCGGCGTCGTAGACTCCGGGCTACCGGGTCCGAAGGGCAACCGGGAGTTCTTCCTCTACCTCAGGCACAGCGACGACCCGAAGCTTCCGGATGACCTCGACGAGCGAATCGACAAAGCCGTCGCCGCGGGTTGAGACCGCGGCGGTCGTCACGCACGGCCGCGTCGACGTCGAGAGCGCGCTCGAGCGTGTGCGGGCCGTCGCCGGGCAGGCGGGCGTGACGCTCGTCGACGACGCGCGCGAGGCGGACCTCGTCGTCGCGCTCGGGGGCGACGGGACGATGCTGCGCCCGCTCGCGCGGCTGCTCGGCAGCGACGTGCCGGTGATCGGCGTCAACTTCGGGCGCGTCGGCTTCCTCGCGTCGATCCGTCCGGACGAGCTCGCCCGAGATCTCGAGCGGGTGTTCGCCGGCGAGTACGTCACCGTCGAGCTGCCGACCCTTCAGGTGCGACTCGACGGTGAGCGGCACGTGGCCGTCAACGACGTCGTCGTCACGAGCTCGACGCTCGGCCGGATGGTCGAGCTCGAGTGGGCCATCGGGGGCGAGGATCTCGGCATGGTTCCCTGCGACGGGATGATCTGCTCGACGCCGTCGGGATCGACGGCCTACAACCTCTCGAACGGCGGCCCGGTGCTCGTGCGCGGGCTCGACGCCTTGGCGGTGACGTTCATCGCGCCGCACTCGCTCCACGCCCGACCCTTCGTCGTTCCGCGCGGCGCCGAGGTGACGGTGCGGAATGCCACGCTGGACGTCGTGGCGTCGCTCCTCGTCGACGGGCAACGCGTGGCCGAGATCAAGCCCGGGAGCGAGGTCGCGATCTACCTCTGCGAGCAGCGGAGCCTCCTCGCGACGCTGCCGGAGACGACGTTCTTCAGCCGCTACCGCGAGACCTTCGCCTCCTGACGGCGGGACGCCCGGACCCGGCGGAAAGAGGCTCGGACCTGCTTCGAACCAGGTCCCAGATTTGCACCGCTCGGAGAGCGAGCCCGCTGTCCAGGCGGAAGCCAACGTCTCGGACCTGGTTGGGACCTGGTCCCGGGGCTGCTGCTCCGCCGCGGCGGTAGAAGGCTCGGACCTGGTTCGAACCAGGTCCGAGGGGGGCGCCGCTGGCCCGGGCCGGCCCCGGCGGGAAGGGGCAATGGTCGGCGTCGGGTGCCCTCTCTACGATGAGCCCGGATGCTGCGCCGCCTGCGAATCGAGAATCTCGTGCTCATCCGGGAGGCCGAGCTCGAGCTGGCGCCCGGGCTGAACGCGATCACGGGCGAGACCGGTGCGGGCAAGACGATCCTCGCCCAGGCGGTCGGGCTGCTCCTCGGCACGAAGGGCGACGACGCGTTCGTCGGCCCGGCCGGGGAGGAGGCCTACGTCGAGGCGGAGCTCGACCTGCCTGAGGAGCTCGACGAGCTGGACGGGCTGCGCCCGGAGGACGAGGACGCGCTGCTCGTCGCGCGCCGCGTCTTCGGCGACGGCCGCACCCGCGCCTACGCCTGGGGCCGCGCGGCGGCCCGGGAGGACGTCGCGGCGACCGTCGAGCGCGTGCTCGCGATGTCGGGCCAGTTCGAGCAGCGGCGGCTCGCGCGGCCCGCGTACCAGCTCGAGGTGCTCGACCGCTTCTGCGGCGAGGAGCAACTCCGCCGGCGGGGCGAGGCCCGGGCGGCCTGGCGCGACCTGCTCGCCGCCCGGCGCCGCCCCGAGGAGGTGACGGCAGGCGCGGCGCGCGCCGCGGCCCCCCCCTCCGTGGCGCCCGCGAGCGCCTGCGGCACGTCTCCGCCCTCGCAGAGGCCGCCGCCGCGGCGGCCGAGGCCCTCGCCCCCGAGGAGGGCGACGGCGCCGCAGGGCTCGTCGGGATCGCCGAGCGCGCCGTGGCGCCGCTCGAGCGGCTCGCGCCCGAGCTGCAGAAGGCAGGCGACGAGTTGCGCGACGCCGAGCTGCGGCTGCGCGAGACTGCCTCCGAGCTCCATGCGTTCCTGGCCGCGCTCGAGGCCGACCCGGGCCGTGTGGAGGAGATCGAAGCGGGGCTCGACCGGATCGCCGAGGCGAAACGGCGTTTCCGCGCCACGAGCTACGACGAGCTTCTGCAACGCGCGACCGAGGCGCGGGACGAGCTCGCGGCGCTCGACGAGGGCGTCGACCCGGCGGCCGCCGCGGCCGCTGCCCTCGCCGCCGTCGAGGCCCGCGTGCACGAGCTGGCGACCGAGCTGCGGGCAGAGCGGAACTCGGCTGCCCCTGCGTTCGCGGATGCCGTCGCGGCAGAGCTCCACGACGTCGGGATGGGCGAGGGCGAGTTCGCGTGCGAGCTGCGCGAACGCGACCCGGGCGGAACCGGTGGCGACGAGGCGGTGTTCCTCGTCCGGCCGAACGCGGGCATGCCGTTCGGGCCGGTCGCCGAGACCGCCTCGGGCGGGGAGCTCTCCCGCATCGCGCTCGCGATCGCCGCGGTCGCCGGCGGCGACACCCTCGTCTTCGACGAGATCGACGCCGGCATCGGCGGCGAGACCGCCAACGCCGTCGGGCGGGTCCTGAAGCGGCTGTCCGAGCGCGCCCAGGTGATCACGATCACGCACCTGCCGCAGATCGCCGCGCTCGCCGACCGGCACTTCCGGGTCGAGAAGGTCCCGGGCGACCCGACGCACACCCGGATCGAGCAGCTGAGCGACGCCGACCGCAAGGCCGAGCTCGAGCGGATGCTCGGCGGCCAGGAATTCCTGGCAACCGTCCGCTGATGCCGCGTCGCCTCGCGGAGCGAACACTCCTCGCGCCCGTGGAGGACGTGTGGGCCTTCGTCGCGGAGCCCTACCATCTGGCCGACTGGTGGCCGGGGATCGGTGGAGTGCAGCCCGACCGGAGGGGGATGGCCCCCGGCGCACGCTGGACGATCCTCGGGTCGGAGTCCCTGTCGGAAGAGGCGCTCCGGCCGCTCTTCGGCCCGGGGATGTTCAGGCGGCCCGGCGCGGCAGGGACGCTGCTTGTCATCGACGTGATCCGGGGTCGCCGCCTCGCGTTCCAGCTCGTCAACGAGCACATCTCGGTCGAGATCGATCTCTCGCCGGTGGACGCGAACCACACCGCCGTCGCGCTCTCCGTCGAGGCGCCGTGGGCGACCGTGCGGCGCTCCTATGCGAAGGACGCGCTGAGACGCCTCTACGACCTTGTGCAAACGGGAGACAAGCCGTGAGCGCGTCCGACCGCAGTCGCTGCTACCCTCAAATCCCGTGAGCCAACGGGCCCCCAAGTACGTGTTCGTCACCGGGGGCGTGGTGTCGGCGCTCGGGAAGGGAATCGTCGCCGCGTCGCTCGGGCGACTTCTCAAAGCGCGCGGGCTGCAGGTACAGCTCCAGAAGTTCGATCCCTACCTGAACGTCGACCCCGGGACGATGAGCCCGTTCCAGCACGGCGAGGTCTTCGTGACCGAGGACGGGGCGGAGACGGACCTCGACATCGGCCACTACGAGCGCTTCGTCGACGAGAACCTCTCGCGGAACTCCTCGCACAGCGCGGGCGCGGTCTGGGAGACCGTCCTGCGCAAGGAGCGCAAGGGCGAGTTCCTCGGCGCGACGGTGCAGGTGATCCCGCACATCACGAACGAGATCAAGGCGCGCATCCGTCGCGCGGCCGAGGCGACGCCCACCGACGTCGTGATCTCCGAGATCGGCGGCACCGTCGGCGACATCGAGTCGCTGCCGTTCCTCGAGGCGTTGCGCCAGTTCCGCCGCGAGGTCGGCCCCGAGAACGTGATGTACATCCACGTCACGCTCGTGCCGTTCATCGAGGCGGCCGGCGAGCTGAAGACGAAGCCGACGCAGCACTCTGTCAACGAGCTGCGCCGCATCGGTATCCACCCCGACGTGATCGTCTGCCGCTCGCACGAGGAGCTCTCGCGCGACATCCGCGACAAGATCGCGCTGTTCGCCGACGTCGACCCGGGCGCCGTCGTCGCGTGCCCTGACGTCCGCGACGTCTACCTCGTCCCCGGCGTGCTCCAGGAGGAAGGCCTCGACGCGCTCGTGTGCGAGAAGCTCGGCCTCGAGACGCCTCCGGTCGAGCTCGCCGAGTGGGGAGACCTGATGCGCCGCATCGACGAGCGCCGCGAGCTCGTCGAGATCGCGCTCGTCGGGAAGTACGTGAAGCTGCAGGACGCCTACCTCTCGGTGCACGAGGCGCTGAAGCACGCGGGCCTGCACAACGGCTGCTCGGTGAGCGTGCGCTGGGTCGACGCCGAGAACATGTCGTACGAGGAGACGGCGGAGCTGCTCGAGACCGTCGACGGGGTGCTCGTGCCGGGCGGCTTCGGCTCCCGCGGCTGGGAAGGCAAGATCCTCGCCTGCCGCGCGGCCCGCGAGCGGCGCATCCCGTACCTCGGCATCTGCCTCGGCATGCACGTCGCGGTCTCCGAGTTCGCGCGGCACGTCGTCGGCCTCGATGGCGCCAACTCCACCGAGATGGATCCCGAGACGCCCTATCCGGTGATCGACCTCCTGCCGGAGCAGAAAGGCATCGAGGACCTCGGCGGCACGATGCGGCTCGGCGCGCAGGCCGTCGAGCTCGGAGAGGGCACGCGCGCACGCGAGTTGTACGGCGACGCCGTCATCTTCGAGCGGCACCGCCACCGCTACGAGGTGAACAACCTCTACCGCGAGCAGCTTACGGCCGCCGGTCTCGTCGTCTCCGGGACCTTCGAGGAGGGGCGGCTCGTGGAGATCGTCGAGCTCCCCGATCATCCGTGGTTCGTCGCGAGCCAGTTCCATCCGGAGTTCAAGTCACGGCCCACCCGCCCCGCGCCGCTCTTCCGCGGCTTCGTGAGCGCGGCGCTCGTCCGGGCACGCGAGCGCGCCGGCCAGACCGTCGCAGCCGGCTAGCAGCCTCCGACTACGATCCGGCGATGGCCCAGGACGACGCCCGACAGCACGACGACGTCCTGGCGCTCTTCCTCGAGCTCGCCGCCCTGCCGAGCCCTCCGGGAGAGGAGCGGGCCGTCGCCGACGTCGTGCTGCGCTATCTGCACGACCTCGGGCTCGAGGCCGACGAGGACGGCGCCGGTAACGAGATCGGCAGCACGATGGGCAACATCTACGCGCGCCTCGAGCCGACCGCCGGCGGCACGGCGCTCTTCTTCTGCGCGCACCTCGACACCGTGCCGCCGTCGGGCCCGCTCGAGCCGGTGGTCGAGGACGGCCTGGTCCGCAACGCCGGCGGCACGATCCTGGGTGCCGACAACAAGTCGGCGGTCGTCGCGATGCTCGAGGGAGTCCGGCGCGTGCTTGCGGAGCGCCGGCCGCACGCCGGCATCGAGCTCGTCTTCACGCCGAAGGAGGAAGTGGGGCTCCATGGGGTCGCCGCCTTCGACCATGACCGGCTGCACGCCGACGTCGGCTACGTCTACGACCAGGCGGCGCCGATCGGCGAGATCATCCTCGGCGCGCCGCACGCGCGGTCGATGGACGTCACCTTCCACGGCCGCGCCGCCCACTCGGGGATGTTCCCCGAGGAAGGGCGTTCTGCGATCCAGGCGGCCGCGAAGGCGATCGCCGACCTGCGGCTCGGCCGCGTCGACGAGGAGACGACCACGAACGTCGGCACGATCACGGGCGGCACCGCGGGCAACATCGTCCCGGAGTGGTGCTCGTTCCTCGCCGAAGCCCGCTGCCAGGACGAAGGGCGGCTGAACGAGATGGTGCAAGAGATGCTCGATGCGTTCTCCTTCGCGGCGACGACCTGCGACTGCGAGGTCGAGACCGAGGCACGCAAGAGCTACAAGGGCTACCGCTTCAAGCCTGACGACGACGTGGTCGCGCTCGCCGCTGCGGCGCTTGCACGCTGCGGGCACGAGGTGACGTATGCGCTGTCCGGCGGAGCGGCCGACGCGAACGTGTTCAACGAGCGCGGCCGCCGCTGCGTCAACCTCGCGAACGGCATGACCGACATCCATACTCCTGACGAGCGGATCGCGGTCGCGGATCTCTCCGCGATGGTCGACGTCACGCTCTCGCTGATCGAAGGCGCGCTGGCGCCGTAATCGCCGCGCTCTCCGGCCGGCCGCAGTCGCTCGACAGCGTCTGCCCGGCCCGCAGCCGCTAGAGTCCGCGCGTCTTGCGGATAGGTGTCGCCAAGGAGATCAAGACCGACGAGTACCGGGTCGCGCTGACGCCGGCGGGCGCGCGCGAGCTCGTTCAGAAGGGGCACGAGGTGCTCATCGAGTCCACGGCCGGCAACGGCAGCTCGTTCTTCGACGTCGACTACGAACGCGCAGGTGCGCGCATCGTCTCCGCCGAGGATGTGTGGGGCCGGTCCGAGCTGCTGCTGAAGGTGAAGGAGCCGATCGCCTCGGAGTACCCGCGCATGCGCGAAGGGCTCGTGTTGTTCACCTATCTGCACATCGCCGCGGACGAGCCGCTCACGCGGGCGCTCGTCGAGAGCGGCATCACCGCGGTGGCGTACGAGACGGTCGAGACGGATGACCGCCGGCTGCCGCTCCTGGCGCCGATGAGCGAGATCGCGGGCCGGCTGGCGGCGCAGGCGGGTGCGTACTTCCTCGAAAAGCCGCTCGGCGGGCGCGGCCTGCTGCTCGGCGGCGTGCCCGGTGTCGCCCCAGGGCGGGTCGTGGTGCTCGGCGGCGGGATCGTCGGCTACAACGCGACGATCATCGCGATCGGTCTCGGTGCACAGGTGACGGTGCTCGAGCGCTCGATCGACCGGATGCGCCATCTCGACGAGATCCTCTCGGGGCGGGTGAGCCTCGTGATGTCGTCGACGTTGCAGATCGAGTCGTCGATCGCCGAGGCGGATCTCGTGATCGGAGCCGTGCTCGTCCCTGGCGCGCGCGCTCCGAAGCTCGTCACCCGCGAGATGCTCGGCGTGATGAAGAAGGGCGCCGTGATCGTCGACGTCGCGATCGACCAGGGCGGCTGTATCGAGACGGCGCATCCGACCACACACAGCGACCCGGTCTACGAGGTGGACGGGGTGACGCACTACTGCGTCGCGAACATGCCCGGAGGCGTGCCGATCACCTCGACGAAGGCCCTGACCAACGCGACGCTCCCATACGTCGAGGCGATCGCCGACAACGGCCTCGTACGCTCCGTCTCGGCCGATCCGGCGCTCGCGCGCGGCGTCAACGTGCTCGACGGGAAGATCACCTATGCGGCGGTCGCGGAGGCCCACGGCCTCGAGTACACGCGGCTCGCCGACGTCCTGCCGCTCATCCCCGCTTAGCGACACGGCTCAGCTGCAGCAGGCCGATGCGCGCGAGCGCGAACGGCAGGCGCCCGAGCGGCTTCATCTCGGCGGTGTGCTGCCACGTGCCGACGACCTGCACGACGGGGGCGCGCGGGTTGATCCGCTCGATCGCCCGATAGAGCAGGCCGCTCTGCGACGCCTGGTCGACGACGACCCGGTCGTGCGTGCTCCACCAGAGCTCGAGGGGAACGCGCGAGAACGCGATCTCCCGCGAGTAGTAGATCGGGCTGCGGTCGGCCCACGCGTCGCCGGCGACGCGTGGAATACCGCCGAACTCGAGACGCGCCAGTTGCTGCAGCCTCTGGCCGTTGCCAGGGCCGGGGAACAGCGTGTATCGCGCGGCCATGTTCGTCGGCGCGTCGAACGACACGGCGCCTGCCAGCAGGGGTGGGTGCTGGGCGACGAGGAGCAGCGTCTCCTGGCCGCCCATGCTCCCGCCGACCGCGTAGACCCGGTGCGGTGCGATACGCAGCCACGGCAGCGCGCGCCGGACGATCGCCGGCATCCGCGCGAGGTCGGCGATCTCGCCGGGGCTTCCCCACGAGTAGAGCTCGAGGCGCCTGCCCTGGCCCTCCGGGTTGACAACGATGAAGCGCCCCAGTGCGGGCAGGTTGCCCCAGCGGCGCGCATTCTCCTGCGGCACGACGCCGCTGCCGTGCGGCGAGATGACGAACGGCAGTGGGGGATTGCGGTTCGGCCCGTACCAGCGCGGCAGCACGACGACCGCGGTGCGGCGGAGGCCGTCGTGGGCGCGGTAGCCGATCGTCACCCACCGGACGAGGTCGACCCGGCCCGCAAGCGCCGGGCGGTGGAGCCCGCGCCACGACGACACGGCGTGCGCGAGATTCCCGGGCGGCGCGGCCCAGCCGAGGCCGGGCGCGGCGGGGCGCGCGCC
>ORJL011684603.1_pt1 | contig 13995 bp, 12 predicted proteins | sample 1779941 | NCBI WGS metagenome assembly ORJL01 (sample SAMEA104232317, study PRJEB22302) | groundwater metagenome | biome: forest; feature: aquifer; material: groundwater | place: USA | collected 2011-08-07 | depth 5.8 m
AACGTCTGCACACCTCACTCGGAGGCGTCCCGCCGGCCGAGTTCGAACGACATCACGCGAGACGATAGGTTCGGAAAGCGAGCCCTCTGATCAAAGTAGGAAACCAATCAAAACAGTCTCCGCAGAACCTGGGAGGGCTCAATCAGGCCGTCTTCGAGCGGTTCCTCGTCGGAGAGGATGAGAGCGCCGAGGCCGAACTCACGCCTACCTTCAGCGCCCTACTGGCGCCCGACCTCGTAACCACCGACGAGCCCCATCGAACCGTCGAAGCGAGTTCTCGTCATCGCAATCGGGACTGGCTCAATGGCATTCCACAGTGGCTCAGCGAGCACTGGAACCTCAAAGAACCCAGGCCAGCTTTCGCTGGCCTGGGTTTGAATAACGTGCATATGGTGCCCCCAACGGGATTCGAACCCGTGCGACGGCCTTGAAAGGGCCGCGACCTGGACCGCTAGTCGATGGGGGCTGGCTCCCGCGAGGCGGGAGAGCCCAGGATACCCACGGTGTTCTGAGGTGCCCGGCGGGTCGCTAGAGGTACATGACCCAGCGGGCCGTCGATCCGCACGCGCAGTCCTTGTGCTTCGACGAGCAGCTGCGGCAGTCCCAGTGCTCCCACCAGATCCACTTGAGGTGGTTCACCTCGAGGACGAAGAGGGCGAGGATCCAGAGGAGGGTCTGCGTCTGCGACACGTTGACCAACGTATCGGCGGTTTGCGGCGACGGGCAATGGGCCGGGAGGCCCAACCTGCCGCTTCCTCGGTCCTAGACCGAAACGGAGCGAGACGGCCCTCGGAGGAGCCGCCCCGCCCCGAGCTCGGCGGCCGCGCTACAGCGCGCTGCCGCGACGGCCGAGGCCGCCGGTGAACAGGCTGATCACCCAGAGCAGCGCCACGATCACGGCGGCGACGAACAGCCAGTGGATCACGAAACCGCCGGCAAACAGGGCCAGCGCGAGAATGAGCAGTGCAACGAGCAGCATGTGATATTCGCCTCCTTCTCCGCCCACGTGGGGTGGATAGACACAAGGAGAACGGGCGAACGCCCCGCGCGGTTACGGGGTAGAGCGTCTCAGGCGGGAAGCGGTGCAAGCACGAGGATCAGGTCGCCCGTCTGCGACTGGGCGAGGCTGAAGCTGTAGACATGCGGCGTGGTCACGGCGTCGATCGTCCGAACCTCGCGCGCGGGAATCGTCTTCGGCAGCGGCGCCTTCGCGGCGAGGGTCGTGACGAGCGGCTTCTCGAGCTGGGCCTTCAAGTCGTCCTTGCGCAGGTACACCGTGTACTTCGGCGTGGTGCCCGGCTGCGGCGGCATGAACGCGATCACGCTGTCGATGCCGCCGACGTACTTGAACGTGTAGAGGGCGAGCTCGAAGATCTCGCGGCGCACGAGTCGCCCCCGCTCGATCGATGCCTTGCCGGTCGCGATCGAGCACGACGCGCCCAGCCCGCAGAGGGAGTACATGACGCTGTTGGTCGAGGAGATCGGGTAGTCCTTGTTGCTCGCCCTCGTCCTGCCGCGCACGGCGACGTAATGGATCGGGATCGTCGCCGTGCTCGAAGGCGAGACCGACGGGGCCTTCGAGATCACGTCGACCATCTGTTCCCCGGTGGGGAGACGGTACGCCTTCGCGACGTGCTCGGCGATCTGCTTGGCGGCGCCCTGTCCGCCGCCGCTCGGCTTCCAGGCCGACCAGCTCGGGCCCGGGTTGATCGACCGGCTCGCGAGCACCGCGACGCCGGCGATTGCGGCGACGAGGATGGCCGCGAGCCCGCCGTAGATGAAGCCGAAGCGCACGCGGTGCGGACGGGGGACCCCACGCGCTGGCGTCGCGGACGGCGTCGCGGGAGCGCTGTCTGCCGCGACGCCGCTCAGATCTGTGGCCACGTCTCCTCTTTCGTCCAGTCGATCTCCGGCTTCTTCAGCTGTTGCCGGTCGAGCAGGCCGACGAGATCGTCGCCGTAGAGCTCGCCCTTGTCGATCACGGCTTCCGCGATGCGCTCCACGGCGTCACGGTTGGCCGCGATGAAGTTCTCCGCGGTCACGTACGCCTGGCCGAGAATCTGCGCGGCGTACGCGCGCTTGAACCGGTCGTTCAGCACGGAGGCGACCGGATCCGACACGAACGCCCCACCCTGGGTGCGGTTCATCAGCGTGAGCCCGATCTTCTCCAGACGTTCCATGATCCGCTCCCGCGTCTGCTCCTCCGTCTCGTCGTCGAACTTCGCGCCGTTGAGCTCGATCCGCTCGGGGCCCATACCCGAGGTGCCGACCATCCACGCTGCGTGCGCGGTCGCGCTCTGCAGGTCGCCGCCGACGCCGTTGGTGTTCTCGCCGTAGAACACCCGCTCGGCGGCCATGGCGCCGAGCGTGTGGACGAGGTTGCCCGCCGCCTCGCTCTGCCACTCGCTGAACCGCTCCTCGCGCTGGAACGACTGATGGTGGCCGAGCGAGCGACCGCGCATGCGGATCGACAGGCGGCTCGATTCGAGGTCCGGGCGGTAGACGTGCGCGGCGGCTGCGTGGCCGGCCTCGTGGATCGCGGTCGCGCGCGTCTCGTGCTCGACGTACTGCACGCCGATCGCAGTTCCCGACTCGATCGCGGTCATGCCGTCGACGAGATGCTTCCATGTGAACGCGAGCAGCCCCTCATGGTGCGCGTTGGTGAGCGCCATCGAGCAGATCTGCTCGATCATCGCGGGCGAGTAGCCGTTGGTGATCCGCGCGATCTCGTCGCGGCGCTCCGGCGTGTCGAGATCGGGATCGTGCGCGACGCGGTCGAGGTAGAGGTCGAAGATGTCTTTGCGGTCTTCCTTCGTCGGCGTCCTGAACCAGACGTGCCGGCCCATGCGTCCCGGCCGCGTCAGCGCCGGGTCGAGGTTCTCCATCGGGACGTTGGTCGCGCCGATGAAGTAGATCTGCGCGCCCAGCGGGCGAGGCGGCGGCAGCCGCAGGCTGACGCGACCGAGCCGCCTCGGCACGACGTAGACCGCGTCGAGGAACGAGTTGATCTTGTTCGTGACGAAGCGGCGCATGAACGGCGGGTTGTCGATGCCGTCCATCACGACGAGCAGCTGGTTGAGCGCGAGCTGGCCCTGGCCGCCGCCCATCATCCCCGGGAAGACGCCCTGGTTGACGAGGTTGCCGACCTTCTGCGCCCACGCGGGATACGGAGAGCGCCGCTCCGGCGCCCGCTGCTCGAACATCCGCTCGCGCCACCCCCGCGTCTCGACGATCAGGTCGCCGCTCGGATTGATCGCACCGTACGGTCCGTAGAACGGGAGCTCGACGTCGGGCGTCATCGTGCTGCCGCCCTGCAGCGCCTGACGGCGCATTCCGACGGCGTCGATCTCGTCGATGAAGACGATGCACTGGCCGCCCCACTTGCGTGCGAGCTTCTTCGCCTTGCGTGCGAGGAAGCGCACGATCAGCGCGTCGATGCCGATGAACGTCTGGGCGAAGCCCGAGCCCGGGATCGACACGAACGGCGAGTTGAAGCCGGTGGCGATCGCCTTCGCGAGCATCGTCTTCCCGGTGCCCGGCGCGCCGAGGAAGAGCAGCCCGCGCTCGCGCTTGCCGCCGGCACGCTCGAACGCCTCGCCCGACTGCCAGAGCGTGACGATGCGGCGTACCTCCTCCTTCGCCTCCGCCTGCCCGCGGACGTGCTCGAGCTTGACGCCCCATTCCGCGTCGCCGGGCTCGTACCCGCGGATCTGCGAGATGCCCATCAGCATCATCGGGCCCATGAAGATGAGGAAGTTGGCGAGGAAGAGGAAGAAGACGACGACGATCTGCATCCAGAAGGCGCCGCTCTGAGCCAGGTGGCCCATCCTCGTGAGGACATGCGTCGCGCTGCCCCACCACGACACCGACGTGCCCGCCGGCGCGCTGGCGAGGCGGTAGAGGAACGCGAGCGTGATGAACCCGCCGAGATAGAGGGCGACCCGGAAGTAGAAGCGCCAGGTCCACGAGCGGCGGCGGTTGACGATGTCCTCTTCGCGGAGGCGCGCGTCCTCCGTGCCGAAGAGGCTCGGCCACGGGATCATGCGGCGGATCACGAGGTCGACGATGCCGCGGAACGCGATCACGCACACCGCCGTCACGAGGATCGCCTTGCCGACGCCCATGCCGACCTGGTGGTGGAACCAGAAATACGTCGCCGGGCTCGTGAGCAGGGCGACGAAGGTGGCGATGCGGGTCAGCCTGCGCAGCTGCGCGGCAAGCGCGAACGACTCCTCGCTCGACCGTAGAGTTCCCGCCAGATCCGCAGTCGCCATTCGGCCTCGCAGTCTATCCAGCAGATTCGTCGTCTCATCTACGCCGAAATGACTTCCTTAGATTTCTCTCACGAAGATCTCGAGCGCGCAGCGCGGTATCACCGGGCGCGATACCGGGCATTCGCTGCAGAGATCGCGCTGGCGGCCGCCGTCTACGCCGGGCTCGCGTGGGGGCCGGTCGGCCGCAGCCTCTGGGGTCTCCTCGACGGGCTCGGCTGGGCCGGCTCCGCCGCGGCCTGGGCGGCGTTCGTCGTCGTCGCGGCCGACCTCGTGCAACTGCCGCTCGCCTACTGGCGCGGTCTCACGCGCGAGCGCGCCTGGGGCTTCTCGCGCCAGACGGCACGCGGGTGGCTCGCCGACCGTGGGAAGGGGCTCGTCGTGAGCCTCCTGCTCACCGCCGCCGCCTGGACGGCCGTCGTCGGGCTCGCCCGCGCGTTTCCGGGGTGGTGGCCGGCCGCTGTCGGTCTCGTGCTGGCGGTCGGCGTGCTCGTCGCCTCCTTCGTGGCGCCCGTCGTCCTGGAGCCGCTCTTCAACCGCTTCGGGCCGCTCGAGGACGAGCAGCTCTCAGCCGAGCTGCGCGCGCTCGGCGAGCAGGCCGGCGTGCCGGTGCGCGACGTGCTCGTCGCCGACGCGAGCCGGCGTACGACGAAGGTGAACGCGTACGTGTCGGGGCTCGGCGGGACGCGCCGGATCGTACTCTACGACACGCTGCTCGCTGCGGCCGGCGCTGCCGAGCTGAAGCTGATCGTGGCGCACGAGCTCGGGCACCGGCGCGACCGGCACGTGCTCAAGGCCACGCTCCTCGCGATGCTCGGCGCGGTCGTCGCCGTGCTCGTCCTGTGGGCGGTGCTCGGGACCAGCGTCGCCTCGCCGCGCGAGCTGCCGCAGGCGCTGCTCCTCGTCACCGTGCTCGAGCTCGTCGGCCTTGCACCGGCCGCCGCCCTCTCGCGCCGCTGGGAGCGCCGGGCCGACCGCTGCTCGCTCGAGCTGACTGGCGATGTCGAGGCGTTCGAGCGGGCGCACATCGAGCTCGCCCGCAAGAACCTCTCCGACCTCGCACCGCCGCGCCTCGTCTACCTGCTGCTCTTCAGCCACCCGACGCCGCCCGAGCGCCTGGCACTGGGTCGCGAGTGGGGACGCACGCGGGCCGCCCGCTCGTAGGCTGCAGGATGCACCGCCACTCTCACCGCGCAGCGCATACTCACGGGGTGGGGCACACGCATGATCACAGCCGGGTGAAGGACCGCCGCGCGCTCGCGATCGCGCTCGCACTGATCGTCGCCTTCATGGCGGCCGAGGTCGCAGCGGGAGTCACGGCCGGCTCGCTCGCACTCCTCGCGGACGCCGGGCACATGCTCACCGACGCGGCGGCGCTCGCCGCGGCACTCGTCGCCTCGCGACTGGCATCGCGTCCCGCGCGGGGGCCGTGGACGTTCGGCTTCGGTCGCGCCGAGATCCTCGCCGCGCAGGCGAACGGGATCGCGCTGCTGCTGCTGGGGATCTGGATCGTCTACGCGGCTGCGCGGCGGCTCGCGCACCCACCTGACGTGCACGGCGGCATCGTGCTCGTCGTCGCGCTCGTCGGCGTCGCGGTCAACCTCGCCGCGACGCTCGTGCTCGCCCGCGCCGACCGCTCGAGCCTCAACGTGCAGGGCGCGTTCCTCCACATCGCCACCGACCTGGCGGCGTTCGCCGGCACGGCGCTCGCGGGCGGTCTCGTGCTTCTCACGGGATGGAACCGCTTCGATCCGATCGCCGGCCTGCTCGTGGCCGGGCTGATGGTGCGGTCGAGCTGGTCGCTGCTCCGCGAGTCGGGCCGCATCTTCCTCGAGGCGGCGCCGGCCGGCCTCGACCCGGATGCCGTCGCGCGCGCGCTGGTCGAGGACCGAGACGTCGTCGAGGTGCACGACCTGCACGTCTGGACGGTGACGAGCGGCTTTCCTGCGCTCGCCGCGCACGTGCTCGTCGCGCCGGGTGTGGACTGCCACGATGCGAGGCGCCGGCTCCAACGCCTGCTCGAGGAGCGCTTCCACCTCCACCACACGACCCTCCAGGTCGACCATCTCGCCCGGCGCCTGCAGGACGTGGCGCTGGGGATACAAGAACGCCGTTAGCATCGGGCTTCGTGGCAGCTCTCGATCTCAGCGGCAAGACGGCGATCGTCACCGGTGCGTCGTCGGGGATCGGCCGGGCCACTGCGCGCGCCCTCGCGGCCGCGGGCGTCCGAGTCGCAGGCGGCGCCCGCCGGGTCGAGCGGCTCGAGACCGAGATCGCGCTCGAGCTGGACGTCACCGACCCCGAGAGCAGTGCGCAGTTCGTCGAGGGGGCGGTCGAACGGCTCGGCGGCCTGGACATCCTCTTCAACAACGCGGGTCTCGCGCTCGGCCGCGCGCCGTTCGACGAGTCGAGTGAGGACGACGAGGCACGGGTCTTCGGCACGAACGTCAACGGGCTCGTGCGCATGACCCGCCTTTGCCTGCCGCACTTCCGAGACTGGGGTCACATCGTGAACATGGGCTCGGTCGCGGGACGCCAGGCGTACGAGGGCGGCGCCACCTACATCGCGGCGAAGTTCGCGGAACGTGGTTTCACCTATGCCCTGCGTGAAGACCTGCTCGGCCGGCCGATTCGCATCACGACCGTCGACGCCGGCATGGTCGTCACCGAGTTCTCGCTCGTGCGCTTCAAAGGTGACGCCGAGAAAGCCGCCTCGGTGTACAAGGGCGTGGACCCGCTGACGGCCGAAGACGTCTCCGACTGCGTGATGTTCGCGCTGACGCGGCCCTGGCACGTGAACGTCGACGAGATCGTCGTGAAGGCGCGCAACCAGGCGTCGGGTGGGCGGATCTTCCGCGAGCCCTAGCGGATCCCATGACCCAACAGACGATTCTCGAGGGCTCGACGTTCTGCATCTGCGACGAGCTCGGCGACGTGCGCGACACGACGCACGGGCTGTTCGCCGACGACACCCGCTTTCTCTCGCGACTCGAGCTCACGATCGACGGCAAACGGCCGCTGCTGCTCTCGTCAGGGACGGTCGAGTACTTCTCCGCCGCGTACTTCCTTCGCAATCCCCTGACCGACCGCCTGCCACTCGACTCGGTGTTGATCAAGCGGGAGCGTTTCGTCGGTGAGGGGATGCAGGATCACATCGAGCTGACGAACACGACGACGAAGACGCTCGAGTTCCGGCTCGACGTGGCGTTGGCGGCGGACTTCGCCGACATCATCTCGGTCAAGGAGTGGGACTTCTCGCTCGGCGACCCGACGCACGCGAAGCCGCTGCCGAGCCCCGTCGCGGCGGAGTACGACGAGCGCAACAACCAGTTCGTGCTCGTCGACCCCGACGGCTTCGGTCAGACGCAGGTGATCTTCTCGGAGCACGGCAACTCGAACGGGACGGGGATCGGCTACGACCTCACGCTCGCGCCGCGCGAGACGTGGTCGATGCGCGTCGACGTCGGCCTCGACACCGACGGCGAGCCCGGGCGTGCGCCGCAGGTGGTCGAGCGTCACTTCGGTGAGGAGCGCGCACGTGTCGGCGAGTCGGTCGCGGCCTGGCAGCTGCGCGTCCCGCAGATCCGCGCGTCGTGGAACGACCTGCGCCAGACGTTCGGCCAATCGGTGAACGATCTCGCGGCGCTGCGCATGCGCACGGCGGACGACGCGGGCCACGGCAAGCTGCCCGCCGCGGGCATGCCATGGTTCATGACGGTCTTCGGGCGCGACACGGTGATCACGTGCCTGCAGACGCTGATCTTCGGCCCCGAGCTCGCGCGTTCCGCGCTGCGGGAGCTCGCGGCGCTGCAGGCCACCGAAGTGGATCCGTCGCGCGACGCGGAGCCCGGCAAGATCGTGCACGAGGTGCGCCGCGGAAAGTGCGCGGCGAAGTGGTTCGACCGCTACTACGGCAGCGTCGACGCCACGCCGCTCTTCCTGATCCTGCTGTCCGAGACCTGGCGGTGGACCGACGACACCGAGCTCGTGCACGAGCTGCACGAGCCTGCCATGGCCGCGCTCCGCTGGATCGACGAGTACGGCGATCGCGACGGCGACGGGTTCGTCGAGTACGGGCGCCGCACCGAGCGCGGCCTCGACAACCAGTCGTGGAAGGACTCGGGCGACTCGCAGCGCTTCCACGACGGCCGGTTCGCGCAGGTGCCGATCGCGCCGTGCGAGGTGCAGGGCTACGTCTACGACGCGAAGCGGCGGATGGCGGAGCTCGCCCGGGAGGTCTGGCGCGACCCCGCGCTCTCGGAACGGCTCGAGAGTGACGCCGAGCAGCTGCGCTCGCGCTTCGACGAGGCGTACTGGGTCGACGAGCGCGGCGGGTACTACGCGCTCGCGCTCGACGCAGAGAAGAATCGCGTCGACTCGCTCTGCTCGAACATCGGCCATCTCCTGTGGAGCGGCATCGTTCCGCCCGGTCGCGTCAACGCCGTCGTCGACGCGCTGATGGGCGACGACCTGTGGTCGGGCTGGGGCGTGCGCACGATGTCCAGCGCGGAAGCTGCGTACAGCCCCATCAGCTACCACAACGGCACCGTGTGGCCGCACGACAATTCGCTGATCGCCTGGGGGCTCACGCGGCACGCCCGTTGGCCCGAGGCGCAGCGCATCGTGCGCTCGATGCTCGACGCTGCAGGCACGTTCAGCTACCAGCTGCCCGAGGTGTTCGCCGGGCTCTCACGCTCCGCCTCGCCGTTCCCGATCGCCTACCCGACCGCGGCGCGGCCGCAGGCCTGGGCGGCCGGCACGCCCGTGCTGCTGCTCCAGCTCCTGCTCGGCATCCAGCCCGACCGGCGGCGGCACGTGATCGAGAGCGTCACGCCCTTCGAGCTACCCGCGTGGACGGGCGACGTCCGGCTCTCCGGGTTGCGCGCGTTCGGCCGCGTCTGGGACGTGCGACTCGAGGACGGCGACGTGAGCGTGGCCGAGGCGTGAAAGTCGCGGTCCTCAGCCCGGTGTGGTTCCCGGTGCCGCCGACCGGCTACGGCGGCATCGAATGGGTCGTGTCGCTGCTCGCCGACGGGCTCGTCGACGCGGGACATGACGTGACGCTGTTTGCGTCGGGCGACTCGCGCACGAAGGCCGAGCTCGCCTGGGTGTACGAGATCGCGCCGAGCGCCGACATCGGTCGTGCGCAGGTGGAGGTGCGCCACGCGCTCTCGTGCTTCGAGCGCGCGAACGAGTTCGACGTGATCAGCGACCACTCGGGCCCGCCGGCCGCGGTGATCGGCGGCGCCGTGCAGACGCCGACGGTGCACACGGTGCACGGGCCGCTACTCGGTGAGCCGGGCGAGTTCTACGAGCAGATCGCGCGCGTCGCGCCGCGCACCGGCCTCATCTCCATCTCGATGAACCAGCGCAAGCCGCATCCCGATCTGCCCTGGATCGCGAACGTGCCGAACGCGCTCGACTTCTCCTTCTACCCGGTGCAGCCTCGCCGCGGCGAGTACCTGCTCTTCCTCGGCCGCATGAACGCCGACAAGGGCGCACACCGCGCGGTTGCGGTCGCGACGGAGACGGGCCTGCCCCTGAAGCTCGCGGGCAAGCTGCGTGAGCCCGCCGAGGAGGAGTACTTCAAGGAGTTCGTCGAGCCGCACCTGCGCCCCGGCCAGATCGAGTACCTCGGCGAGGTCACGCACGGCGAGAAGGTCGAGCTGCTGCAGGACGCGCGCGCGACCCTCTTCCCGATCGAGTGGGAGGAGCCGTTCGGCCTGGTGATGATCGAGTCGATGGCGTGCGGCACGCCGGTGATCGCGACGCGCTGGGGCGCGGTACCCGAGGTGATCGAGCACGGTCGCAGCGGGATCATCGTCGACGATTACACCCAGATGGCGGGCGCACTCGCGGCGGCGGACGCGCTCGAGCCGCTCGACCTGCGGCGCGCGGCCGAGGAGCGGTTCTCGAGGGAGCGGATGGTCGGCGACTACCTCCGCGCGTTCGAGGCGGCGATCGCCGCCTCGTAGGCGTTGGGCGGTAAGCCCGGTTGAGGCGACCCGTGCGAGACGCGCTAGGAGGCCGGAGACAAGTCGGCCTGCTTGTCGGCCCAGCGCTTGAGCCCCTGGTACGACTGCCAGAACGGCATCGCGACGTTCCAGGTGTCGACGTCCTCGCCGGAGTCGGCGAGCTCGGTGCGGCAGTACCTGACGAACTCGTCCTCGGTTGCGCCGCCGAGGACGAATTCCGCCCAGTCGAGGAGCTCGAGCCGCAGCGACGCGAGGTGGCTCGTCACATCGTCGGCCACGCCGAAGTGGACGAGCGCGAGGCGTTCGGGCGCACGGCGCTCGATCTCGTCCATCGTGCGCTGCCAGGCCTCGACGTCGACGTCGGGCGGCGGTGTGGGCGGCATGACGTAGCGGCCCGGTTGGATGCGCACGCCGGCGGCGTCGCCTGCGTACAGCGTGCCGTCGTGATCGAGGTAGGAGACGTGGTGCGACGCGTGACCGGGCGTGGGAAAGCACTCGAGACCGATCACGTCGTCGCCGACGACGTGCACGTTCGCCTGCGGCACCGGCGCGAGCTCGCCCCAGAGATCGTCGAACGTGTCGCCGTACAGGCGCCGTGCGCTGCGCTCCAGTCGCTCGGGCGCGACGAGATGCGGCGCCCCGATCTCGGAGACATGCACCTGCAGCTCGGGATGCTCGCGCACGAGCACGCCGGCAGCGCCAGCATGGTCGAGGTGGATGTGGCTGAGGAGCAGGTGGCGAACGTCCGTCAACTTCAGGCCGCGCGACGCGAGCGCCGCCTTCAGCGTGGCGATCGTCACCGCGGGCCCGCAGTCGAAGAGCGCCGGGCCGTCCGCCGTGTCGAGCAGGTAGCAGGCGACGGAGCGCTGGAAACCCTTGTGCAGGAGGTCGATCGGCTCGGGGGCAGGCACGAGCTCTGATCCTACGAGGCGCGGTCGCGCGCCGCGGTGACGATCGTCGTCGCCTCGGAGCGGTTGCCCCAGCCGCGCGTCTCCGTCCGCTTCGACGGCTCGAGATCCTTGTAGCGCTGGAAGAAGTGCTCGATCTCGTCGCGCAGCTCGGCGTTGACGTCGTGGATGTCCCGGATGCGCTCGAACGACGGGTCGCCGAGCGGCACGCACAGCACCTTCTCGTCGGGGCCCTTCTCGTCGGTCATGTGGAACACGCCGATCGGCCGCACGCGGATGCGGCAGCCGGGGAACGTCGGATCGGAGACGAGCACGAGCGCGTCGAGCGGATCGCCGTCCTCGGCGAGCGTTCCCTCGAGGTAGCCGTAGTCGGCGGGATACGCCATCGCCGTGAAGAGCCGCCGGTCGAGCACGATCCCGCCGAGCTCTTCGTCGTACTCGTACTTGTTCCGCGATCCCGACGGGATCTCGACGAAGACGACCGCGCCCCGCTCGTCGCTCACGCGTGCGCGGCGGCGACCGGAACGAGAGCGCTCTCGAGGTCGGACACGAGATCGTCGCACGACTCGATCCCGACCGACAGGCGTACGAGATTGCGTGGCGCGGCGAACGGCGCGTTCGCAGTCGACGCGTGGGTCATACGCGCGGGCACTTCGATCAGGCTCTCGACGCCGCCGAGCGACTCGGCGAGCTGGAAGAGCTTCGTGCGCGCGACGAGCGCCACCGCCTCTTCCTCCGATTCGGCGAGAAACGAGACCATGCCGCCGAAGTCGTGCATCTGCCGCGCCGCGATCGCGTGTCCGGGATGCGTCGGCAGGCCGGGGTAGTAGACATGCTCGACGCGCGGGTGCTGCTCGAGCCACGCCGCGATCGCCGTCGCGTTCTCGCAGTGCTTGCGCATGCGCACGGCGAGCGTCTTGATCCCGCGGAGGACGAGCCAGCTGTCGAACGGCCCGGGGACGGCGCCGAGCGACTTCTGGAGGAAGTACAGGCGCTCCGCGATCGTCGGGTCGTTGGTGGCCGCGAAGCCGCCGACCGTGTCGGAGTGGCCACCGAGGTACTTCGTCGTCGAGTGGACGACGACGTCGGCGCCGAGCTCGAGCGGACGCTGCAGGTACGGCGTCGCGAACGTGTTGTCGACGACGAGGATCGCGCCGACCTCGTGTGCCGCGTCGGCAGCGGCCCGGATGTCGACGACGTTCAGCAGCGGGTTCGACGGCGACTCGATCCACACCATGCGCGTGTTCTCGTCGAGATGCTCGCGCAGGTTCGGAAACCGATCGGCGGGCACGTACTCGAACTGGTAGCCCTTCGGCTCGTAGACCTGGGAAGTCATCCGGTAGACGCCGCCGTACACGTCGGCGATGAGCACGACCCGCTGGCCGGGATCGACGAGGTGCATGAGCGTCGTCGTCGCGCCGAGCCCCGACGAGAAGGCGATGCCGTGGTCGGCCGACTCGAGCGACGCGAGGCACTCCTGCAGCGCGGTGCGCGTGGGGTTCGCGACGCGCGAGTAGTCGTAGCCCTTGTGTACGCCGACGGCGTCCTGCACGTAGGTCGAGGTCTGGTAGATCGGGACGGTCACGGCGCCCGTGGCGGGATCCGGCTCCTGCCCGTCGTGAATGGCGCGAGTCTCGAAGTCCATGGCCCGATTCTACGGTGGGGTGCGCTCTCTCCGCGGCCCGCGCGGCTCCAGCAGCGGCCCCGTGACACTCTCGTGACGCGGTCTGTCCCCGGACCGTCCTGCGGGCGCGCGGCTCGAACAGCCACCCGAGGGACAGACCCGGGTCAGACCCGGGGGGTAGAGCTGCACGGCTCAACGGGCGACAGCCTGGGCGCCGAGGACGCGGGCCAGGCGGGCGAGGGCCGCGTCGAGCACGGAGTCGAGGTCGCCGCGCACGCCGGGCTCGGGGTGGATCGCCTTGACGCGGAGCACGCGTTCCGCGCGGTCGTGCTTCAGGTCGGCGCGGCCGACGAGCCGGTCGCGGCGCAGCAGCGGGAGCACGTAGTAGCCGTACACGCGCTCGTGCTCACGCTTGTAGATCTCGATCACGTGCTCGAACCCGAAGACGCGCCTCAGGAACGCGCGATCCCAGACGAGGTTGTCGAACGGGGAGAGGAGGAGCGCGGGCGGCAGCGGGCCGCCGGGCTCGGCACCGGCCGGGACGAGCACGGGCGCCTTGCCGTCGGCCACATCGAGACGACGGAGCGTGCCCTCCGCGACGAGCGCGTCCGCGTGCGGGCGGATGCGCGCGGCGCCGCCCTTCAGCCGCCACATCTCGGCGACGGCCGACTCGGTCAGAGCGCCACGCGCCTCGACTCCGCGCACCGTCGCCCAGCGCGTGTACTCGTCGTCGGTCGGCGCAGCTCCGTCGACGAGCCCCGGCGGGAGCACCCGCTCCGGTAGGTCGTACAGGCGCTGGAAGCCGTCGCGTCCCGCGATTGCGAGCCTGCCCGCGGAGTGGAGCGCCTCGAGCACGATCTTCGCCGGCTTCCAGTTCCACATCCCGGTCGCGCTGACGTCGGAGCCTTCGGCCCGGGGGCCGGAGCCCTCGAAGTGTCGCGACCCGAGCGGCCCGCGCTCGCCGATCTCTCGCAGCACCTGCTGCGTCAGGTCGGGCTCTCGCTCGAACACGTTGCCCCGCCACGGGTGAGACTCCGCGAACTTCTCCATGCGCCAGCGGTGCATCGGATAGTCCTCGACGGGCAGCAGGCACGCTTCGTGCGCCCAGTATTCGAAGAGCTTCCCGGTACGCAGCAGGCGCGACACGCAGGGCTCCGGGTAGGCGCCGACCCGCGCCCCGAGCGCGACCCGGTGGCTGCGCTCCACCGTGGACACCG